>ERZ1643247.2573-NODE-2573-length-14045-cov-3.742673_pt1 | contig 14045 bp, 13 predicted proteins | sample MGYA00579264_ERZ1643247 | MGnify/ENA primary metagenome ERZ1643247 (study PRJEB29033, sample SAMEA4952262) | chicken gut metagenome | biome: Broiler Chicken; feature: Gastrointestinal Tract; material: Caecum | place: Ireland | collected 2018 | study: Broiler... | reverse complement strand
ATGGGAGGATATATCAGGGAAGGTACTTTAAGTCCCATGTCCAGCGTCAATATTTTTTATGATCCTCATGGGGCGGAAATTGTAATGGACTCAGGCGTTCCCTTCTACATGTGTCCGGGAGACTTGACGGGAGATGCCCTGATTACGCTGGAAGAGATGAAGGAGATGGAGAAATTCCGCTCGCCGGTGGGAAAGGCAGCCTGCGCCATGATCCGCTCATACTATGAAACCTGCGCTAAACTGGGGGAGAATGTGGTAAATGGTCTGGTGGGACAGTCCATGCATGACAACTGCGCACTGGCTTTTATTGAGCATCCGGAACTTTTTACCTATGGACGGTATTACTGCAGGGTAGAGAGTCAGAGCCGTCTCTGTGTGGCTATGACAGTGATCGACTATGAGGATACTCTGCGTTTGCCGAAAGAACAGAAAAATCTGTTTTTTGTGGATTCGGTGGATCGAGAAGGCTTTGCCAGGTATTTTATGGAGTGTTTTCAGAAATATGAGGACAGGGAAGGGAGCCGCTTATGAAAAAAATACGTCTGCTGCTGGATATGAGCGTGACAGAAGAGAGTGCGGGAATTTTGTTTGCTCTGGATCATGTGAAGGAGCAGGTAGAGGTGCTGGGGATTTCCCTGTGCTTCGGCAGAGTGTCTCTGGAGAGCTCTAGGAGAAGTATGGGAGGTCTGCTGGAGCTTTTGGGATGGAATACGGAAGTTGCTCTGGGGGCGGAACGCCCATGGAGGAGAGATTATATGCTGCCGGTTTCCGATGAGGATGTGGGACAGGCCATCAACGGATTTCAGATTGACACCGATCGGACCTGGCCGGTCTCCGGGGAGGATGGAGCGGATTTTATATACAGAAAACTGAGCGAACAGGGCGGAGGAAAGATCCTGTGCGCCGGCTGTCTGACTAATCTGGCAATGCTTTTGGAGCGGTATCCGGACGCGGGGGAGTTGATTGAGGAAATTATCTGGTGCGGGGGAACATGGAGACATGCTCAGCTTCAGATGGTGAAAGACTATGGAACTTTTTTGGATCCGGAAGCGGCGCAGTATGTGTTGGAACGGAAGATTCCGCTGACGATGTGTCCGGTGGATGCAGGGGAAATCTGCTATCTCACCAAAGAGGAAGTGGATATTCATATGTATGAGAAAGAACCGGTGCTTCATCAGTTTAACCGTCTGATGAAAAAGCGCTGGTGTGATGCCAATGCGGAACTTCCTCTTGGGCAGCGTCGAAGGCCTCTTCCTCTTCAGGATATGGCAGCGGTGGCCGCAGCGGTGGCCCCGGAGCTGTGCGGCAGAGAAATGCGGTACGGGGAAGTGGATCTGGAAGGAAGGCTGACCTTCGGCATGCTGGTGATCGACATCAATAACCGGCTGAATCATCGACCGGAGGAGATGAATATTGGTCAGCTGGTCCAGATAGACAGGGAAAAAGCAATTCGAAAATTTTATATGGATAAATGATGGGGGACGCATGGACAGCAAAACTTATAAAATGTTTGATCAGGAGGGTGCAGCAGACTACATTCTGGGGAAAGGGTTTTTTGCAGATTCCAAGGGGCCGTTGGTAAGCAGGGAGATCGGAGACGGAAATATGAATTATATTTATCGAATTTCCTGCGGAGAGAAAAGCTTGATTCTAAAACAGGCGGGAGAAGCTACGAGACTTTCTTCTGGAAAAAATATAAGCCGGAAACGAAATCAAAGAGAAGCAAGAGCGCTGATCAGGCAGAACGAAATTGTGCCGGGGAGTACTCCGAAGGTATATCTCTACGATGAAATTATGAACTGTATGGTCATGGAAGATATGAAAGATTATACAGTCATGCGCCAGGCACTGCTGGACGGCAGGCCTCTCTGTGATTCTTTCGGGGAGCAGATCGGTCATATTCTGGCGGAAAATTACAGGCAGACTTCAGACGTGCAGGCAGATCACATTCGAAAAAAATATGAGGTGAAAGAGTTCATCAATCCGGAGCTGTGTGAGATCAGTGAGCGTCTGGTATTTGACGAACCCATCTTTAATCTGTCCGGCGGCAACGGAGTAGAGCCGGAAAACAGTGCTTACGTGGAGGAAAATATTTATGCCGGCGAGGAGCTGAAAAAAGAGGTTGGAAAGCTGAAGTATCAATTTATGACTTCCAGTCAGTCTTTTATTCACGGGGATCTTCACACGGGATCTCTGTTTATCAGCGAGAAAGGGGTAAAGATTTTTGATTCGGAATTTGCCTTTTACGGGCCGACTGGATATGATGTGGGAAATGTTATTGCTCATCTGCTGCTGGCAAAAACAAACGCTTTGCTGACGGAAAGAAATGAGGTGGCGGACTGGACTGAAAAGCAGATCAGGAGCATTCTGCGGATTTTTACTGAGGAGACGGCAGGTCAGAAACGGAAGCCGGGAAAAGATGCATTTGAAAAGGAGCTGAATCAATGGTATATTAGGAACATACTCGCTGACAGCGCCGGATACTGCGGCACGGAAATCATACGCCGGGTGCTGGGAGTTGCCAAAGTAAAGGATGTGCAGAGTCTGGAGAGACAGAAACGGTGCCAGGCGGAAAGAATACTTTTGAAAAAGGGCATTGATCTAGTGATAAACCGAAAAAACTATACGGAGGCATCTGATTTCGACAGTATTATATAAGTGAAAATCAAAAGAGGAGCGTGAAGTTATGTTAACCATCGAACGCAGGGAGAAGATAAAAGAAGTGCTGCTTGCGAAAAAAAATGTGACGGTGGCGGAAATGGCAGAACTGTTTGGAGTTAGTACGGAAACCATAAGAAGAGATTTTGAAGCCCTGAGCAGCGAGGGATTTTTGATTAAAACTTATGGCGGAGCTTCTCTGCTTCTGAAGAAGAACATAACTGTATCGCAGAAGATCAAATCAGCGGTCATGAAAGAAGAAAAACAAAGAATGGCCAGAGCTGCTGTGGGTCTTCTTCAGCCCAATGACTGCTTTTTTATGGATCATTCCACCACGGTTTTTAATATGTGTGATTATTTTTCGGATATGCCTCTAACGGTTATGACCAATTCCCTTCCGGTGATGGAGAACGTCACCCAGCACGGAGGGATACGTCTTTGCGCCCCGGGGGGAGATTTTGACCAGAAGAGTCAGGCATTTTTCGGGATTGAGACGCTTCAGTATCTGAAACGGCACTGTTTTGATTATGCTTTTATTTCCTGTACCAGCCTGGACCTGGGGTACGGAATTTACGATTCTGACGATATGATCGCGGAAGTGCACCGGTGCATTATTGAGTGTGCGGACAGGGTGTGTCTGATGGCTGACCATACGAAATTCAGCCGCTCTGCATTTACCCGTACCTGTCCTTTGACCGGCATTGATCTGCTGATCACGGATCAGAAGGTGGATGAGGATTGGAGAAATCTGCTGAAAGAATATGATATTCAGCTGGTGGAATGTATAAAATAAATCTGGTATTCAATGCCGTCTTACAGGGAAAGTACCTGCAGGACGGCGTTTTTTTGCCCTAAGACACAGCGGATCAATACAAACTGCACAAAAAAGATCCGGACAATTCGTATCATTTGGAGAAAATACCAAAAAGAATTGAAAAGTGTCTACGTGTGTGGTATTGTGTTGATGTAAAACAAAAAACAATTAAAAGCAACATCAATCAACAAAAAGGAGGGCAGATATTTTGGATATCAGAGAGGAGCTTTTAGAGATGGCAAAATTGTCCTACAGAGAAGGACTGTTTGCCGGAACGAGCGGAAATTTGAGTTTGTATGACCGCATGGCCGGAATTATGTACATCACTCCCAGCTCCGTGGCTTACGAGACCATGAAAACGGAAGATATTGTCAAAATGACACTGGATGGGGACGTGCTGGAAGGAGAGAAGGCCCCCTCTTCTGAGTGGAGAATGCACGGGGAGATTTATCGCTGCAAGCCGGAGGTCAATGCGGTCGTACACACCCATTCTCCCTATGCCACATCATTTGCAGTGACTCATCAGACGGTGCCTGTGATTTTGATTGAGATGGTGCCGTTTCTGGGAGGAGAAGTGGAAGTGGCGGATTTTGCCCTTCCGGGAACTGTGGAAGTGGGGACGGAAGCAGTGAAAAAACTGAACGGTAAGCATGCATGTCTGCTGGCAAATCATGGAGTTCTTGCTGTGGGATCTAACCTGGATCAGGCTCATATCCGGGCGGTCTATGTGGAAGATGCCGCAAAAATATATAGTCTGGCGTTGGGCAGCGGGGATGTGAAGGTGATAGACCAGAAGCATGTGGAGCAGATGAAAGGGAGGAGGTAAAAATGAAACGAGCAGATGAAGGGATGGGATGTCTGCTGCGCTATGAAAATGTGGCGTGGTATGAGGATGGGGCAGTCCGGATTCTGGACCGGAGAATCTATCCGGTGAAAACAGAGTATGTGATCTGTACCAAACATGAGGAAGTGGCGAAAGCCATTGGGGATATGGTTACCCAGAGCGGAGGCCCTTACACGGCGGCGGCCATGGGAATGGCCTTAGCAGCCCACGAAGCCAGGGAACTGGCTGGGGACGAGTTGATCAGCTATATGGAAAAGGCCGCCTATACCCTGTCCCATGCAAGACCCACCACGGTGGCCAAAATGGTCCGTATCACAGACGGCGCCCTGGATCTGGCAAAAAAGCTGGCGGGGGAAGGACGAAACGGAGAGGAAATCACAGAACCTCTGAGAGAGTATGCCTTCAATTATATTAATAATAATTACCTGAAATATGAAAAAGTGGGGAAATATCTTGCAGACCTGATTCCGCAGAACGGTACGATTATGACCCAGTGCTTTGCGGAGACAATTATCGGAACACTGATCCGGGAATGTCACAGAAGAAACAATGACATCAAGATGATCTGCGCGGAGACAAGACCCTATTTCCAGGGGGCGAGGCTGACGGCCAGCGTAGCCTATGATATGGGCGTAGATGTGGCTGTTATCACTGATAATATGCCGGGCTTTATATTAAAAGAAAAGCATGTGGATGTATTTACATCCGCGGCTGATGTGATTACTATGGACGGTTATGTGGTAAATAAAGTGGGAACTTTCCAGATCGCCCTGGCGGCGGCCTATCATGGAATTCCCTATTTTGCCACGGGAACGCCAAATCCGGACCACAGCACCATTGATACGGTAAATATCGAATATCGGGATCCGGAGCTGGTCATGGAGGCTATGGGAACAAAGGTGACCAAAGAAGGCGTTAAAGCCTACTATCCTGCGTTTGACATCACGCCTCCGAAGCTCTGCAATGGAATTGTCACAGATAAGGGTGTGTATTCTCCCTATGATCTGGAGAAATATTTTCAAAAAACGGCTGAGTAAAGGGGGACAATGTGAGCGAGAAGGTATATGCGAGCAGTATTGATTTGAGTTCTGATCTGGGAGCGAAATATGCTATCCTTCCCGGTGATCCAGCCAGAGTTCCCGTTATAGCCGGGTTTCTGGCGGATTCCAGACCACTGAGCGTTCACCGGGAGTATACCAGTTATGAGGGCTGGGTGGACGGGGAGAAGGTACTGGTCATATCCACCGGCATGGGAGGCCCTTCCGCCGCCATAGCGGTGGAGGAGCTGGCGATGATTGGAGTGAACACTGTAATCCGTCTGGGTACATGCGGAGGAATGCAGCCGGAAGTGATGAGCGGCGAGCTGGTGCTTCCAACAGGCGCGATTCGACAGGAAGGAACAACGAAGGAGTATATCTATCCTGAGTTCCCGGCGGTTCCTGATTTTGATGTGCTGTGTGCCCTGAATGAGGGGGCCGCCAAAGTTGGAGTCAGGGCCCACAAAGGGGTGGTACAGAGTAAGGATTCTTACTATGGACAGCACAGACCCATGAGCATGCCCATCGGAAGGGATCTGAAGGAACACTATGATTCCTGGATCCGGGCGGGGGCTTTGGCCTCAGAGATGGAGTGCGCTTCTGTGTTTGTGGTTTCTCAGATCCGGAAGGTCCGGGCGGGGGCTGTCCTCCATGTGATCTGGAATAAGGAACGGGAACAGGCGGGACTTCCCTGCGAAACGGTGCGGGATATGACTGCGGCAATCAGAACGGTCGTCGAAGGAATACGGATATTGAGCGCAAGAGAAAAAGAGAAAAAGGAGATCGGATGAAAGAGTGTTATAACCAGGAGTATTTTGAAAAAAGTGCGTCGTATGTGAGGGAAAAAATCGATTACCAGCCGGAAATTGCCATCATTCTTGGATCTGCCCTGGGAACACTGGCGGAGGATATCTCCCACCGCACAGAGATTCCCTATGAAGAGATTCCAAATTTTCTGGTGAGCACAGTAAAATCCCATGCGGGAAAGCTGATCCTGGGAGAGCTGTGCGGGAAAAAAGTGGTCTGTATGTCCGGAAGGTTTCACTACTACGAGGGGTACGATTATGAGCAGCTGGTGGCGCCGGTTCGTCTCTTTAAACAGCTGGGAGTAAAGACCATGATCCTGACAAATGCGGCTGGAGCGATCAACACCGGGTATCGTCCGGGAGATCTGATGATTATAAAAGACCACATAAACCTTCCGGGAGCTTCTCCTTTGAGGGGCCCCAACGATGACAGGATCGGTCCGAGATTCTTTGATCTGTGCAATGCCTACGATGAGGGACTGCGGCGGCTGGCGAAGAATCTGGCAGGCACCTGCCGGCTCCGTGTCCAGGAGGGAATTTACGCATACCAGGTTGGCCCCCATTTTGAAACTCCGGCAGAGATCCGTTTCCTGCGGATGGCAGGTGCCGACGCTGCTGGAATGTCCACGGTTACGGAAGCTATAACGGCGGCTCACTGCGGAATCAAAACTTTGGCCATATCTCTGATCACAAATATGGGAGCAGGTGTGGACAACCGGGCGGTCAACGGAGAAGAAGTGGATCAGGTGGCGGCCGAATCCGCTGGGGAATTCCGTTCTTATTTAAAAGAGATTGTAAAACATATGGTATAAGTTTCCACAGATGAGGGAGGAAAAGAATATGAAGAAAATAGCAGCGATCGCACTTGTACTTTCTATGGCCATGATGACAGCCTGCGGCGGTTCGGGAAACACAGCGAATGATCAGGCTTCTTCCGGAAATGGAGAAGAGACGAAAAAAGTGGGGCTGGTGTGTGACGTGGCGGGAACTCAGGTGTTTGTGCTGGATATGATTGACGGGCTGAAGGCGAGCGCAGAGAAGCATGGGTTTGAGGTTGTGATTGCGGAATGCGCTGACGCGGCTGCCTATGAGGACAACTGCCGTGCTCTGGTGGAAGAAGGAGTGGATTTGCTCATCGGAGGAAGCTGGCAGGCGGGAGATGCCATCAGCAAAATGGCCACGGAATTTCCGGACCGCGCAGATTACGCACTTATTGACTCTGAAGTGGATGTGGACAATGTAAAATGTATTTCTTTCCGGGAACAGGAAGGTGCTTATCTGATTGGAAAGATTGCGGGAATGGTGACGGACGAGGAGGATCAGCTTTTCGGTGCGGTTCACGTATCCCAGGGTCCCAGCAGCTTCAAGTGGAGATGGGGCTATATGGAAGGTGTCAAATCAGAAAAACCGGACGCGGAATTTGTGTTTAACTATGTGGGAAGCTACAATGATCCAGCAAAGGCCAAAGAATATGCGATCCAGCAGTATGAGCAGGGATGCCAGTTTATCAATTCTGCCGCAGCAGGCGGAGATAAGGGCGTTTTTGAAGCCGCTCTGGAGAAACATTTCTATACATCAGGACAGGATGTGGATTTGACATCTCCTGATAATCCATGGATTGTGACCAGCCAGATCAAAGATACCTACGCGACAATGAATTACCTGATGGATCAATATTACGGCGACAGCTGGAATACGGAAAATGAATCTCTGGGTATTGCGGAGGGAGCCATAGGCGCTGTGCATGTGACTCATGAGACAGAAAATCCAAGAAGTGACCGTCTGACAGATGAAGATATTGAAATTTTAAAGGATACCGCAGAGAAGATTGCCAACAAGGAAATAGATCTCTCCGTGGTGCCGGATGAGGAGAGTTACGTTCAGTAAGCGCTGTGTGTGAAAAGGAAAGGAGGCTGCTGCGGCAGCCTTCCTTTTACGGCAGGAGGGGTGCGGGATGTTCCTGGAATTAAAAGAGATAACGAAAACTTTCGGCCAGACAGTGGCAAACGATCACATCAGTTTTGGGCTGGAAAAAGGCGAGATTCTGGCAGTAATCGGAGAGAACGGGGCCGGAAAAACCACTATCATGAAAATCCTGTACGGTCTGAACCAGGCTGATTCCGGAGAAATCTTTCTGAATGGGAAAAAGGTAAAGATAAACTCAGTGCGGGATGCCATTGAACTGGGAATTGGAATGGTTCAGCAGCATTTTATGCTGTTTAACGATTATACGGTGGCGGAAAACATTGTATACGGAAAAGAACCCTCCCGCAGGGGCTTTTTTGACCGGAAAAAGGCAAAAGAAATTGTACGGCAGTTAAGTGAAAAATATGGACTGGAGATTGACCCGGACCTGAAAGTGGATGACTGTTCCGTAGGTATGCGTCAGAGAATAGAAATATTGAAAGTGCTGTATCAGGATGCAGATATTATTATTTTTGATGAGCCCACGGCGGTGCTGGTTCCCAAGGAAATAGAAGAGCTGTTAAAAACCCTGAAGTATTTGTCCGGTCTGGGAAAGAGCATTATCATTATTACCCATAAGCTCCAGGAAGTCATGGATGTGGCGGACCGGGCCGTGATTATGCGGAAGGGAAGATATGTGGGCGAGCGCAGGATTGAAGATACAACTATTAAAGAATTGTCCTATTTGATGGTGGGCAGGGGAATTCCGCCCCGGGAGATAGAGGAAAGAAAGCCGGGAAAAGCAGTTCTGGAAGTGGAAAACCTCACGTTTTCCAAAGACGGCGTCTCTGTCCTCAAAGGGGTAAATCTGTGCGTGCGGGAAGGTGAAATCGTCGGTCTGGCCGGGGTATCAGGAAACGGACAGACAGAACTGATTCAGTGTCTGACAGGGCTTGCCCATCCAGACGGGGGAAGCATCCGCCTGAACGGACAGGAGATTTTCCATATGGGGGTGAGAAAGATACGGGAAGCCGGCTGTGCCCATATTCCGGAGGACCGCTATGCCTACGGCTGTGCGGTCAAGGCAAGCCTGGAAGAGACGTCCATCATGGGATATGAGCATCAGGAGGGATTTTCATCCAGAGGAATTTTAAATACGAATCATAACCGCCAGTTTACCAAAAATCTGCTGGAAAAATACGATGTGAAGTATGACCGCATCGCAGATCAGGCGGGAGCGTTGTCAGGAGGAAATATTCAGAAATTGATCGTGGCGAGAGAGATTGAGCATCACTCAAAGTTTCTGATTGCGGCGGAGCCTACGAGAGGTGTGGATATCGGAGCACAGGAATTTATCCACGATCAGCTTGTAGAAAAAAGAAGAAAAGACGGGGCAATCCTTCTGGTATCTTCTGAGCTTTCGGAGATACTTTCCCTCTCTGACCGGGTGTATGTGATCTATGACGGGCTGATCCGGGGAGAATTTGAGAGAAAGGAATTTTCCACGGAGAAGGTGGGCTATCTGATGATGGGAGGGCGCAATGAATAAGATCAGGTCGTTTGTAAAATGGTTAGGAGGAGTTTTGCTGCAGCCTGTGATTGCTGCATTTCTCGGACTTTTGGTCGGCGCGGTGTTTATTGTGATTTCCAATGAAAATCCAATAGAGATCTATGCCAATATGTTTCAGAAATCGTTTTTCAGCCCGTATTATCTGACGCAGACGCTGACAAGGGCTACTCCCATTATCATCTGTGGTATCGCTACGGCGGCGGCCTGGAGAGCGGGATATATCAACATTGGTGTGGAGGGACAGATGATCACCGGCGCTTTCGCCGCGACGATTGTGGCGATTTATGTGGATCTGCCTGGAGCGATTCTTCTGCCTCTTTCTGTAGTGGCGGGCATGGCTGCCGGCGGGCTGTACGCTTCTGTAGTGGCGGTTCTGAACCTAAAGTTCAACAGTTCTATTGTGATCTGTACCCTCATGATGAATTACGTGGCCAATTATGTGGCGTCGTACCTGGTCAGCTATCCGTTTAAGGACGAATCAGGGGACGGTCTCTCCTTAGTGACGAGGACCATACCGGAGAGCGTGTACTTTATCAGATTCAGTTCTTCTAATACGCTGAATTTTGGAATTGTGGTCGCTGTGATCATTGTGGCGCTGTTCTATTTTATGGGGAAAAAGACTGTGTTTGGGTACGAATCCAAAATGACCGGCCTGAACCCCGATTTTGCCAGATACGGCGGTATTTTTGAGCGGCGTGTGATGTTAAAAACTCTAGCACTCAGCGGGGCGATAGCGGGAATAGCAGGAATTTGTGAGATATTCGGCTACAAGTATCGCTATACAGATAATATGTTCACCAGCGCCAGCTACGCATGGACCGGCCTGATGGCGGCCCTGATCGCGGATCTTCACCCTGTGGGAGTACTCTTTTCCTCTGTATTCCTGGCGGGGCTGCAGGTGGGCGGCCAGGCAATTCAGCGGTCTTCCACCATCCCTCTGCAGATGGCCACGGTGATCCAGAGCAGTATTACACTGTTTGTATCTGCAAAACTGGGAATTAAATTTCTGAAAAGCAACAGATCGAAGAAAAGGCGGAGAGAACAGGGGGGCGGATCTTTATGAATATGAACATGCTGGCAGTTATTATCAATTCAACCATACGGTCCACAACTCCCGTGCTTTTAGCCGCTCTGGGATCAGCGATCTGCAGCCAGGTGGGAGTATTCAACATTGCTCTGGAGGGTCAGATCCTTATCGGCTCATTTGTGGCGATCGTAGCCAATTATTTTACGGGAAACGTGTATATCGCGGTTTTATGCGGGATGGCCGCGGGAGTGCTTGTGGCTTCACTGGTAGCGGTTCTGCAGGTGAAATACAAAGCGGCGGATATGGTGATCGGAACTTCGGTCAACCTTCTGGTCAGCGGCCTGACCAGCGTGCTTTTGTCTACCATATTGGGAGTGAAGGGAAGTTTTTCCAGTCCGGATCTGAAATCACTTCCCAAAATCAGCATTCCTGTCGTCAGCCAGATCCCGTTTCTGGGCCGGGTTCTGGAACAGCTTACTTTTATAGACTACTTATCTTACATTTTGGCTGTCGCCATGTTTATCTATTTGTATCGGACAGTCCAGGGATTTCATGTGCAGAGCGTGGGAAAAAATAAGGAAGCGGCGGGGAGCCTGGGAATCAAAACCCTTCAGGTGCAGATGCTTGCAGTGCTGGTTTCAGGAGCCCTCTGCGGGCTGGGCGGCGCAGTGCTCAGCATGGGACAGGTTACCCTGTTTTCCGAGGGCATGAGCTCTGGAAGAGGATATATTGCCATGGCGTCTGCAAGCATGGGACAGAACCAGCCGCTGATTATCATTGGTTCCAGTCTGTTTTTTGGCCTGTGCCAGGCGGCGGGAGTATCTCTTCAGAATGTGATTCCGTCCCAGCTGACGCTGACGATCCCGTATATTGCTACAGTAGTGGCTCTTTCTGTCTTTGGCAGCAAGAAGTTGAGAAAAAACGGAGGTAAATCATGAACGAAGAAAAGAAAAAAGTACTGCCCTGTATTGCCCTTTGTGAGGGAGATATCCATCCGCGGGTGCTCACCTGCGGGGATCCTGCGAGAGCAAAAAAAATTGCTGATAAGCTGGACAATGCCGTCTGTCTTGCCCAGAACCGGGAATACCACAGCTATTCTGGTACCTGGAAAGGTGTGCCGGTTACTGTTACTTCCCACGGCGTGGGAGAGGGCGGAGCTGTGATAGGATTTGAAAGTCTGTGCCGGGCGGGCGCAAAGGTGATTATCCGGGTGGGCACGTGCGGAGGAATGCAGAAAGAGATTACAGAAGGCAGCCTGGTGGTTGTAAAGGCAGCCTGCAGAGAAGATGGGGTGACGGAAAAAATGCTCCCCCTTTCCTATCCCGCGGTAGCTGACGTGGAAGTAATCGAAGCGCTGAAGCAGAGCGCAGAGGAGAGCGGCGTGCCTGTCCACAGCGGGATTGTGCTGACTCAGGCTCTGTTTTATCCTGGACTGCTGGAGTCCACAGTCCGCTTGTATATGAAAGCCGGTGTGATCGCCATGGAAAATGAGGTGGCCGGTCTTTTGGTGGTGGCCAGTCTTCACGGGGTAAAGGCAGGAGCCATTCTGGCGGCGGACGCTCCGGCCTTTGAGCTGGTGGGCGTGGACGGATATCAGCCGGATCCCGCCATGCTCGCTAAGGCGGTGGAGCAGGAGATTGAGATTGCGCTGGATGCGGTTATAAAGGTGGAGATCGATTCTTAATAAATCTTAAACATTGCGAAGCCTTCTTGTTTTTCCATCGTTTTCCGGTATACTGGTAGTAGCTGGAAAGCACAAAAAGCGGAAAACAAGGAGGCTTTTGACATATGAAGTGGTGGCAGTTGGCCCTGGCGGCGGGAGCCGCAGCGGGGCTTTTGACGGCTCAGCCGGTATTTGCGGCGGACAGTCAGGTAATCAGAAATGAGTGGCAGGATGAGCACCTGGGGCCGGGAGTGGCCAGGTGGGTGGATGAGGACGGAAATGTGTGGGATCAACCGGGAGTCCGGCCGGATATGGCCGACGCAGCCGGGGGAAACGGCACCGAGGCGGATGAAAACGGGACAGCGGAAGCCGGAGGGGGCGGGACCCAGGAGAATACCGCTGATGGAGTTCCGACCGGGGACGGCGTTCCATCCGGAGACGGCGCCAGCCAGCCAGCGGCGGAGGATGCCGCCCAGGAAACCGAACGGATCATCGACCCGTCAAAGCCCATGGTGGCCCTCACCTTTGACGATGGTCCCTACGGGCCGGTGGGAAACCGGATTCTGGACTGCCTGGCTCAGTACAACGGCCGTGCTACCTTTTATGTGGTGGGGGAGCGGGTCCCGGCAGAGGCGGCGGAGATGCAGCGGATCGTGGCGGAAGGCCACGAGATCGGCAATCACACCTATTCCCACAAATATCTCAACAAGCTGAATACAGCCCAGATCCGTCAGGAGATTGACCGGTGCGCGGACACGGTCCAGTCGGTGTGCGGGGTACGCCCTGCCACGGTGAGGCTGCCGGGCGGCAATAAAAACGCCACGGTGCTTGCGGCGGTTCAGGAACCTATTGTGCTCTGGAACGTGGATACTCTGGACTGGAAGACAAGAAATGCCCAGCAGACAGTGAGCGCTGTGCTGGATCATGTGCAGGATGGGGATATTATTTTGATGCACGAGCTGTATCAGGCTTCCGGAGACGCGGCGCTGCAGATTATCCCGGAGCTGACGAATCGTGGATATCAGCTGGTGACGGTGAGCGAGATGGCTCAGTACCGGCGGGGCGGCCTGCAGAACGGACAGATCTACTACAGCATGAAACCCCAGTAAGAGAAAAGGGAGGCAGACAGAAATGAAAACCATTGGATTGCTCGGAGGAATGAGCTGGGAGAGTACAGTAACTTATTATCAGATCATTAATGAGGCGGTGAAAAAGAAGCTGGGCGGCCTGCACTCCGCCAAAATTCTGCTCTACAGCGTGGATTTTGCGGAGATTGAGGAGTGTCAGGCGACAGGAGACTGGGAAAGAAGCGGAGAGATTCTGGCTGAAGCGGCCGGAAATCTGGAAAAAGCGGGAGCGGATTTTATTGTGATCTGCACCAATACCATGCACAAGGTAGTTCCCCAGATCCAGAAGAAAATCCGCATCCCCATTCTCCATATAGCGGAGGTGACGGCGGCGGAGCTAAAGCTCCGGGGAATAGAGCGTACGGCTCTTTTGGGCACAAAATACACCATGACCCAGGATTTTTATAAGGCGAAGCTGGAAGAAGCCGGGATCCAGGTGCTGGTGCCGGATGAGGCAGACATGGAGACGGTCAACGGCGTAATTTATGGAGAGCTTTGCCTGGGAGTGATCCGGGAGGAATCCAGAAAGGCATACCGGAAGATTATCAGGAAACTGGAAAATCGAGGGGCCCAGGCGGTGATCCTGGGCTGTAC
>ERZ1643247.2572-NODE-2572-length-14048-cov-4.635604_pt1 | contig 14048 bp, 11 predicted proteins | sample MGYA00579264_ERZ1643247 | MGnify/ENA primary metagenome ERZ1643247 (study PRJEB29033, sample SAMEA4952262) | chicken gut metagenome | biome: Broiler Chicken; feature: Gastrointestinal Tract; material: Caecum | place: Ireland | collected 2018 | study: Broiler... | reverse complement strand
ATCGCGGAATACGTCGGGAGAGACAAACTCCCCTTTCTGCGTGCCGAAGTCTGTCCCGCTGATCCAGACGATCTGGATCCTGTCCCCCACCGCCTGGCGGTATATTTCGAGATTTTTCAGCATGACCTGCGTCTGCATCTCGAAAACCGTTTTGATATAATCGGGATAGAGGATGTGCGCCATCAGCCAGTCGTCCATCCGACGGATGCCCTTCGGATGCTTTTCAGAAATGCCGGGAAGGATCGCCGCGTCGCCCAGCCCTCCGCCGCCGAGATTGCCGATTATGGCGTAATCCGTCTCTTCGAACAGTTTTTTCGACTGCGCCTCATAGTATTTCGCGCTCTCGTCGCTCATCACCGAAAAGGCCTCTTTCCAGTCTTCTTCCGGCGTGAGGGCGTCTTCGTCGAAATCGCCGTTGCGCACGATCCCGTCGAAAAAGTAACTGTCTTTGGGCATTTTTGCGCACGGCGGCAGAGCCGTGTCACCCTGCGCATAGGTATAATAATCGCCGCCGCGCACGTCAAAGCGGAAAGTTTCGGAAACGGTGCAGGGCGTTCCGTCCGTCATGGAAAAGGGCTGCGCTCCGCAGATCTTATTGCCGAACATGTCGTGCGTTCCGTTTAATCCGATCACGTCGCTCCCGAAATAATCGCGGAGCTGTTCGTCCACTTCGCCGAGCAGCTGATAGATCTCCGCGATCCTGACAGGCTCTTCTTTCAGCCCGAGCTTTTTGCGAAGCTGATAGATCACGCTCGCGCTCAGCCCCGTCTGCCCCGTGGCGCCGATGTCGACGGGGATCTTATCCGGCTGCCGATGCGATATCGCGGCGGCCACTCTCTCTCTTTTCGTCATTGCTCCTCTCCCAAGATCTGTAAATCGTATTTCTGATACAGATCGATCTTATCCAGCCGCAGGCCCTCGCTTTCCGTGACGTAAAAGGTCGCAGGCCTGCCGCGGCCGTAAGCGCATTCGCCGTGCGGTACGCCCGCTTTCATTACAAAAAAACTCACCTGCGGATCGTTGAACACGACATCGAGCAAAACAAAATCTTCCGAACGCAAAGTTCCCTTTTGCAGTCCTTCCAAAAGTTCTTCCCTCGGCAGCAGGCAAACGAGCAAATACATAGGCCGCTCGTTTCTTCCTCCGAGCAGTATAAACTCCTCGTTGACCTGATGGGTGGCGAAAGAAGAAAATTTCTCGTTGTCGATCTCGACGGCCGCCAGCATGTGCCCGCCCTCTTGGGCGGGCGCCGCATAGATCTTTTCGCCCCGCCCTTCGCCCGAAGCCACGCCCGCGCGGTGCTCTTCCCGCGAGGGGAGAAGGCGTATGACCGCGCCGCGCCTCTCCAATTTTTCCATGACCTCGGGCGTCATCTTTTCGGGACGCAATTTCAATAAACTCTTCATGACCGATCGCACAGCCCCAACTGTTTTATGTATTCCAGCTCTTTCGTGTCATAGGGCGATCCGTCTTTGCGGAAAATGTCATGAAACCAAACCTCGGGTTCCGCATGTTCGCTCCAGCCCCAGGGATAATGCGTCTGCGTTCTGCCGTTCACCAGGCCCCACTGATAACACCCTATGTTCTTTTCTTTGAATATAGAAAGATTGTCCAGGATGGTCGAAGAACGTTGCCGAGCCATCCATTCGGTACAGATCAAAGGCTTGCCGTATTTTTCCAATTTTGCAATGATTTCGGCAAGTTTTTCGGGCGTGTCGTAATTGTGGAAGGACACGACGTCGGAAAATTCGATACTCTCTTTTTCCAGAACGCGGAGCGCGTCGTTCGCGGGTTCGATCTCGTATCCCCAGATCCCCGCCGTAACGGGCTGCGTGAGCGGGATCTCCCTTGCCCACGCAAAGGCATTTAAAAGCAGTCTTTCGCTCTTCAGTCCGCGGCCCGTATTGCCCGGTTCGTTGTACAGATCCCACATATATATGCGGCGGTCCGCCGCATAGCGCGACAGGATCTCCCAAGCATACTCCCGAACGATTTTTTCGGAACCGTCGTACGCCGTTCCGGGGCAGGCGCACCAGACGCTGTTGTGCGTGAACGGAACGGGCGCCGTCTGCCCGTCGTATTTTACGTCGCCGTTCCCGCAGTCGTCGAAGAGTACGGGCATCACGGTATAGCCCTCTTCGTCGGCGATCTGCAAAAAGCGATCGAACGTATGCAAAAACGTCTCCCTCTCCCTCTCCCAAACGGCGAAGGAAAGAAATACGCGCACGCTGTTATACCCCCATGCGGCGGCAAGTTTCAGTTCTTTTCGGATCGTATCGGGATCGAAGAGATCCTTTCTCCACATTTCGACGGGATTTGCCGCCGTAGACGGCAAAAAATTCGCCCCCAACACAAATCCTTTTCCGCCGCAGTTCTTCTTGTCCATCTTCATGATTCTCCCTTTTGATATACTCTGCCGAACACTTCGCGCTGCGCGAGTTCGTAATCCATCACGATAAAATCGTCAAACTGTGCCATCGCGCCGTGCGCGTAAAAACCGACCCTGCCCGAGGCATACGTATCGTCCTTTACGGTGAGAATCGGTTCTCTCGTAGAGGAAGGATTTTTCTTCGACGGGTCTTTCACGTCCGCGTCGAACGAATACGGGTTCAGATACACCTTGATCTCGTTTCCGCAGATCGAAACGCGCAGCAGGTTGCGCCAGCCCGTCCAAAGCTTGTCGTCTATTCCGAACTCGACCGAATCGAGCACCGTGAGCTTGCCGCCGGACAGTTTGCAGACGGACACGTCGTTGATGGTCAGCCTGACCAAATACCCGTTGCCCGCGCCGTCATAGCGCAGAAGAAGCCCCGCGCCCTTCGCGTTAAAATTTTTGATCTTGACCGTCGATTCGATGTAATAATCGGACATGCCGTCTTTTTTCGAATACAGAACGGACTGTTCTTCGGTATTTTGCGCGACGAGGTCGATCACGCCGTAACGCGCCAGCGGTTCGAGAGCGCTCTGCTCGTGCTTTTCGATCTTCCAATCGCCTCTTTCCGCCACCCACTGATCCAGGCTGCGGCTTTCAAAGCTCTCGTAAAGGAGCGCCATGTTTTCGCCGTACAGATAATTGCGGATCGTGTGCACTTCGGACAGATAGCACGGGGAACCGTCGCTCATGATCAGCCCGGAAGATACCGTGGGCGGATCGTCTATCCCGTTGGGCGTGGACGCGTAATTCATCATCGTCATGCTGTTGACCAGCTCCCATGCTAGGAATACGCCCGGCGTGGGCAGCCCCTGCGCCCTCCTCTGTTCGAGCCAGTAGATCCATTCGTTCGGAGAGGTACAGGAATGATCCGCCGTTCCGAACACCCGATTGCCCGCCTCCGTATAGATTGTGTTTTCGGTGATGGGCAGCGTGTCCAGCTCGGGGTAAGCCGTCGTCGTGCCCGGAGGCCCGTAAGAATGCCTGCAATCGGCGTCGGTATAGCCGATCGCCTTGAACATCCCGAAGATGGGCTGATCCGCGCCTATTTCCCTCGCCCAGGAATACGCATTTTTCAAAAGGTCTTCCGTCTCCTGCTGCCATTCGTTGGCAATGCCGAGGTTATTGACGACGCCGTCTTCCAGCGAAGCCCACCAGGGCTCGTTCCAGATATCCCACGCGAGCACGCGCTTGTCGGTCTTGTATTTGTTCATGACGTCGCAGACATAATCGTGAAACCAATCGTAATTTTCAATCTTTCTGTCTTCGGGGAAGGGGCTGTTGTTCCACTTTTTCGCCGCGCTGAACACGGGCGTAAAATCGTAACACAGCTCTTTATCCGACTGATGACAGTCGTCGAAGAAGACGACGATCACCGTCATGCCGTTTTCATCCGCCGCCGAAAGCAGATGTTCCACGTTGCGCATGAACGCGCTCTTGTCCTTCCGATATGCGTCCGGGCTCAGAAACACGCGTATCGAATTGATGCCCAGCGCTTTCGCGTAAAACAGGTCTTTTTCCACCTCTTCGGCGTCGTATTCGATCCACATGTGCAGAGGGTTGACCGCACTCGAACGGACGTAATTCGAACCGATGATGCCGGAAAAATCATCCTTTTTCGTATAAGACGAGGGCACGGGTTCGATGGAAAATTCCTGCTTTGCGATGCACTTGTAATCATCGCCCGTCTTTTCGAACAGCACCGCTTCAAACTTGCCGACATACGACCTTCCCGAACCGTCCTGCAGCGCTTCGCGGGTGAAAAATTCTGCGAACTCCCCGCCCTGCGCCTGCCAGGATTTCTCAAAATCGGTATAGGCGGCGTTTTTGTAATCGCCGGAGCGGGACATCTTTACGAATTTCAGGCACAGCCGCGAATCCTTCGCGCTGCCGCTCACCTGTATTTCCGCCACAAATTCGTTCGTGTTCTGCAAATCGTCCAGGCTTGCAGAATGAACGCTGATGCTGCCCGTAAAGTTTTCCGATCCGGCCGCCATGTCCTCTTCCACCGTATGTTGATTTGTTCCGCCGCCGCTGCAGCCCACACAGGCGAGCAACAGCAGCAGCGAAAGAAAAACAGTAAGCGCTTTTTTCATGTTGCGTTCCTTTAAGCCCTCACCGTATAGGCGCCGTCCTTCGTGAACGTAAAGAATTCATGATACTGTATCCTCGTCACGTCGGCGGTATACGAAATACTTCCCGTACCCGTAAAGCATACGTTGCCGTCCGTCAGAGCCGTGGAAATCCCCACGCCGATCCCGTCTTCGGCATCGAATCCCGCAAACTGCGCGAGACCGACGGAAATATCGAACGTTGCGCTCCCGTCGGCGGCGTTGACCTGCGGCACGCATTCAAAGTTCAGCGTTGTGGGAAGCCAACCCGTTTCCAGGATCGATTTCGTAGGCGCCTCGAGCGCAACGGCAGAGCCGTCCGGCCCTAAGATCAGAATATACGAAGTCCCCGTTTCATAGTCGCCGATCTGGAATTCGAACCAGATGAGTTCGGGTACGATAAATCCGCCGCCCGTCGTCACTTTAAAGAGGAGTTCGCTGTCGGTTATGGCGGAAGCAAAGCGGATCTTCTGCCCGTCGGGAGAAATTTCCGAATACATTTCCACCGTCTGCAACACGCCGCCGCTCTCTTTCAGCTGCGCCATGTTTGCCTGCACGTTCCGCAAAGCATAATTGTCTTTGGAAAATTCCAGATTGACCGTCTCACCGTCCGCGGGGACGCCCGTCAGGGTAAATTTCCCGTTTGCGTCCGTCTGCACGCCCTCGGTACTGCCCGCAACGCGCACCGTGACTCCGCCGAGAGCCTTCTTTAAGATCGTCTGCACGTTGCCCGTGACCTCCATCGTCTCTTTGACGGCGCTCAGCTGAACGTCTTTGCGGACGGTCGTCTCTTGCAGGGTTTCGAGAGAGATCTCCTCTTCATGCGCGTTGAACCCGTCTTTGAACACCTGCATCTGCAACGCGTATACCCTGGAAACGTTTTCGACGGAGTAAGTCCCGTCGGCAGCCGTCACGGCAGTATACGAACCGCCTTTGCCCGTAAGGACGACTTCCGCGTCCGCAACGGGTGCGCCGCTCTCATCGGTGACTTTGCCCGATACCGTCTGCGCCGTATATTCGCGGGGCGCAATGTTGCCGGAGGCGTCGAGCTCGTAGAACATCGGATATTCGAAGTAATTGGCTCCCGTGACGGGTGCGTTCTGACCGAAAACCTGCCACAGCCACTTGGATCCGTCTGCGCTCAGAACCTGCGAATAGGCGATGACGCCGACCGTCTCGTCCCCCGTCATCCCGAGATCTTCATAAGGAATAAAGAAGTCCAGCCTCTTGTTGTCCGTCACCTTCAGCTGCGCGTTCGCAAAAGAGGAAATCTGCGCATTTTCGAAGGAGGAGACGGGCCTTACCCACAGCGCGTAATCGGCGTCTATCTGCCAGAAACGGTTGATCGTTTCGCGGCTTTCCGCCAACAGGATCATGTATACGGTGCCGTTTACGTTGTCGCCCACGTGGATATGGAACTGCGCGTGCTGGCCGCCGCTCAGGCCCGAGCTGTATTCCGCGATCAGGCGCAGGCCGTTCTCCTCGCGGATAAACGCGTACTTGGAAGAAAGGCTGCCTTCTGCCGAACCGAATCCCATGGAAACGGCAAGATTCCCCACGTTTCCGTCGGCGAGTTCGTCCGCGCCGAAAGTATATTCGGCATCTTCGTAATACTCTTTGCCGCATGTGAGCGTGAGCGAAACGCCCTCGGGCGGTTTGGGCAGATCGTTCAGCGTAAACGTCCCGTCTGCGCCGCTGACCGCCTGCAAGCCGAACTCTTCCACACGGACGGTGACGCCGCCCACGGGCGTAACGCCGTCGAGCGCGACGGTCGTACCCGTTAAGTCGAGCATCGCTTCGGGCTTCGTGAAGGAAATATCCCCCATCGCGTTTTTACCCTCACTGATCTGCAGCGGCGTCAGCGTGATGCTCTTATCGTAATATCCTTCTTTGGAGATCGTAACCGTGTACGTTTTGGTCTTTGGGATGTCGGAAAAGACGAACTTTCCGTCCTCTTTGGTGACGACGCTCTCGTCGACGGCCGCCGCCGCGTCTTTGAGGGAAACCTCCGCGCCCGAGACCGCGGCGTCCCCGTCTACGACGCGCCCGCTGATCTCCACGTTCAGGCCGGAACCGGGCGTTTCTCCGCCGGGATCGTCACCACCCTTCGCACAGGCGGCAAACCAAACCATGCACGCAGCCAAAACAGCCAAAACCAAACAAACAATCCATTTTCTTTTCATCTCGTTCTCTCCCTTATCTTTAAGATTTAATGGAACCGATAAACACGCCTTTTGCAAAAAATCTCTGCACGAAAGGCAACAGAATGAACAGAGGAAGCATCGCGACGACCGTCGTCGTATACTTGACGAGGGTGTTCACGTTGATCATGTCGTCCGTCTGAATGATCGAACCGAAATTGATCTTGGAAGTATCGTTTAAGATCAGGATCTCGCGCATGATCAGCTGCAGCGGATATTTGCTCCTGTCCGACAGATAGATCATGGCGGTATACCAGCTGTTCCAATGCCCGATGACGTAGTACAGGGTAATGATGGCAAACGTGGGCACGATCAGCGGGACCGCGATTTTTACGAGGATCTTGAAATTGCTCGCGCCGTCCATGCGGGCGGACTCGAAAATGGATTCGGGCACGCCCTCGAACGCCGTTTTGAGGATGATCATGTTCCACTGCGAAATGGCGACGGGAACGATGATCGCAAACACCGTGTTTTTCATGCCGAGATCGTTGACGACCATGTACAGGGGCAGCATGCCGCCGCTAAAAACATGGTCACGACCACAAACTTCATCAGAAAAGAGCGCCAGAAAAAGCCTTTGCGCGACAGCGCGTAGGCGCCGAACGTCGTCAGCACCATATTGAGGATGACGCCCGTCACGAGATAATACAGCGAATTGGCTATTCCGCGAAAAATATCTTCGTTTTGAAAAATGATCTCGTACCCCCGGAGGGTAAAATTTTTGGGATACAGGACGAGACCCTTCATCTCCCGCACCACGGTCGGATCGGAAAAAGACGCCATGATCGTATGCCACACGGGGATCAAGCAGATGAGAGCAAACAGCAGGACAAAAACGGAAAGGACGGTTTCATAGATGATGTCCTTTTTATAACCTTTAAATTTTACCATAAGCTGTTCTCCGTTTTTCTCGCGATCTTATTGGTGATATACAAAAACGCGAAGTTGACCAATGCGCTGAACAGCCCCACCGCCGTGCCGTAACCGTAATTCCCTTTGGCGATGCCTCTCTCGTAAATGAACGTGGACAGCACCTCGCTCGATTCTCTGTTCGCGTAATTTTTGAGAAGGTACGCCTTTTCGAACCCGACATTGAAGATGCCGCCCATCCGCAGGATGAACATGACGATGATCGTGGGCATGATCTGCGGGATGGTGATGCTGAATACCTGGCGCAGCCTGCCCGCACCGTCTATCCTGGCGGCCTCGAACAGTTCGGTATCCACCGCCGCCAGCGCCGCGTAATAAATGATGCTGGAAAACCCGACCGTCTGCCAGATGTCCGAAATGATATAGATGGGCATGTACAGGCTCTGCTCGTTCAGGAGATTTTTCCTGTCACCGCCGAACAGCACGATGATGTCGTTTACTACGCCCTCTACGCTGACAAAATCGATGATCATGCCGCACACGACGACGAGCGAAATGAAATACGGAAGTTCCGAGACGAATTGCGCCGTTTTTACGACGCCGTTCGACCTGATTTCAAAAAGCATGATCGCAAATACGATGGGAAGCGGAAAGACGAAGATGATGCTGAATACATTCAGAAGGAGCGTGTTGCGAATGACCATCCACGCGTTGGGGCTTGAAAAAAAGATCTCAAAATAGCGCAGGCCCACAAATTCGCTGCCCTGAAACCCGAGCGCGGGAATATAATCGTAAAACGACATCAGGATCCCGTACATCGGCACATAGCAAAATATGACGAAGAACGCGACGACGGGGAGCATCATCAGGATCAGATCCCAATTCAGGAAAAAATCCTTTTTGATCTTGCAGCCCAATGTTCTGAGATGATTCACTTTTTATCCCCCTCTTTGCGTTAACCGTTCTGCTTGTACCGTTCGTATGCCGCCTGCACGACCTCCAAGATCTCATCGATGCCCATGGCTTTGAGCGTTTTCTGCATATCGTTGCCGTAAGACGCGACCGCGCCGCTGCCTATATCGTTCTCCTGCCCGAAAATAAAGGCGACCTGCTGCGAAACGACATAATCGTTGATGTCGGTAAAATACAGCGTAATGATCTGTTCTTCGTCCCTCGTGTAGCTGAGCGGCGGCAGGCTCGCCGTGGAGTCCACCTCTCTCGTCCACCGCTCTTCGATGGGAATGCAGAAATCATACTTTTGCAGGGACGGGTTGGCCGTCTGTTCCTGCCGCACGAAGACGCCGTTATGGTTTTTGAACGTATACAGCGCGTTGTACAGATCGATGCCGCCGTTGATCGAAGGGTCGAAGAAATAATCGTTGATAAATTTCGGGTTGCCCTGTTCGTCTATTTCATACGTCTTGCCTTCCGTGCCGTAATTGAACAGCAGGATGCCTTCATCCGTAAATCCGTAGTTGAGGAATTCCAGCGCCCGCGCCACGTTCTGACAGTCCCTTGTAATGACCGCACAGCTGTTGTTCGAACCGTTGAATGCCTGCGTCATCCAGAGTTTGAGCCGGAGATTCAGCTCGTCGCCCTCGTTTAATACGGGGTAAGAGCCTTCCACCCAGTCCACGTTGTATTCGCCGAGAAGGGCAGCCGCGTTTGCGGGGTTGTCGAACATCACGCCCTGCTGCATGTTCTGGAAATCGCTCACGTTCGTCGCCCAATCGCGCGTATCGAAATCGGCGGCGATATAGCCGAGATCCTTCCATTTGCGGATCAGATTCACGTAATCGATATAACCGTCCAGTTCGGGGCCGTAAACGACTTTGTCTGTCTCCGTGTCCAGCATAAAGCCGGACGCGGCCCCGTAAGCCGAAACGATCGCCTGTTCGGAATACTGCAATCCGAGCTCATGGATCCCGAACGGCGCGCGCATTCCGAGCTGATTCTTAAACTTGCCGAGAACGCGCTCCCAGTCCGCGATCGTGACGGGCACCTCTTCCCCCACGCGCTCGAGCGCCTTTTTATTCCAGATCGGGCCGCTGTAACACAGCTCTTCCGTCTCCGAAAATCCGTAAATGGCGTAATATTTTTCGTCGTTGACGATCTCTTTTTTGACCGCTTCGTTCGCGTTGACCCGACGGTAATAGTCGGGCGCGTACTCCTCTACATAGTCGCTCAGGTCTACGAACAGTCCCTGGCGCACGCCTTCCGCAACGCCGCCGTTATACCAGTTGCCGCACATGATGATGTCCGGCAGCGTTTTATCCGTCATCATGGTGTTGAACTGCTCGCGCGCGCTCGTCAGGTCGATAGACGGATGACGGAACGTGAGTTGCAGGTTCAGCTCTTCGGCGATGATCTGATAGGGTTCGTTCTTGTCATACGTCGCCTGCGACGCCCACGGCTCCAAAGGGACCCAGATCGTGAGTTCGACCTGCTTATCGTGATCGATCTCTCCCAGATTGGCCTGCCCGCCCCCGCGGGAGCAGCCGCTGAACAAGGAAAACATACTGATTGCCGCCAAAATGACAGCCAATAGTTTTTTCATGCACTTTCCCTCCTTTTTTCCAATTATAACGGATGAATTGACCGTTTTCAAGGCCGATCCCTCAGAAAAAATCCATGATTTACGCATAACCGCGCGGGGGTATTACATAAATTTTGCAGTGGTTCGGAAAAGAATATTGACAAAGCAGTTCGTTTGCCGTATACTGTTTGCGTAACATTCCGATTTGCGGAGCGCCGAAAATATATGAACGTTACCTTGATGTGTTAAAGGGGAATAAACGTGGATAAAGCGCAGAAAATACTCAATGAACTGGATTTCAGCAACAGTGAAAACCTCTATCAGATCAACAACATCTGCCGCGCCCTTTCCGTTCCGGAAAGGCTGGAAATCATACGCCTTTTGATGAATAAATCGATGACGATGACAGAGATTGCAAAAAAATTGAACCTTCCCCTCTCCTCTACCGTCAATCACGTAAAGATACTGGAAGAGGCGGAGATCGTTTTTACCGAAAAGTTCAGAACGCGCAACGGACAGGCAAAAATCTGTTTTCTGAACTCTTTCAGCATTCTGATCAATTTTTTGCCGAACGAGGACGACAAGCAGCTCAAATACGTAGAATCTATGCCCGTGGGACTGTTTTCCGACTGCCGCGTGGGAGAATTCAACGGTTTAAGCTCGGCAAGCAACATCATCGGCGTTCCGAACGACAAGCAGAGCTTTTTCATCCCCGAACACGTTCAGGCAGAGATCGTCTGGATGAACGAGGGATGGATCGAATACAGTTTTCCGAAGCGGTTCGACGACGGAAAACGGCTGGACGAGATCAAGTTTTCTTTCGAGATCTGTTCGGAAAGCCCGAATTACCGCCTCGATTACCCTTCCGAACTGACCGTATGGGTCAACGGCGTGGAAATACTCACTTTTATTTCTCCGGGAGATTTCGGCGGAAGAAAGGGCAAATTTTCTCCCGACTGGTGGCCGCAGATCAGCACGCAATACGGCCTATTGACGAGCGTAGCCATCCGCAGGAACGGCGCCTATCTGAACGAGCGTCTCGTAAACCGCGACATATGCCTGGGCGACCTGCGTTTTGCGGAAAATCAATGCGTGCGTTTCCGCGTGGGCAACAAAGACGACTGCCGCCTCAAGGGCGGGTTCAACCTGTTCGGCAAATCGTTCGGAGATTACAACCAGGATATTCTCATGGAAGTCGTCCTGCGATAAAACGAGAGCCCCCGGGCTTCTGCCGGGGGCTCTCGTTTGTCTCTCGAATATAAAGTTAAAAAACTTTTCCGGGAAAGATTTCCCCTTAAAAGTTCCTTTCTTCCGCATAATGACACTGACAGGTGCCGACGGAAAAGCAGCCCAGAACGCCGCTCAGATACGTCCCCGTGTCCAGATGCGCTTTGCAATAGTCTGCGATGCTTCGGCTGCCCGCAAGACGGGGCGCGCGCGGATAGAGCAGAATTTCGTCTTTGCCCGTCAGATACCGCACGGGCGTATGCCCGAACAGAACACATTTTCCCTTTTGCGGCAAAATATCGGGATCTTTGAACCGACGGTCGTATACAAGCTGTTCGCACGTCGCCTGCGAAACGGGCGCAAGTTCCCCGTTTCTGACGGGGACCCCTGCATGCACGCCGACAAAATCGTCCGCCTCTATGTAAAAGGGCAAGAGGTCGAACCTGTCCACCGTCTCCCAATCGAGAAGGTTTCCGTCCGTAAAGTACCTGCAAAGCTCCCCGAACACCCGGTCGTAATCTTCCGTCTTTTGCATCATGGCGCGGTAGTATTTCAAAAAATCGTACTCGTGATTGCCCGCGATGCAATAGACGTTCGGCATAGAAAACAACAGCTTTGCAAGGCGTATGCTGTCGGGACCCTTGTCGATCATGTCCCCCAGCACAAACAGCCTGTCGTCTCCGCCGAATTTGATTTTGTCCATCAGGCGGCAAAACGGCCCGTAATGGCCGTGAATGTCGGAAATAGCGTAATCCATACAACAATTATAGCATTTCCGGCGGACAAAAGCAAAAATTTGTCATATCTTGTCGGCTTTTGTTTCGGAAACAGCCCGTTGACGGATACCGTCCAGTTCAGCCAGATAATAGACCGACCAATCGTACGTTTTGCAGAATTCGCCGCGGTAATCCCCCCTGCCCGTCAGAAGATAGTGCCAATAATCGCACTCTATCATCGTTTTATCGAGCGAAAGCGCGGCCCGGCGCCATTCCACGCAGGGAATGTCGAGATCGCTCAGCGTCCGTCTGAGACGCCAGACGGCGTCGCGGTACAGGATTTTGCTCTTTTCCGTATTCATGTCCGCCCAAAGCTGTGAAATCGCGTCGTTCATCGTCAGCGTTTTGCCGTTATAAGCCAGAAGGAGCGCGAACAGTTCTTTCGATTTTGCCGATGAAAATTTTACTTTCTCGCCGTCGGCAAAACAATCGAACGTGTCGAACATTTTGGCGACCAATACCCTCTTTTTATCCTTGATGAGGGAAAGAAACTTCAGGAGGGTCTGCGTTTCATAAGGTTTATACAAGAAACCGAGCGTGTGTTTTCTGACGGAATCGGGCAGGTCGCTCTCCATTAAAGACAGCCCCGTGATAAAGACGATCTTGATGGTCGGATCGATCCGCAGCAGCCGCTCCGCCAATTCGACGCCGTCGGTTTTCGGCATGCGGATATCCAAAAAGGCAGCGTTCACGCCGCCCTTTGCCGCATATTCGCAGACCGCTTCCGCATCGTCACGATAAAATTTGTATTCGACGTCCTCGCCGATAATTTCGCCCAAAAACGCCTGCAGCGCGCTCATTTCATCGTCTACGACAATGATCTTCATTTTTCTTATTCTCCACCTTTTGACAGATATAGACAGTGATCTCGGTGCCCTCCCCCGGGCTGCTCCGGACGGACAGATCCGCGCCCAGCAGCAGCTTGAAACGTTCGCGCGCGTTGTTGATCCCGTGCGCGCCCTCTTTGACGCCGGACATATTAAACCCGACGCCGTTGTCGGAGATTTTCAGTTCGACGCCGCCGTCTGCGGCGCGGGAGGAGATCAGGATACAGCCGTCCTCCTTTTCGTTGACGCGGCTGTATTTGACCGCGTTTTCGATGAACGGCTGAACGGAAAAGGCCGGCACGGAAAAATCGGTCGCCTCGATATCGTAGATGACATCGAACGCGCGCGCCTGCCCGATGTTGATGAAAGTGACATACCGCGCGACGTTTTGCAGTTCCTGCTCGAACGGGACGATCTCCGTGTCGATCATCGACAGACTTTCGCGCAGGTATTCGGAAAACAGTTCCAGCGCGCCGTCGCCCGCCTCGACGTTGCGGTGATACATCGACTTGACGGTCGTGAGAGAATTGAAAATAAAATGCGGCTTCATCTGCCCGACCAGTATTTTCAGTTTGAGCCGCTCGGTCTGCAGCCGATACTCGCTCAGGTGCAGGGCGGCGCCTTCGTTGCGCAGAAAATAAAAGAGGTAGATCACGGCGAAACAGAACAGGATGATCGCGTAATATCCGATCGGCCACCCGACGCAGCCCCGAACGATCCCCGCATAATACAGAGAATCGACCGCCTGCATCCCGGTCGCCGCCGCGAGGATCGCAGCCGAAAAATAGAAAGGCAGATTGTCCAGGCCGCCGCGGTAAGAAAAAAAACGCATGCAGCCGAACCAACCCGCGAGCGCCGCCGCAAAACAGCACAGAGCGATGTACTGCAAACCGTAAAACGCGAGCAGGACATAGGCGGCAAAACATAAAATACCGACCGCAAATAAAGGGACGACCGCCATTTTTTTGCCGTTCGGCCGAAAGGTATGGCGGAAAAACAGCGCAATCGTCAGCGCGACGCCCGTAAAAAAGAAGTAATCGAAAATATCGAACAGGCGATCCGGCGTATT
>ERZ1643247.2569-NODE-2569-length-14057-cov-4.288530_pt1 | contig 14057 bp, 8 predicted proteins | sample MGYA00579264_ERZ1643247 | MGnify/ENA primary metagenome ERZ1643247 (study PRJEB29033, sample SAMEA4952262) | chicken gut metagenome | biome: Broiler Chicken; feature: Gastrointestinal Tract; material: Caecum | place: Ireland | collected 2018 | study: Broiler... | reverse complement strand
AGGTGCGGTCATATTGTCAGGAAGTTCGGCAGCAAGGAGCGCCTGCTGCTCTATTACAGCGGAAAGCCTACCTTGCATCTGCTGGCATTCTTGAGAACAGCCGTCTGCCTGTGTGCGAAGTTCATCGAAGGAAAGCGCTTGCAAAGTTTTAGAAATTTGAAAAGAGGAAAGCTCTTGCCGGCGGTCTGTATATTCCTTGCAAAGTGCGCGGTATATTTTTTCTTCCGATGCGGTACAGGTAAGGGGATCTTTTCCGGCATTTTCATCCGAAAGGTATTGCGAGAGTTCTTGAAAAAGCCGTTCCCGCTTTCTTACAGCTTCTGTCTCTGCTTGCTTGAGCCGTTCATATTGTACTTTACTACCTAAAGCAGATCCATGCCGAGCCGGAGCGGGATGGATGGTTGACCCGCAGACAGGGCAAGGTTCGTGGTCGCGGAGCTTTTCCGCTAAGAAGGGCGCTTGTGCTGCAATATAGTGGGAAAGCGCCGCAGCGGCATCGTTTGCAGAGGCAGCCGCGGCAACGCAAGCAGACTGGTAAGCATGGAGGGTATCAAAAAAGCGTTCAGACGTCTGCTTTTTTTTCAAGACTGCGTCCAGAGCCTCTTTTGCAGTGAACCACAGCATGGCAGATGATAAAGTTTTTTGAATTCTCTCTTGCTTTTTTAACTGTTCTTTTAAGTCGGCGCACTCTTTTTCTTTCATTTCCAGCTCTTTGTATTTTTTTAGCTGTGCTTCCAAAATCGGGATCTGTTTGTTCTTTTCAGCGGCACTATCCGCATTTTTTTTCGCGTCTTCATATTCTGCGTGCGCTGAAATAAACGCATTGTTTTTTAATGCAAGTGCACATTTTGCTTTTTCAATCGACTGCGTTAACGATATGATTTCATGCTCTAATTCTTTATATTCTTGTTCTTTTTGTGCCACAGGTTCTGCTTTTTCTAAAGCTTCCAGCAGTTTTCGGCGTTCCGCCCATTCTGCATTATGACGCTCCATTTCTTTAAATTCATCTCTTGCTTTCCGACACTGCGCCAGAAGAGTGTTTTCTGTTTTGGCAAGATCCAGATTAATCGAATCATAGGCTGCTGATGCCTGCATAAACTGATTTTTCGTTTGTTTCAGATGCTGCGCATCTTTTTCGTTTTGTTCTGTCAATGCAGTAAGGATGGCGCGAAAATCGGGTGTGTCAGAGGCTGTGAGGCGGGAAAGCATACAATCTGAATCGGCTTGAATTGTATGGAGGAAAGCAGAGCATTGGGAAAGGATATCCTGATATTCGGCCGTAAGAGAAGAGACATTTTCCTTTAAACGTTCTGTAAAAATGCGAAGTGTGTCTGTCGAAAAAATGTGACGCAGAATTTCTTGTTTTGCATCAGATTTATCCGAAAGGAAACGTCGGAATTCTCCTTGCGGGAGTAAGACAATCTTATGGAATTGTTCCGAATTCAGACCAATCAGTTCTTCAATTTTTTGGTTAACAGGGCCAATATGAGTACAAATAACGCCGTTTTCATCTGAGAGCACTGCGTCGGCCGGCTGATCTTTATAACCTTGCCCGCGCTGCTTAGGGCAGCGCTGCTGCGGCATCCGGCGAACGGTATATTGCGTTCCGTGTATCAAAAAAGTAAAGGATGCATAACAAAGACCATTTTCACCGACAAAATCGCTTTTCAGCGTTGTTTTTTCACGAAGGCTGCCGCTGGCTTCTCCATATAAACTAAAGGTCAGCGCGTCAAAAATGGTCGTTTTACCGCTTCCTGTCGGCCCTGTAATAAGAAAAAGACGGTCGTCATCAAATTTTGTAAAATCTACTACCTGCTTTTCAGGAAACGGACCAAAAGCAGAAAACTCAAGCCGAACCGGTATCATGTATTTTCATCCCTTCTGTATTGCTTGCCGCTTTATTGAGATAAGCACGTTCTTCAGCGGAAAGACTGCGGTTCATAACCGATTGAAAAAAAGCGGCGAACAAATCCTGCGTTTTTGTTTTTAAAGCCGTAGGGGCTGCGGCAACGGGGGCTGGGACGCGGTTTTGAAGATTGATATATTTTAGGCCAAGAGCATTGGGGTAGACGGATTTGAGCCGCTGAATAGCCCCCACACGGATATGATCGTCGGTAAGCTCTGCAAAAACATAATCCTGACAGTTCGTATGAGCGTTATTATCACAGAGGGAATCGAGCGAGCCTCGGATGATTTGCACGTCCTTGGATGCAGAAAAAGGTTCCTGCCGGATTTCCCGCAATACGCCGTCTTGAAAATCGACAACAAGGAACTGCTTTTTTTGTGCGGCCTCGTCAATCGAATATTTAAGGGGGGAACCGGCATACCGTATTGTTTTTCCGCCGGCGGTTTGAGGTGCATGTAAGTGTCCAAGCGCAACATAGTCAAAAGGATTATCGTACAAAACAAGATGTTCGCTTCCTCCTACAGCTTTTTCATGTTCAGCATACCCGGCAGTAAAAAAGCCGTGTGCGACGAGGATATGCGGATGGGAGCGATCCATCTGCTGCCGGATTTGCGCAATGTAAAATGTAAATGCATCTTGCAGACTGTTAAGCTGCACCTCAGGAAACAACGCACGGATATGATGCAGCTCGAAGTAAGGAAGCATCCAGAATGTAAGAAGCTCATTGTTTTTCTTTAAATCAAACGAGCAAGCAGGCAGACGGACAGAACCAACAAGGTGAAGTCCGGCAGAATGCATTAAGCGGCTTCCAAAATCAATCCGCTCTCTCGAGTCATGGTTTCCAGCAATGGCGAACACTTCTATCCCGCATTCTTCAGTTAAATGGTAAAATAGCCTGTCCAGCAGTGAAACTGCTTCGGCAGACGGGATAGAGCGGTCGTAAAGGTCGCCTGAGATGATCAGCGCATCTACTTTAAGTGTATGAAGGCGATTGGAAAATTCGAATAAACACGCTTCCTGATCTTTGAGCAGGGAGTATTCACACAGCATTTTACCAATATGCCAGTCTGCAGTATGTGCGATCCGCATGCAATAACTTCCTTTGCAAATTATCTTTTTTCTATTATATCGTATAGGCTTGGCATTGGCAAATTAAGCTTTTGTTCTGCATATAAAAAAGGAGAACGGCTAAAAAGCCGCTCTCCGGGAATCTGCTCCGGTCTTTGGAGCATCCGCATAAGCTTTCGCTTATGTTATCATGATTTCCTACAGCTTTTGATGAAGCTGCAAGACTCCGATCTCAGCGATCAGCAGCAGGTGCTATTGCAGCCGTTGTTGCAGCCACAGCCGTTGTTGTTATAGGCACCATATCCGCCGCATCCGCCGCAGCAGACGAGAAGCAGAATGATGATCAGAATCCAGCTGCAGTTGCCGCCAAAACCATTGTTACCACACATAGTATCAAATCCTCCTTTGGGTTTTTACATCCCATACTATGTATGAGGAGGCAGGGGTGTTACTGTGATTGAAAAGCGTCTTTTCAGTCCATACTTGAGTAAGGAAAAAGGAGCTGATAGCTTTGTATGAAGAAAAACAATTTACAGTCCCTGCGCGAAACGCACTGAAAAAAGCACAGGTACTCGCGCAAACTTATCAGTGCAATACGATGTTCGATGCATGTATTCTATGTGGTATTGCTGCAGAAGATATCAGCGTGGGAGCAGCCGTGCTTTTAAAATACGGCATTTGTTCAGAAGAGCTTATAAAGCGGTTAAAAGATCTGGCAGAAAAAAACGTACAGGCAAAGTGTGCAGATCTGGAGTATATCCTGCAAAACACCCTTTCATTGGCGGAAAGAAGCGGCGGGGTCGCCGGAACAGCTCATCTTCTTTTTGCTTTGCTTGAAAATGGGAAAACAGCTGGATCTTTGATTCAGGACTGCGGCACAGATCCACTTGAGGTCAAAGATGCTTGTGCAGCGGAAATCCGTGCACTGCAAGCAGCGTTTGCCGGAAAAAAAACAGCCTCTTCGCGTGTGTCTAAGGAACTTTCGCTTTATACAACCGATTTGACGGCACAAGCCCGGGCGGGAAAACTGGATCCTTTAATCGGAAGAGAGGAGGAGATTGCTTCCGTATTGGCAATACTGGCTAGACGGAGCAAGAATAACCCTTGCCTTCTTGGAGAACCGGGAGTAGGAAAAACTGCGATTGCAGAAGGTATCGCACAACGGCTGTGTGAAGGGGGAGTTGGACGCTTCTGCGGAAGGCGGCTCCTTTCTCTCGATTTAGGCAGTATGCTTGCAGGGGCAAAATATCGAGGGGATTTCGAAGAAAGGCTGACACGTGTCCTTCGGCAAGCCGAGGCAGAACAAGCCGTACTGTTTATCGATGAAGTGCATACGATTGTGGGAGCAGGTTCCTCAGAAGGAAGTGCAGATTGTGCTAACTTGCTGAAGCCCGTTTTAGCGCGCGGAAACGTACAGATTATAGGCGCGACAACAGAAACGGAGTATCGTAAATATATGGAACCGGATGCGGCGTTGGCGCGCCGGTTCCAGCCGGTTATAGTAAAAGAACCCGGAAGGGATGCTGCCAGTAAAATTTTATTTGGCCTGCGTCCCGCATTGGAAAAATACCATCGGGTCCACATCACGGATGCTGCTGTATGTCAGGCAGTGACACTGTCTGAACGCTATCTTCCTGAACGCCGTCTCCCTGACAAAGCGATTGACCTGCTCGATGAGGCATGCGGCAGGGCTGTGACGCAATCTAACGCCCAGTCTTTGCAGAAAACGACAGAAGATACCTTGATACGGCTTATAAAGGATGGGAACCTTTCAGAAGCGGCTGATTTGTATGCAAAAGGACTTCAAACAAAGGAAGAGATCGTCGTCTCCGACAGAGAAATTTCTTTTTTACTTGAAAAGAAAACCGGAATCCCCATATCGCCGGAATGTACACCATATGAAAAAGCAAAGAAACTTCTGACCTATTTGGATCAAAACCTATTTGGGCAACCGGAAGCAAAAAAGGCGTTGTTCCGTGCGGTTTTACAGTATCAGAATGATCCGGAAGAAACAACCGGAGCCGCTGCCTCTTTCTTATTTTACGGCCCAACCGGAGTGGGGAAGACATTTGCAGCACAACTTACCGCAAAAGCTTTATTTAGTCCGGATAGCTTTATTCGGATCGATCTTTCAGAGTATGGAGAACCGCACACGGTGTCACGGCTGATAGGGGCGCCTCCTGGCTATGTTGGGTTTGAAGAAAACGGTTTTTTGGTAAATAAGATCCGAAGCCGGCCATATTCCTTGCTGCTATTTGACGAAGCGGATAAAGCGCATCCAAATGTTTTGCGGCTGCTTCTTCAAATATTAGAGGACGGGAAATTGACGGATTCTGCAGGGCATACCGCAGATTTTTCGAATGTGATGGTTGTATTGACGGCGAACCTGTATGAGCGGGTGCCGCAGACTGGTTTTCTAACCCCAGCATCTTATCCTGACATTCGAAAAATACTGTCAAAGCATTTCCCGTCTGAATTATTAAATCGGATTGATTATGTTATTCCGTTTAAGGAGCTTGATTCGGAGGGAAAACGCTCCGTTACCAAAAAGCTAATAAAGGAATTTGTGGGCCGGATGGAACGAAGCGGCATTGAAATAGCGGTTTCTGAAAATGTCATAAATCAGCTCTCCTCGCTTTCGGATTGCAATAGCTTTGGAGCCCGGCCAATCCGGCGCTTCATCCGGCAAGAATTAGAAGGGGAATTGATGATTCGTCTTGCCGAAGGCACACTTATGCCCGGAAAGGTTGCGCTTTCCTTTGAAAATGGCAAAATAATATTTCAAAATATGGTTTCGGCTATATGATCGAAAAGAATGATCGAAGTATGCAAAATGCGACAGCGGATTGGTGAAAACAAATTTTGCCGTTTTGCTGGATTTTTTCATTGTTTTGTGTTATGCTGTCTCTCGCAGTTTTCCTGTAGTCAGTCGCAAACTCCTGACTTAAAATAAAACTACGAGAGGAATTTTGAAATGAAGAACAATACCAGAAAACTTACGCAGGCCGCTATGATTGCAGGTTTGTACGCCGCTATTACGTTTGCAACCTTTTTTATGTCTTTTGGCGCGGTGCAGTACCGTGTAAGCGAAGCGCTTACAATACTTCCTGTATTTACTGCTTCTGCTGTCCCAGGCCTTTCTGTCGGCTGTGCTTTAGCCAATCTGATTGGTTTTTTTATGGGGATCAATCCTGCGGGAGGATTGGATGCCGTTTTCGGAACAGCGGCTACACTGATCGCTGCTGTGATGACGTACTGTATTGGAAAAAGTGAAAAAAGATGGGTGCGTTATGTATTTGCCCCGCTGCCGCCGGTTCTTGCAAATGCTTTGATTGTAGGACTTGAAATCTGTATTTTTTTTGAAGGTGCATTTACCTGGGAGCTTTTTGCTATCAATGCTGCTCTTGTAGGAGTCGGCGAATTGGTTGTATGCTATGTTTTAGGGCTTTTGCTCATGTATATTTTGGAGCGAAACAATTTGTATCAAAAAATTTTTCGCTGAAACAAAAGGGCTTGTTTTACAAAAAGGCCGGTATCTCTACTTGCATTTTCAGCTGATCTTTGATATGATAGAAACAGAAATCGGGAAGTATTGAAAAAAGGAGTGTTTTTTCTATGAAGACATTTGCAAAAATCATCAGTGTTGTTGTATTGGCAGGTGCGCTCGCTTCTCTGATTAAGGTTCTGATTGATCTTTTCTATGATAAGTGCGACAACCTCTATTTTTCTTCACAAGAAATAGAGTGAGCTGCGCTTAGGAAAACTGTATCATAGAAAAAGAGGATATAGGAGTATCAACGCCTGTTTCGTGGAAAAATATTCGCCGGGGGAATGTCTTCTCCGGCGATTTTTCATAAGAAAGGAGTTTGTAAGCCGTGCGTATTTTAAACTTTGGTTCTTTAAATATCGATGATGTCTATACAGTCGAACATTTTGTTCGTCCGGGTGAAACGGTATCGCCGATTTCATATGAACAGTTTCCCGGTGGGAAAGGATTGAATCAGTCGATTGCGCTGGCTCGGGCGGGGGCAGAAGTCTATCATGCCGGACTTGTCGGCGCGGATGGTTTGTTTTTAAGCGATTTGCTTATCTCATCCGGCGTCCGTACTGAATTTTTGATGCGGCAGAATGCGCCAAATGGCCGCGCTATTATTCAGGTAGATCCTTCTGGACAAAATTGCATCATACTCTATGGCGGCACAAACCGGCAGGTAACACAAGAACATTTGGAAAAGGTGTTTTCCTGTTTTAGCAGCGGGGATTGGCTGCTTTTGCAAAATGAACTGAATTGTACGCGGGAACTGATTGAAATGGGGCGGCAAAAGGGGATGACGGTGGTATTTAACCCTTCTCCGTTTAACAATGAAGTGTTAAAGCTGCCGCTGCATTTGGTGGATTGGTTTTTTGTGAATGAAATTGAAGGGGCAGCCCTCTCAGAAGAGAAAGAGCCGGACAGGATTTTAAATGAAATCCATATACGATATCCCCATGCGAAAATTGTTTTGACGCTCGGTAAAGACGGCGCGATGGCAGACGACGGGAAAGTACGTGCTTTCCATGGCATTTTTGATACGGAGGTAGTCGATACGACTGCTGCAGGAGATACCTTTACCGGTTTCTTTTTAGCAGCGATCTCTGCTGGAAAGGAGCTTGGATGGGCATTAAAAGAGGCATCTGCCGCTTCAGCCCTTGCGGTATCGGTTAAAGGGGCATCTGTTTCTATCCCCGGGCGGAAAGAGGTTGAGAGCTTTTTGACTTCGCAGATGCAGAGAGGAATGTGATTTTTAAACATGTCGATTTTTTGTTTTCAAAATCCCACGAATGTGGTATAATATAAATGTTTGGTGAATTGGCTCTGAAGGCCGCGACAGACAACAACGATTGATTGTCCCATAGGATCGCCGCATTTACAAGGCCAATCTCTTAAATATGTAATCAGGAGCGTTTTTTATATTGAAAAAAGAAATAAAACAAAATCAAACGACGGCCAATGTCTCTTACGGCGAAGCGGTAGACTTAGTTCGTTCCTTTTTAGAACGGCGCTATCAGGAAAATATACCGCTCGCATATGTACATACATATGGATGCCAACAGAATGTAAGCGACGGGGAAAAAATCAAGGGTATGCTGGCAGAGATGGGCTATGGCTTTACTGATGATGTGCGAAATGCCAATTTGATTTTATTGAATACCTGTGCTGTGCGTGAGAATGCGGAAGATCGGGTATTGGGCGCAATTGGCGCAATGAAGCACCAGCGTATGCGGGATGACGAATTGGTGTTATGTGTATGTGGATGTATGGTTCAGCAGCCGCATATTGCAGAAAAGATTAGGAAAAGCTATCCGTATGTGGATTTATTATTTGGTCCGCATGTGCTGAACAAACTGCCTGAGATGCTATATGCAGTTTTAGCAGAAAAAAGGCATATCCAGAATATTTCGGAAACTGGGGAAGGTGTTGCAGAGGGATTGCCTGTCCGGCGGGACCAAGCTTTTAAAGCTTGGCTGCCGATCATGAGTGGCTGCAACAATTTCTGTTCTTACTGTATTGTGCCTTATGTACGCGGGCGTGAGAAGAGCAGAAAAAGTGCAGATATTCTGGCGGAGTTCCGTTCGCTTGTTGATGATGGATACAAGGAAATTACTTTGCTTGGCCAAAATGTAAATTCTTATGGAAAGGGTTTAGAGGAAGATATCAATTTTGCAAAGCTTCTGCGGATGCTGAATGCTGTGCCGGGAGATTTCCGAATTCGATTCATGTCTTCCCATCCAAAAGACGCAACTTTGGAGTTAATTGATACGATTGCGGCGTGCGATAAAGTATGCAAACATTTCCATCTGCCTGTGCAGTGTGGAAGTGACCGCATTCTAAAATTGATGAATCGTGGGTATACTGTCGCGGATTATATGAAACTTGTCCAGTATGCTAAAGAAAAGATCCCGGACATTTCCTTTACAAGCGATATTATTGTGGGGTTTCCAGGCGAAACGGAAGAGGACTTTGAAGGGACGCTCCAGTTGTTAAAAGAAGTGCAGTTTGATTCTCTTTTTTCTTTTATTTATTCTAAACGCATAGGGACAAAGGCGGCCTCAATGGAAGATCCTACTTCGCAGGAAGAAAAATCGGAACGATTTAACCGTCTGATCGCACTTGAAAAAGAAATTGGCGCAGCGCGATATCGCAATTTCGTTGGAAAAACATACCGCATTTTGGTCGACGGGCCGGGCAGGTCAGGTCCGGCTTATTATTCCGGTCGAAATGATGGCTATATGATTGTTGACTATAACGGTAAACCGGAAGATATCGGGGAATTTGTTACAGTAAAGGTTACAAAATCTTTAAACTGGGCGCTCTTGGGAGAGCGTGTGCCAGATAAATAAACAGGAGGAAAAACAAATGGATTTAGAAAAAATGGCAAGGGACATGGGGAAAGCAATTCAGGAAAGCGATCAATACAAAGCTTTAGCGGCGGCAAAAGCTGCAAATGATGCAGATATGCAGTTGCAGGAATTGATTGAAAAATTTAATATGATCCGCATTAAGCTGTCAAATGAAATGCAGAATGAAACACAGGATTCAGAAAAGATTAAGACGCTTGATCAAGAACTGAAAGATACCTATGCTACGGTTATGGGAAATCCGAATATGATGGCATTTAATATTGCCAAACAGGAAGTTGATGATATGATGCAGCGTATCAGCGGAATTCTGATGCTTTGTGTGAACGGCGAAGATCCGGAAACTTGTGATCCGACTCCGCAGGGATGCAGCGGAAGCTGTTCGACCTGCGGCGGCTGCCATTAAACTAAAGTCCGTCCCCAAGCTGTTCTATTCAGCTTGGGGACATTCGGATACACAACAGTGTGACATTGTTGTGTATCCGAATGTCGAAACGATATCATGTAAGGAGGAAAGCATTTTGGCAAATTTGTCCCCGATGATGCAGCAATATCTTGACATTAAAGCAGCGCATAAAGACCACGTTCTCTTTTTTCGCCTCGGCGATTTTTATGAAATGTTTTTTGACGATGCGGTTAAAATTTCAAAAGAGCTGGAACTGACGCTGACCGGGCGGGATTGCGGTCTGCCTGAACGGGCGCCGATGTGTGGGATACCTTGCCATTCCGCAGAAACATATATCAAAAAGTTAATCGAGCGCGGCTATAAGGTGGCAATTTGCGAGCAGCTTGAAAATCCTGCTTTGGCAAAAGGGTTAGTCAAACGTGATGTCGTACGGCTGATCACACCCGGTACGGTTATTGAAAATAGCTTTTTGAACGAGGAACGCAACAATTATATTGCATCAATTGTAGTGGAAAAGCGTTCGTTTTCCGTCTGTTTTGCGGATATTTCTACTGGGGATGTTTATCTGACACAGCAAAAGGCAAAGGATCTCTCGGCGGAACTAATAGGCGAGCTTTCCCGGTTTTCTCCGAGTGAAATTTTATTTAATGAGGCAATGGTCTCTTATAAAGAAGTCGGTACCTTTATTAAGGATAAACTTTCCTGTGTGTGCGAGATGTATACGCAGGAAGAAATGCGCTATGCAGATTGTGCCAAAATCATCCTTTCTCATTTTGCGGGACAGACGCTTGAACAGCTTGGTATTGGGGACAAGCCGCTTGCAGTCCAGGCTCTTGGGGCACTGATCCGGTATATTGGCTCGACACAGAAAGATGGGGCCAAGCGCTTGAGTACGGTGAAGCTTTATCGTGAAGACGAATATATGGGGCTTGATCTCACGGCTCGGCGGAATCTTGAATTGACGGAGACAATGCGTGCAAAAGAAAAACGCGGTACGTTGCTTTGGGTACTGGATCGGACAAAAACGGCAATGGGAAAACGATATATCCGTAAGGCCGTAGAACAACCTCTTATGAATGCAGCTGAGATTACCAAACGGCAGACAGCAATTCGCGCGCTTTTGGAAGATGGCGCAAAACGAGAGGAGATCCGGACGGCTTTATCGCATGTTTATGATCTTGAACGGCTGATGACCCGTGTAATTTATGGTACGGTAAATCCGCGGGAGCTGCGCTCGCTTGCTTATACGCTTGCAGAACTTCCGACGCTGAAGGCTTTGACGGAAACGTTTTCCTCTGATTATTTGTCGAGAATTCATGAGCGGATCGAACCGCTTGAAGATGTCTGCGCACTGATTGAGAATGCAATCTGTGAGGAACCGCCCGTAACGTTGAAAGAAGGCGGCGTGATTCGCGCCGGATTTAATCAAGAGCTCGATGACTATCATAACGTGCGGGATCATTCTAAAGAATATATTGCAGCTATTGAAGAGCGTGAGCGTGAAGCGACAGGTATAAAAAATTTGAAAATCGGTTATAATCGCGTATTCGGCTATTACATCGAAGTGACGCGCTCCTACCAAAACCTTGTACCACAGACGTATATCCGAAAGCAAACGCTTGCGAATTGTGAGCGATATATTACACAGGAATTAAAAGATCTGGAAACAAAAGTGCTTACAGCAACTGAAAAAAGCGTTGCATTGGAAGCGGAAATTTTTAATGAGGTGCGGCACTTTGTAGCAACGAAAACACCACAAATCCAACAAACTGCAGATGCCATTTCCATGCTTGATTTCATTGCCGCTTTAAGTGAAACGGCGGCTGAAAACCGCTACGTATGTCCGGAAATTACGATGGATGGGCGGATACAGATAAAAAATGGAAGGCATCCTGTAGTGGAACAGATGCTTAAGGACGCCTTGTTCGTTCCCAATGACACGCTTTTGGATACAGCGGAAAATCGAATGATGATTATCACAGGCCCTAATATGGCGGGAAAATCTACATATATGCGGCAGGTAGCTTTGATTGTGATAATGGCGCAGATCGGCAGTTTTGTACCTGCGGACAGCGCTTCTATCTCAATTTGTGATCAGGTATTCACGCGCGTTGGTGCATCTGATGATCTGGCGGCCGGACAATCGACGTTTATGGTTGAGATGAGTGAGGTTGCACATATTTTAAAACGTGCTACGCCAAAAAGCCTTGTGATTTTAGATGAAATCGGTCGCGGTACGTCGACGTTTGATGGTATGAGTATTGCAAAGGCGGTAGTGGCGGAACTGGTCAACAATAAAAAGCTTGGCTGTAAAACGCTGTTTGCGACACATTATCATGAGCTTACGGATATGGAAGGGACCTATCCGGGCGTGCGCAACTATAATATTGCTGTGAAAAAACGCGGTGATGATATTACGTTTCTTCGTAAAATCGTAAGAGGCGGTGCAGATGAAAGCTACGGGATAGAGGTTGCAAAACTTGCCGGTGTGCCGGATTCTGTTGTAGATGCGGCAAAAATCTTTTTGCAGGAATTGTCCGTTGTTCCTGCTGCCGCGCCGTCTTCAGCGGACAAGCAAGAAGAGCCGCAGCAGCTTGGCTTATTTTCCGTTCAGCAGGAAAATCCGTTGCGCGAAGCGGTTGCGGCAGTTGATCTTGACACACTCACACCGATTGAGGCTTTGAATAAGTTGTATGAATTAAAAAAAATGTTATAAGTGGCGAAAGAAGGAGGGAGCGTTGTGGCGAAAATTCATGTATTGAGCCGTGAAGTCGCGGAATTGATTGCAGCAGGAGAGGTTGTAGAGCGTCCGGCTTCAATTGTCAAGGAATTGCTTGAAAATGCCATTGATGCTTCTGCATCGGCTGTTACAGTGGAAATACGTCACGGCGGGATTTCCTATATTCGTGTCACGGATAATGGTACGGGAATGGAGCCGGATGACGTCCCGACAGCCTTTTTACGCCATGCTACCAGTAAAGTTCAAATAAGTGATGATTTGACGGCGATTGGTACGCTCGGATTCCGAGGGGAAGCGCTTGCTTCCATTGCAGCGGTTGCAAGGGTCAATTTGATGACAAAACAGCGGGAACAAATTTTGGGCGCACGTATCAATATAGAGGGTGGAGTACAAACTGACTTTGAGGAAGCAGGATGCGCCGACGGGACAACGATTGTAGTACGGGATCTATTTTACAATGTTCCAGCGCGTCTGAAATTTTTAAAAAAAGATACGACAGAAGCTGCTGTCATCAGTGGGATTATGGATAAAATTGCATTATCGCATCCGGAGATTTCATTTAAATACATCCAAGACCACAAAACACGGCTGCATACACCGGGAGACGGGAGTTTGTTGTCTGCAATTCATGCTGTATTCGGGCGGGAATTCGCTGACGGGATGATATCAGTGGATTATGGAATAAATGGTGTTTCTGTATCAGGTTTTGTCTGTGGTACACGGGCGGGAAGGCCGAACCGTTCAATGCAGCATTTTTTTGTCAACCGGCGTTATATCCGTTCAAAGCTCTGTGCAGCGGCACTGGAAGAAGGATATCAGGGGAAAATGATGGTAGGAAAATATCCATCCTGCGTTTTGAATATCTCCCTGCCGTTTGAAATGGTGGACGTGAATGTACATCCGGCAAAAACGGAAGTGCGGTTTATAGACGAACGGGCAGTATACGACGCGATTTTGTTTGCTGTACGCTCTGCTGTAGGAAAAGAAGATATATTAAAGCGAGCGGAAACTTCCCTTCAAAAAAAACCGCTGTCGGATGCCAATCTTCTAAGCACATTTAAGGCTGAGGAAACAGAGCAGACTGTAATGAAGATATCTGCGGACGAAAAACAGAGCCCGTATCCGCGAGCGGAAGCGTATACGGCTTCCCGACGGGTTGCGAGTCCAGCTGCCGGATATCATGCACAGAAAACAGGTTCTGCTAAGCCGCCATTGGATCGCTCCGCATTTTCTTATATTAAGGCTGAAGATTTGGTACGAAAACCGGATATTGCGCAGAAATTGAACGAAAAAAACATTACGATTGTTCCAGAAGTACAGACGGACAGTGTGCAGTCATTACAAGAAGAAGGGATAGATGAAGAAAAAGCAAGCGGCAGCAAGGAAAAAGATTTTACATCTTCTTATCGGATGATTGGCGAGCTATTCCGGACGTATGTGCTTTTTGAAGGAGAAAACCAGCTTTTCCTTTTAGACAAGCATGCGGCACATGAACGGATTTTGTATGAAAAGCTTAAACGTTCAGTTAAAATGGAGGA
>ERZ1643247.2563-NODE-2563-length-14088-cov-32.479940_pt1 | contig 14088 bp, 12 predicted proteins | sample MGYA00579264_ERZ1643247 | MGnify/ENA primary metagenome ERZ1643247 (study PRJEB29033, sample SAMEA4952262) | chicken gut metagenome | biome: Broiler Chicken; feature: Gastrointestinal Tract; material: Caecum | place: Ireland | collected 2018 | study: Broiler... | reverse complement strand
CGGTTCGCATAGCCCACCGCGTGCGCCGTGCCCGAATCGGGCAGGCCCGCCACGCCGTCGGCCTCGATGTTGTCTCTCCGCGCCAGTGCGTCGCCGCAGTGGTAGCGCATCTCTTCCACGTTCAGCCCCTCATAGGTAGAGGCGGGGTTCCCGTAATACACCCATAAAAAAGTGCATATCTTCATCTCGTCGCGCGCGGGCAGCAGCACTTCGGCCCCTTCGGGGGTGATGCGGTCGATCTCGCCCGGCCCCAACGATTTTTCAAAGGTATATCCCAAATTCAAATACGCGAACGATTCAAAGGTGACGCAATACGCGCCTTCTTTTTTTCCGACAATGACGGGCGTCCTGCCCATCCTGTCGCGCGCGGCGTAAATGCCGTCCTGCGTCAGCACCAAAATAGACATCGACCCGTCGATGGCCTCCTGCGCCAGGCGCATGCCCTCGGCGATGGTGCTGCCGCGGTTGATGAGCGCCGCCACCAGCTCGGTGGCATTGATGTTGCCGCCGCTCATCTCCAAAAAGTGCGAGGCGCCGTTTCTGAACGCCTGCTGTACCAGCTCGTCTAAATTGTTGATGCGCCCCACGGTGGTGATGGCGTAATTGCCCAGGTGCGAGCGCACCAAAAGGGGCTGCGGCTCGCTGTCAGAAATGCAGCCGATGCCGTAATTTCCTTCCATCTCGTCAAAGTCCCGCTCGAACTTGGTGCGGAAGGGTGCGTTTTCGATGTTGTGGATGGCGCGCTCGAACCCGCTCTTGCCGTACACCGCCATGCCGCCGCGGCGGGTGCCGAGGTGCGAATGGTAGTCGGTGCCGTAAAACAGGTCGAACACACAGTCTTTTTTAGAAGTGACGCCGAAAAAGCCGCTCAAAGTGGTTGCCTCCGTTCTCTTGCGTGTGATAGCCCGCCCCAAGCCGTGCCGAAAGCGCCGTATGTTCGGGCGAACACGACTATTATACCACAAACGCGGCGCAAAGTCAGCCGTTTTCAGCCCGCATACGCCGTTTGCTTTCCCGTTTTTTTGTGTTTGGAAGGGAACATAGCCCCGCCTCTCGCCTTCTCCCTCGGTGTGTCATGTGCCGCCTGTGCCCCGACTGCGCGACGCGCTCACCCATCCTTGCCTTCCCCCTCGGGGGAAGGTGGCACACACTTACAGGGCTCCCAAAAAGTATCGAAGAACTTTTTGGGAAGAGGAGCGGCAGGCGCTGCGGGCAAGGCGGCAAACGAAGTGCGCCGGCAGCCTAAGCGCCTTGCCGGCGACGAGGAAGAGGGGCGTTTGCATTTTGCCGCCTCGTGCGCCGCATTCGCGACGCCCCCTGCCCCCTCATGTCATCCTGCGGTCGCGCGGTATTGCCGCGCGCATCGAAGGATCTCTGAAAATCTAACCTGTCCTTGTCATTTCGACCGAGAAGGGCTGAAAGCCCGCCGAGTGGAGAAATCTTGTACAGAACAGTTACCCGTTCCGAACACGGTTCTCTACATGGCTTCCCCCTGAGGGGGAAGCTGGCGCGGAGCGCCTGATGAGGGGGATACCGTCCTTGTGATAGGCAAAGAGAGCAATAAGGATAAATCAACCCTCATTCGTCACGCGCCGCAAAAGCGGCTCATGCCACCTTCCCCCTTAAAAAGGGTGAAGGCATGAAAAGGAGGGCGTTTGTTGGCAAGTACGCAAACGCGCAAGACCCGTTCGACTACGCGGCTCAGCTTTGCCTTCGCCGCTCCGCTCAGGGTGACAGGGTAAGTTTTTATGTCATCCTGAGTAAGCGCGGCGCAGCCGCGCGCATCGAAGGATCTCTGAAAATCTAACCTGTCCTTGTCATTTCGACCGAGAAGGGCTGAAAGCCCGCCGAGTGGAGAAATCTTGTACAGAACAGTTACCCGTTCCGAACACGGTTCTCTACATGGCTTCCCCCTGAGGGGGAAGCTGGCGCGGAGCGCCTGATGAGGGGGATACCGTCCTTGTGATAGGCAAAGAGAGCAATAAGGATAAATCAACCCTCATTCGTCACGCGCCGCAAAAGCGGCTCATGCCACCTTCCCCCTTAAAAAGGGTGAAGGCATGAAAAGGAGGGCGTTTGTTGGCAAGTACGCAAACGCGCAAGACCCGTTCGACTACGCGGCTCAGCTTTGCCTTCGCCGCTCCGCTCAGGGTGACAGGGTAAGTTTTTATGTCATCCTGCGGTCGCGCGGTATTGCCGCGCGTATCGAAGGATCTCTGAAAACAAAACCGTCCTCAATTTTACATTTTAAATTTTACATTCTACATTTGAAAGAGCCTCATTCGACTGCGCGGTGGCATCGCTCGTATTCCCGACAAATTGCAGCATAATTTTGTGCACTATTTTTTCGGCGACCCCTTGAATTGTCATAAAATGTATGCTATAATAGTGGTACGCAAAACAGGAGGCCGCATGATGACGTTAGGGAACAGGCTTGCGCACCTGCGCGAAAAGACGGGCATTTCACAGGAGAGGCTGGGCGAACTGCTCGGCGTTACCCGCCAAACGGTTTCAAGTTGGGAAACGGATAAACTGTTGCCCAAGCCGGAAAATTTGCGGGCGCTTTGCCGCTGTTTTCGGGTAGAGTATGAATATTTTTTCCCCAAAGGCGAAGAGACGCAGTCAAAACAGGTACAAGAGCTTGCCGCCGCAGTGATGGCGCTGCAGAGGCAGGTATCTGCCCTGCAAGAGGCGCAAGGGGAACAGCAGAAGGCGGAAGCGGCCGATCAAGACCCGGGCAAGGTTGCGGCGAAAGGGCGTTTCCGTAAGGCCTACATCGTCCTGCGCTCGGTCGCGTTGACTGTTTGCGCCGTGCTGGTCGTGTTGATCGCGGTAGTGCTGATCGGCATGTTGTATCAGTCGGGTGAAGGGGATGGCGGCGCTAATGTTATTGCGTGGAACATGCCGCCCTGGCTGATAGCGGTCATCGTGGGCGTTTTAGTCGCCGCCGTGGCTGCCTGCGCCGTGAGCGTCGTGCACATGGTGCGCGATAGAAAAGCAAAGGGGCGGAAAAAAGAACAAACGGATAAAAACAAATAGGAGGGCATCTGATTTATGTCTGTCAAAAAAAGGTGTTTCGGGTTGGCTGCGGCGCTCTCGTGCGCGCTGCTGGTATGCGGCGGGCTGCCCGTGCAGGCTGCCGCCGCGCAAGAATCTGCTCCCGCGGCATACGCCGCAGAAGCGGAAGCAGATCCGCGCGGATGGATGGCAAACCTGTCGATCAGGATGGGCAGCGAAGGCGATCGCATCTGGGGGCAGGCAAAGAACGAGTTTACCTTGTTCCCTTCCACCATCGAGGTATATGTTGAATTGTATTCTTCTACGCAGTATCCGTACTCTTTCAGAGAGATGGAGCTGGAAGCGGAAGACTATACCGCCGACCTCAATATGGGCGATGCGCTCCGCGTGTACGCATCTACGGGCGGCGAGCAGAAGTATTGGCTGGCGCGCATGCGCTATAAGTTTGACGACCGCAATTGGGCGGAAAAGTTGTCTCCAATATTTGTTTACAGCGCCGACGGCGAATTTTTAGGCGAAGCGTTCGAGTAGATCGCCTATAAAAATTTTTCGTTCCGGGTGACAGGATAGGGGCGGAGTGCGCCCCGCCTCCTCTTGCCTTCCCCCTTGGGGGGACAAGAGGGGGCGTAGGCAAATGCAAAAACGGAGCGACTGTCGAGGAAATACCGCCTTTTCGCTTGACTACAAAACATTGTTATGTGATGTATAAACGAAATTACCGACTGTAAAAGGGAAAAGCGCGTCGGCTATGCGTAACATAACTTTGTTTCTAATTATTTACAACTGAATATGAAGATTAACTCCAAAAATTTTTGCCAAAAAGTGCCAATGTAAAGCAATTGCAAAGCTGCACTTGGTAGACGCAGGCACAGTTGTGTGTTATAATGGGGCCATCAAAAAGGCGTAAGGGGGTGGTTCCGGTGCAGCAAACGCAAGAAGATTTATGGCAACACAGGGGAGAAAGTCCTCGGCAAAATTTATTTAAAAGGAGTTTAATCATGGAAAGATCTAAAATCATTAAATAGTTGTTGATGCTGGCAGTTGCCTTGGTCATGCTGTTTACGGCGGCGTTTTTCTGCTGCAATACAAACCTTGCCGCCCTGGCGCAGGGCGAGCCCACCGCCGAAGAGGTAGACGACTACCTCCGCGACAACGGCTACTCGGAAGAGTTTATTGCTCAGGCAGGGCAAGAAACAAAACTTAACTTGTATGAAAATAGTGCTGTATATGTTGAGGATATTCCGGTAATCATGGGAAACGATATTGTACCATTAAGCGATGAAATTATAGGAGAAGAATACGATGTAACACATATAGAAAATTGGGGATGGTTAGAAGCATGGCTAACGGTCAGTGATGTTTCAAACGAAAGTGAGAATAGAACGAGAAAAATAATTACTATGACTTGTGACTATGATACAACGGATAATTTGGATCATCAGGCGATTGCATTTACTTGGATGACAAATTACTGGGCTCGATATGAGACTGCATTGTTTGAAGTTTCGGGAACAGGGACAAAAGTTGGGGTGCATATGCCGCCTCAGATTCATTATGATAATTCTCCTCAAACCATAAACGGCAGTTTGTTGGTAAAAAGAGGGCTGGAGGCGGTATATTTAGATACAACTACGCAGAACCAAGGAGTGGGTTACAAATTCAGCATTAGTTATTTTGAGAGGCATAAGGTGGATTTTGGAACAGATTATTATGCTGAGTATACTTTTGTGCCAGGGACATTAGGCCTTTCTTATTCGATAACTATTGAAGGAGTGGCTGATCCTGAACATTCGGAACAGAACATGGTTGTGGCAAATTATTTTTACTTAGAGAATTACTTTAATATTGATTTTGATTTTTCTTTCGGTCTTTCTCCAAGTTTAAAGCCGCCATATATTATTCTTGTTCCATCTATAAATATAAGTTTTGAAGCGGGTTCCGAATATCAAATGAGCTCTACGCTTCAAAAGAGGTTTTACGAATATGAGTAACATACAATAATAATATAATAATAATTATATTTTAGGAGAGCAATTTCAAGAGCAATTTTGGATAGTTAATATATGGAGAATTTAATAATGAAGTCAAAACAATTATTGTTATTATTATTGTCTTTTATACTTGTGTTTTCCTTATGTGCTTGCCAGTCAGAAGAAAGTTTTCTGTATATGAATTTGCCGGATGATGAGCCAAATTGGATCCCGGGGTCTGTAGTTGAATCGGATGAGTATTTGCGTGCAAACGGATATTCGGAAGAATTCATCGAAAGCACCGGTAAGCAGACAAAACTGCAACTGCATTATTGGGGCGGAGTAGACACTTTACCGCTACAATTTGAAGCGCAGTCGGAAACGGTGGATTCTATGGTAATTGACGGGTTGACTTGCGGTGTAACAGTCAGCGATATGTCTCCGACAGAACTGTTGAAAGTTAAAGTCGTTACTTTCAACTGGGAGTGGGATTCGGAACAATTGGCTGCCGATGACACCATTTCTATTACATGGAAACCTTCAGAGATAACGCATGATAATGATTACGGCGTGTATTTTAATGGAAGCGTATTTGAGCTTTTCGGAACTGGTTCATTGATTGAAGGCTCTGCAGCTCCGGAAGATTTTAACGCTCCGGAATCGAAATACGGTACGTTTTATTGTGAATCTGCGGCATTGAGTCAGGGAATGAGTGGTTATGGTTCGATCACACAGACATTGGTTGAAAACAACACATTGTCTCATACAATAAATGTTGATGGCGTTTTTATTAATGAACAATATTTCAGTGAAGAGGAAGGTGGTGGTAAAGCGGAATATTTGATGGATACGCACTGTTATAAAGGATCGTATACGATCGTACTGATACGAGTATTGAATACTTTTGACGTTGAACAAAAAGTCAATCATGTAGTTTCGGCTACTTATAAACATGGCGGATCAGAGCAAAGTGTTTTTTGCATGTTGACTGATTTTTAATTTAGCTCACACACAGTATAACTCAACTGCAGGCGGCGGAAATCTTTCCGCCGCCTCAGCAGTTATTTGCGGGAAAATATTCTTTCATATATTGACGGAGCAAATTTTCCGTGTTATACTGAATAAAAAAGGATGAGGAGGAATTTCCATGCGGTGTAAATTTTGCGGCAAACAGCTGGATGAAGGCTCTGTAGTTTGCCCGCGCTGCGGCAAAAGCCAAGGGGGCGAGGTCAACCTGCCGCCTCCGCCCGTCGAAGAGCGGTATACCCCCTTTGACGAGAGCGCGGATACGAGCCATTTGTGGAAGTACATGGTGATCGGCTTTTTTGTTCCCCTTGCGGGCATTATACTGTATTGTATGTGGCGGTATAAAAAGCCGCGGACGGCGCAGGCGTGCTTGAAGGGCGCCCTCGTGTGCATCGCGGTGGGCGTGGTCGTGCTGGCGATCTGCCTGTTCGTCATGTGCGGGCAGGAGCCCGAGCCGCAGCAGCCGAACATTCCCCCGTTTTTTGAATAAAATTTTTGAAAAGGCAGGCGCACCGCCTGTCTTTTTTGTGGGCGGGGGGTGCGGCTTTTCTTTTCTGTCATCCTCCGCTCGTGCGGCGATCGGCAATGCGGTTGACAATTTCCCCTGCGCGCGTTACAATAGAGAAAAAATTTCCCACGCGGCAATAGGAGAAATTTCCGCTGCGTTTTTGTCTGCCGCGCACACGCTTTTCACGCGCAGGCGTTATTGTAAAGGTATGGACGGATCTCTTCGGCGCCGCAAGGCGCCCTTCCAAAACAGAATGATCGGCGATGCGCCCTTCCCAAACAACGTACAAAGCGGATCGCCGCAAAAAAGCGGGGGCGGCGTTTCGGCGCCCTTCAAAAACAACACGCAAAGCGGATCGCCGCAAAAAAGCGGGGACGGCCGCAAAGCGCTCTTCCAAAACAAGATCGGCGCCAAAGCGCTCTTCCAAAATAAGATCGGCAGCCGTGCCTGCGTCTTTTGGGGGCTGGCGGCGTGCACCGCGCTCGTCTACCTGCTGGCGGATATCCCCGTGTCGGCGGAATACCTGTTCGCGCGCGGCGTCACCCGCGCCCTGTCGTGGATCCTCGGCGGGGTCACGGGGCTGTTTTCCCTTTCCTTTTACGAGACGGCGGCGGCGCTGCTCATCGTCGGCATCCCCATGGCGGCGGTGTGTTTCATCCTGCTGCTGTGTTGGAAGGACTATGCCCGCGCCAAGGCGTGGCTGTGGCGGGCGGCGTTTTTCGCCCTGTCGCTGCTGCTTTCTTTCGGGCTGCTGTTCGCGCCCCTGTACGCCCGCCCTTCGGCGGCTTCCGCCTTGGGGATCGAAGAGGCGCCCGTCACCCGCAGCGAAGTCGCCGCGGCCGCCGACTGGACCATCGGGCAGCTGAACGAGCTCGCGGCGCAGCTGCCGCGGGATGAAGCGGGCGACGTGCTGCCTGCAGACTTCGAGGCGCTTGCCCGCAGCCTCAACGCGGCGTATGCAGAGGCGGGCAGCTATTTTGCCCCCTATGCCGTGCGCCCCAAGGCGGTGGCGTTGTCCGTGCCCATGAGCTATTTGGGCATCACGGGCATCTATATGCCCTTCTTTGCCGAGGCGAACGTCAACGTCAACATCCCCGCCTACACCCTGCCCGTGACCATGGCGCACGAGATGGCGCACGCCAAGGGAGTGGCGCAGGAAGGGCAGGCGAACATCGTCGCCTACGCGCTGTGCTTGCGTTCGGAAGAGGCCGCCCTCCGCTACAGCGGGCTGATGTCTGCCGCGGCGGCTCTGCTCAACGCCCTGCCGCAGGAAGAATTTGAGGCGCTGTACGGGCAGCTTTGCTCCGCCGTCCGCCGCGAATACGCCAACGCTTCCGCCCATTACCAAAAGTATGAAGGGCTGATAGACAGCATCTCTTCCTTCTTTAACGACCTGTTTTTGAAGGCGAACGGCGTTCCCGGCGGCATCGAAAGCTACGGCAGCACCGTCCGCGCCCTGGTGTCGCTGCAAAAGCAGCTTTCGGCAGGTTAGTGTTCGTAAGCCCCGCCCGCTTGACGGCGCCCTCTCTTTCTGTTATAATATTCTGAATAGAAAAAAGCCCCGCTTTTGTGCGGAGGCAAGGAGTATCACCATGCCCATGCATCTGAATTACAGGCTGCCCGCGCCCGAAGAGCTGAAAAGCGAATACCCGCTGCCCGCCGCCGCCCAAGAATTGAAGGCCGCGCGCGACGCCGCCATCCGCCAAGTGTTTACGGGAGAGTCGGATAAGTTCATCGTCATCGTCGGGCCTTGTTCCGCCGACAACGAAGACGCCGTCTGCGCCTACGTTTCGCGCCTTGCCAAGGTCGCGCCCAAGGTGGAGGAAAAGCTGATCGTCATCCCGCGCATCTATACCAACAAGCCGCGCACCACGGGCGAGGGGTACAAGGGGATGCTGCACCAGCCCGACCCCGCCCGCGCCCCCGACCTGCTGCACGGGCTCGTTGCCATCCGCAAGATGCACATCCGCGCCATCGAAGAGAGCGGCCTCACCGCCGCCGACGAGATGCTCTATCCCGAAAACCGCAGCTATTTAGACGACATCCTCTCTTACGAGGCGGTAGGGGCGCGCTCGGTAGAAGACCAGCAGCACCGCCTGACGGCGAGCAGTATGGATATCCCCGTGGGCATGAAGAACCCGACCAGCGGCGACCTCGCCGTCATGCTCAATTCGGTGCAGGCGGCGCAGTCCTGCCATCGCTTTTTGTACCGCGGGAACGACGTTTCCACCTCCGGCAACCCCCTGGCGCACTGCATCCTGCGGGGCGGCGTCGATAAATACGGCACCTGCATCCCCAACTATCATTACGAAGACCTCGTGCGCCTGTTGGAATTGTACGAAAAGCGCGAGCTCAAAAACCCCGCCGCCGTCGTCGACGCCAACCATTCCAATTCCAATAAAAAATATAAAGAGCAGATCCGCATCGTCTGCGAGGTGCTCAACAGCCGCCGTTACAACGCGGGGCTGAAAAAGCTCATCAAGGGCGTGATGATCGAAAGCTATATCGAAGAGGGCAGCCAGCCCATCACCGAAGGGCGTGTGTTCGGCAAGTCGATCACCGACCCCTGTTTGGGGTGGGAAGATACCGAAAAACTGCTCTACACCATCGCCGAAAATTGCTGAGCGCGTTCTTCTAAGCCAAAATTTATAGAGGCGCCGCATGTTTTTGGTTTGGAAGGGGCCGAAAGCCCGCCCTTTCCGCCTTCCCCAAAATTGTTTACGGCGCTGCACAAATTTTGTTAAACGCGCCGAACAAAATGCGCTGCAAACATAAAAACAAAGCCCGCGCAGGGGACGCCGCCGCCGTGCAGCCCCGCTCTGCGCGGTTTTTTTATACTTTTTTTCGAGAAGCACTTGAAATGTCGTCATGCCTGTGTTATAATTTTATCATAAAAGCGCGGCAAAGGACGACGATGCGGCGGGGGAGCGAATATGGGTATGCAGCGGGCGCGCTTTTGCAGCGTGCTGCAGCGGCTGCAGCGCAAGGATATGCGCGCTTTGCAGGAGCTGTATGAAGAATATTTTCAAAAAGTCTGGCTGCGGGCGCAGCTGCGCCTCAAAGACAGGCAGGCGGGCTACGACGTGGCGATGACGGTGATGCTGCGCCTGTGCTCGTACAAGGGCGATGCCTCGCTCATCCGCAACCCCGACGGCTTTGTCGCCGTGATGACGGAGAACGCCGTCAAAGACGTGTTCCGCAAAAACAGCCGCAGCATTGCCGACGATGCCGCGCTCGAACGGGTGCCCGTACAGCCGCAGACGGGCCTGTGGGCGGACGACGTCTTCGCCCTTTTAGACGAACGCGAGCGCGAAGTCCTCGTCGAGCACGCCGTATGGGGCAAAAAGCTCAAACAGGTGGCGGCGGAACTGGGCGTCTCGTACGCGACCGTCAAGCGCATCTACCTTTCCGTCAAACGCAAACTGGTAGATTATTACGATAGTTAGTTCACGAAAATCAAGTTCAAAAGGGAAAACGGCAAACGTAGTTTTGCCGTTTTTATGTTGTTTTCATAGATTTTTCGGCTCGCTTCGCCCGCTCAGGATGACAGGGTGGGGATGCTCTTCCTCGCCTTTCCATTCAAAACTCTTTTTTCATGAGCCTTTTGCGCCTTTGCGGGCGTCATTATAGTGTAGAGAGGTGGCGCTATGGGAAAATTCGAACGCAAAGTCAAACGATCATTGCAGGCGGAGCGGCAGCCGTTTGCCGACTGGTTTGCAGAAAACGCGGCGCAGTTCGGCGGCTTTTCCGCTGCCGACGGGGCGGACGTCGCCGTCGGGGCGGGCGGCCTTGCCGCCAGGCGCAGAAAGCAGACGCTGTGGCTGGCTGCGGCGGCGTTTTTGCTGGGCGCGCTGTGCGCGCTGCTCTGCTTTTTGCCCTGGATGCTCGGCAGCCGCCAGCCCGCCATCAACCCGGGCGTGCTGTATTTGAACATGCGCCTTGACGAGGCGCAGCAGCAGGCGCTCGTAGACGAAAACGCCTGCCTGAAGAGCGTTTCCATCACCTCGGGCACCGAACTGGTGCGGCAGAACGATGCCGTCATCGTTTCGGCGATCGTCGAGGGCGTCATCGAGGCGGAGGGCGAAAGCTACTACGTCACCGTCGAGATCGAGTACGACACTTCATACGACGAAATGACGAAATTTTCTTACAACAGCCTGTCGCAGTATGCCTCCGTCAACGGCTATTCCGTCCTTTTTGACGAGTTGGGCACGGACAGCGGCGGCATGGTCTGGTACAAGATGCGCACCGAGCGCGCGGGGCAGCGCCTGTATTGGCAGATCCGCAGCCGCAGCGAAAGTTTACAGCCGCTGATCGCGGCGGTGTGCGGCGAGGCGGGCGCTTCGGCGGTGCAGGCTGCCCCTGTGCAAAGGGCGTATTGAAGTTTTGCGGGCGGCGCGGCCGGCGGCAGCTTTTTCGGCGGGCGGGTATTTCGGCAATATATAAAAATGAAAGGGTCAGCCATAGCGGCGGCAAAAGAACAAAGCAGGGGAGGGATGCGGCATGAAGCACAAGTGGAAGAGGGCGGCTGCCTGCGCGCTGGCGATAGGCATGTTGTTTTCGCTTTCCGCCTGCGGCAAAGACGCAGCCATCGAAAAGACGGTGACCTACAGGCTCAGCCGCTACCGCCATGAAGACGGCGAGCTCTCCAAAGAGCAGGCGGTAGACGCCTACCTGCGCGAGGCGGGATATTCCGAGCTGTTCATCGGCAACACGGGCGCGGAGACAAAGTATTTTTTGTATCAGAAAAAGGCGGTGTTCCAGCGCAGTACGGGCGTGCCCGTGGGGGCGGCGGACGGCGAATGGAGCGGATTTTCCGCCGACCTTGTCGTCAGCGACGCATCCATGCCCGAGAGCGGCATCTCCGTCAAATGGCTGACGGTGAACTGGCGCTGGCAGGCAGACCGCTTTGCGGAAGAGGAAAAGATCTCCATCGAATGGGACGAGAGCTACGCGGCGCTTTCCAACAGCGCCCTGTTTGAACTGCACGGCTCCGGGCATTTAGAACACGCCGAACAGAATTTGGACTACAATGCCCCCGAACTGCCGCTCGACCAAACGGGCACTTACTTCGTCGCCTCTACCGACCCTACGGCCATCGATCGGCAGCCGCTCGTGTACAGCGAGCCGATGCATATCGATATGGGCGAAAACAGCGTCACCTATACCTTCAGCGTCGATTTCGGCAGCATGTTCGAGATGGAATATTACCTCATAGACAAAGAGGGCGAAAAGATATATGGCGGCAGGGGATATTACCTCATCGACTCATCCGATTACCGCGGTTCGTTTACCATCTGCATCGCAAAATTTAGCGAGATCAACAACTATCGTTCTGCCGTTGCCCGCTATTATAAACAGGACGACGGCGCTTATGCAGAAAAGATCGGCGGTATCTGCGATTTCCGCGAGTATATAGAAGAATGACGGGAGAAAAATGATATGAAAATTCGGAAAGGGCCGGCTGCCTGCGCCTTGTCGGCGCTGCTGCTATTGCCTCTGAGCGGCTGCGGCATCATGAAGGAGAGGGAAAAACCCGTGTATACGGTGACGTATACCTCCGACGACGAGAGCATCGCCGCCGATACCGTGGTCGGCATGGAGACCATCGACGACGCCTTATTGGAACGCGGCTATTCGGAGCTGTTCATCGAGTGGACGGGGGATGAGACCAAGCGCATGCTCTATGACGCGGGCGCGGCTTTCCAGACGGGGAGCGGCGTGACGCGCGGGATCTTTACGCCGGACGACGGCCGTTGGGCGGATACATACGGGATGCTCGTCATCAGCCATGTGCCGACGGACGAAGAGGGCGTCATCCGCAAGATCGTCACGCTGAGCTGGCTGTGGGCGAGCGACCAGCCCGTGGAGGAAGATTACGTCCTCGTCAATTACGATTCCGGGGGCGGGTTCTCCGTCTATCCCGAATACACCATGTTCGAGCTGCACGGCGAGGGCGTTTTATACGAAAGAGAAGCGTTCGGCGGCGTTTCCGTTCCCGAAAAGACGCAGGGGACGTTCAGCGTGAAGCGCGGCAGCGACGCGATGTCGACGATCGACGTCGGCCACGGGTATGCCGCCTATTACTTTTCCGTCGATCCTTCGTGCGCCTTCCGCCGCATCTATCATCATGCGGTGGGTGCGGTGACGCAGGGCGATCAATATGCCGATTTCCATATCCAATCGAACTGGCACATGGGCAGTTATTCGCTGGGGCTGGTCTGCGCGCTTGCGCCGGACGATGATTCTTACGGCATCCAAGGTATAACGGTGCAGTATCGGCATAATTCGGAAATTTATGATTGGGTCGATGCCGGAGCCTGGGGCGTGTGCAATTTCGATTACTCTCCAGACAACCGCTATGTGGAAGAATACGAACAGTATCAATAGAGGAGGGCGGCTATGAAAGCATATCAAAAACTCGGCGCCTGCGCGCTTACGGCGCTGTTCATGCTGCTGCCGTGCGGGTGCACCGATCCTAAGCCCACCGTCACCTTTACCGAATATGACGAAGCTGCCCTTATCGGCGTCGTGACCGAAGAAGAGATCGATGCGGAACTGCTTGCGCGCGGCTATTCCAATTTCTTTTTGGAATATACGGGCGCGCATACCAAGCGCATGCTCTTCGATGCGGGCGCGGTATATCAGGCGGGCACGGCGTTCGGCGGCGAAAGCTGGAGAATGGTCGAAAGCGATCTGGAAGACGTGTACTTCTTTTTGACGGTCAGCGACATTCCTTCCCGCAGAGAAGAAGACGTTTCCTGCAAGGTCGCCACCTTGAACTGGGTATGGATGCGCGATATCGCCGTGCAGGATCACTATGTCTCCATTGACTGGTACAGGGATGGTGTGGCCTTCGAGGCGGACTACGCCATGTTCGAGATCCACGGCGAAGGCATCCCGTATGACAGCGGCTCGCGCAGAGAAGAGCACGGCGCGTTCATGCTCAAGCGCGGCACAGAGGCGCTCACACAGCACTTCGGCAAACAATACGGCTGTACCTTTTCGGTAGACCCGAACTGCGCCTTTTACAAGGTGTTTTCTGTCTTGCAGGGCCGGCCGTATGACGACGGGTATTTCCGCATCCAAGCCGACCGCTTTTGCGGAAGCTATTCGATCGGCTTGGTGCAGAATGTAAGCTACAGCGCCGATATCCGCGTGGGCGGCAATTATACGGCCACGATCGGCGGGTATACGCGCACGGGCACGGTGCTTTGCCGCTTCAATGATGAGGGCGAAGAGGCCGCGCCTTGACGGGCGCCGCAGGGTTTTTGAATGAACGCGCCGCCGCGCTTCTGTAAAGCGAGCGGCGTTTCTAAAAGATGCGTCGCTCCGTTTTTGAATGAACGCGCTGCGGCTTCCCTAAAGAGTGCGCCGCGCCGCTTTGAAATTGCCGAAGCTGCGCCGCGATACGCCCTTCCGCCGGTCCGATCGAAACGAAACAGAAACGCAATATAAGCCAAAACATACAAAAGTATCGGCTTCTCCTTACAAAAAAAGGGGCCTCGGAATGATATGCACCCCAAAAGTTGGACAGCTTTTGGAGGTGCATATTTTTATGTCAAG
>ERZ1643247.2562-NODE-2562-length-14090-cov-11.914357_pt1 | contig 14090 bp, 19 predicted proteins | sample MGYA00579264_ERZ1643247 | MGnify/ENA primary metagenome ERZ1643247 (study PRJEB29033, sample SAMEA4952262) | chicken gut metagenome | biome: Broiler Chicken; feature: Gastrointestinal Tract; material: Caecum | place: Ireland | collected 2018 | study: Broiler... | reverse complement strand
TTTCTAACCCGGTCTCAAATTTTCTCAATTGTTTATTGAGTTTCCGAGACCGCTCCAGATTCCTCATCATAAGACCCTATATGCATACACTGAACACACAAGCCTTCCTGAAAAGTCATAAACTCAACCCTAGAGAAATCCCGATTTTTCTTCCTCTGCGCTTCATTTTTCGCCCACTGAAAATCTTCCCTTTTCACAAAATCCGGAAGGCGAATCATGGAAATCCATTGAAAGTCAGCTTTTCTCGTGAAATCCATTTCTCTCATTCCTTCCTGCCACCAAAAACCTTCCAGCGGCGGCATTACATAGTCAAAATATCCCTCAATTTTGCGATTTCCCATTTTACTCATCTTGATCGTAAAGGCAATTCCATACAACAAACCAATCGAAATTTTGTAATCGCCGCCTTCCTCATTCGGATCTCCCATTCCTCTCACTGCAAGGAAATTCATACTAGGCATCTCGATAATTTCCGGACGTTTCTTAGGTAAATAAAACTCTTTGTACTCTTTTTTATAATCAAATGCCATCTGATTTTTTCCTCTTTAATCTCTTTTTAGGAATCGTCTCCGGTAACTCAGAATACATCTTCTTACCATCTCACACAACTTTTCTCCCGTATCCCCCTTTTTCATTCTTCATCCCCTCCCATAAATTTTCTCCATTTTCAGGACAATTTCTTGAAACTTTTCTCTCATAGATAACGGCTCCAAAACTTCCACGCATTCACCAAATGTCAGCAGCCATCTAATCATGTTCTCCTCATTTGCATACTCCATACAAAACAACAGCCTTCCATCTTCCATTGTCTCAAAACAATCTCTGCTAAATTCTTCCACCAGCCTCCATTTTGCCTGTGGTTGAAACAATGCTTTGACCTTGATATCTCCCGGAAAAATTTTCTCATTAGATAAATCCGGCATGGAAACTGCTCGCTGTTCAAATTTTTCGTTTTCTTTTTGAAGATTATCCATACGATTCAGCTTAAATAGACGAAAATCTTTCCTTTCCAAACACCATCCCCAGGTATACCAGCTACTCCACTTGAAAATCAAATAATACGGTTCTATCTGCCGAATAGTATCGCCTGATGGCGCGCAATAAGAAAACGAGATTCTCCGCTTTTCATCTATAGCTTCCAAAATAAGGGTAATCTTCGGCGCCAGAGAATCTTTATGCCAAGATGACAAATCAATCAAAATAGAATCTCTTCCACTTACAAAATCTGATGCCCCCAGCTTCAATTTTTCCATTAATTGTCTATAATATCTGCTTCCACCGATACTGTCCAGACTTCTCAGGCCTGCCAGAATCATCTGCATATCTTTGGAAGTCAGAAGAGTTCTGTCCATCCGATAACCTTCCATAATACGGATACCGCCGCCTGCGCCCTGAACAGTCTGAACCGGAATTCCCGCTTTACTAAGAACATCCAGATCCCTTCCGATCGTTCTTCTGGAAACCTCAAATTTTTCTGCCAACTCCGGCGCTGTAACTTTCTCCTTCTGCAAAAGGATCGAAAGTATTCCAATTAGCCTATCAATCTTCATTCGTTCTCCTTAATCCTATCTTACCAAAACAGACAAGACATCTGTATGTCATGTATGTTTTCTGTTTTCGTAAACTTTCTCTTGGATCATCTGATTCACATATTCTCAGTATACCCGATAAGCCCAACCAGTGATATAAAAGATTCGACAGATATAGACTTTATCTCAGAGATTATGATAAAATTACATCTATATTCTCAAAATGAAAGAGGTAAAAACATGATTTGTCATTTAGAAAAATGGAAATTATCTGATGCTGCTGACCTAACATCAATCATATCGAATAAAAAAATTCAGGACAACCTTCGGGATGGACTTCCATACCCATACACACAGCAAGATGGAATAGACTATATATCTTTTCTTCTTTCCTCAAACGAAAATGATACTTTTGCTTTTGCGATCACAGTCGAAGGTAAAATCGTCGGAAGCATCGCTGCTTTTCGCCAAGAAAATGTTCACCGGAGAACTGCTGAACTTGGATATTATCTTGCCGAAGAATATTGGGGCAAGGGAATCATGCCCGAAGCAGTAAAGCAAATATGTGATTACATTTTCAGCAACAGTGATATTCTCGGCATCTATGCAGAACCGTTTGCTTACAACACAGCATCCTGCCGAGTACTGGAAAAAGCGGGTTTTCAATATGAAGGAACTTTAAGAAATAACGCCATCAAAAACGGTAAAATTCTTGACATGAAAATGTATTCCCGATTAAAATCAGATTCGTAAATTTTAATACTTTTTCTCTTCTTTGACGACAGCGTTGTTATTTTGGAAAAACTGAGTAATGCAATCACTGCATACAAGAAACTCTGATTTAACAGCTCCCGGCATGTGGCCACTCTGTTATTCATAGATTGATTATCAACAAGCTAATGGTTCCGCCGAGAACCCTGTGATCCAAAAGCGTGGATCACCGAAGTGCCAGCATAGAAGGGACGCAAATAGCTCGAACCTTACAGGGATCACAGCCCCTTACAAATACCCTTTGTTGCTTCAATTAACAGGCAGCACAAATGTGTATTTCCTGCTTTGGATATGCCTAGCCGGTTCACATTCTCTGAACTGGAATGCTCTCTAGGTGCAAGTCCCAGGAATGCCGCGTAGGTATTCCGATAGTCGGTGCAAGCATGACACCTTTGACCCTGGCGCCTGTAAGCTGGTGGTAAAGGGTATAGCCGAGACAGCCTGCCTCATAACCACATTCAATAGAATATTTATTGTCAGAACCGAGTTCCCTCTTCGAGGATTCAATGAAGCAGATGACTTCTTTGTAGTCCGGGGCGACCTGTACTTTCCCAAAGATTCGGTCTTCTGCCCCGATGGTGGGTTCCATTGCACATAAGGTGTAATTTTTGCTATGGACATTCATGACAATTTTGATTATTTTATTCATATAAAAATTATTTTATGCAACCTTTAATTTCTATTATGCACAGTAATGTGGGGACAAGCCTGTCATAGCTTGTCCCCACTTTTCAACTGCTCCCCAGTTTCTGAACGTAACTAAAAAGATTTCAAAAGACGAATCACAAAAGGCTCTACCAGACCATAGACAGACTCATCTCCATCTTCTACCCCAGCAAGTTTCATAGCCTCCAACTGCTTCTCAGTATGAGAAGTAAATGGATGAATTCCAAATAAAAACGGAAAAAAAGCATACAGAAAATTCTGCAAATCTTCCTGTGTCATGATAGGGAAAAATTTTTTCAGGCATCTGGTCAAAGTGTCAAAAGCCTCCGCATAAACCTTTTTAAACACTACCAAATTTTCCAGACGGCTATTCACTTCCATGTCATAAATATTCATAGACATCAATTTAAGCATACACTGCCGTCTCTCCAGAATATGAGCCATAGACTTGGCAAATGTCTCCACACTCATGGAATCATTCTGCTCTATCATTTTTTTGAGATCTGCAACCCAAGCTTCATGTTCTCGCTGCAACAGGGCCAGAAAGATCTCCTCCTTGGTCTGAAAATAATTATAAATAGATGTTCTGGTAAAGGATGTTTTTTCTCCAATATCCCGGATCGTAATATCCTTGAAACTCTTAGTTTCATAGAGAACTGCACACGCCTGAATAATCTCTTCTTTTCTGGCATTAGTTAACTTTTCTGATCCTTTCGGCATAACCATCCCACCTTTGTTTTTTATACTGACATCATGTCAACTTTTTTTAATATAACACGGTTCTAACTTTACGTCAACACACTTTTAAGCCTTTCAAGCGAATTAAATCCTAATTTCATATTTTTGTCAAATAATTTTATCCTGTAAAAAAGCCATAAGAAGTTAACAAACTCCCTGTGGCTTTTGATAAATCTATTCTTCGATTGCCTTACTTAAAATCGTAACATATTTTGAAAACAATTCCATACAGATTCGCTCCTCTTCAGGAGATATACTGTCAAGTAATTGCTGTTCTGCCTCACAAATACGGTGAACTACCTGTTCACCAAATTTTTGTCCTTCTTCTGTCAAACGAATTGCTTTTTTGTTACGTGTCCCTGGAACACTCTCCAAATAAACATATCCTTTCTTTATCATACCGGAGACCACAGAATTAACAGTCTGTTTAGGAAGCGACCACAAATCACAAATGCTCTGCTGCGATTGGTCTCCATCCAAAGTAAAAAGGGCATACCAAATCCATAATTCCGTATCAGAAATGCCATGTTGATTCGCAACTTGATGGTATATGGCCGACAACATTTTCAATTGTCGATTAATGGCTTCAAAAATCTTTCTTCTCTCTGATTTCATCCCAATCCCTCCCTATATCAACTGAATCCACAGCAGATATAGTATAGTCCGATTCCGGATATTTGTCAAGCCACTATATTCCTTGTAAAGAAAGTAGAATGTAGGATTACAATACAGGTGTTACAACTGAATATTTAAAAAGCAAGGATAGACTCTTTTGTGTCATATTTGAATTACCCAAGAGTTTGACAGTTGAATAACGAGAAAAGTCCTTGCAAGCTATAAAAGATTTCATTTCAGAAAACGGATTCTACCTATTTGCAAACTTTTGAAGCAGAATCTTAACCTCTTCTTTTTTCAAAACTTTTCCATAAGATATTACATGATCGTTAACCACAAGTGCTGGTGTTGTCATAACTCCATATGCTGCAATCTGCGCAAAATCTGTCACATGTTCAATGGCTATATCTACGTTTAATTCTATAAGAGCACCACATACTGCTTTTTCCAATGCATTACATTTTTCACATCCTGATCCTAATACCTTTACGCTAAAAATCATTTTCTCTGCCTGCGGCATTTTTTCGGATATATTCCCATATTCACAATAATCTTTTTGCTTTTCTTTTTTCTTACGAAACAATACCATAAAAATCCCTCCTAAACTAAAATAAATTGAAATATATTAAACAAATATCCCACCATAATAATACCAATCGTACAAACGCTAACAAACAATATTAACAGTTTGGGCTTAACAGCCTTTCGCAACATAATTAATGAAGGAAGAGACAGTGTAGTAACCGCCATCATAAAAGAAAGAACTGTACCAAGCTGAGCGCCTTTAGAAAGCAAAGCCTCCGCAACAGGAATTGTGCCAAAAATATCTGCATACATTGGAATTCCAACAAAAGTTGCCAGAATTACCCCAAAAGGATTACTGCTGCCAAGAATCATCTCAATCCAACTTTCTGGTATCCAATTATGAATCCATGCACCAATACCAACCCCCACCAGAATATAAGGAAACACTTTCTTAAATGTGCCCAAAGTCTGCTCTTTTGCATAAATCATCCGTTCTTGTATTCTCAAATCCGGGGATTCAATATCAACACAACTGGAAGAAAGGACAAAATTCTCAATATACTTTTCCATATGAAGTTTCTCAATAATCATACCACCCAAAACTGCAATAAATGGCCCAAATACAACATAAATTACCGCTACTTTTGTTCCAAAAATACTCATAAGCAAAATAAGACTACCTAGATCAACCATCGGCGATGAAATCAAAAAGGAAAAAGTAACCCCCAGCGGAAGCCCCGCACTTGTAAAACCAATAAACAAGGGAATAGATGAACAGGAACAAAATGGAGTTACTGTTCCCAACAATGCCGCTACGATATTCGCCCAAATTCCTCGAAAATGTCCCAAAATACGTTTGCTGCGCTCTGGAGGAAAATAACTTTGTATATATGAAATTACAAAAATCAAGACACAAAGCAATATAGTAATTTTTAAAACATCATAAATAAAAAACTGAATACTTCCGCCAATTCTGTCATTAATATCTACACCTAATTTCAAAAGACTCTGTCCTATAATTTCATTGAGCCACTTCATTCCAAGCACCTGATTTTGAACGAATTCCCCGATTTTCATACAACACCCTCTCTTTTTCATTTAGCATATTACATCAAAATAATTTGATATGTTTTCTTCAAAGAAACGCCACCCAATCTGATGGCGTTTACTGGTCTTAGAAAGAACAGGTATCTTCTTTTTCTGAATTTGGAGTAGTTAGTTCTTTCAATAACTTGATCGCATAGCTTCTACCGGAAGGACTCAATCGGTAATGTGTCCATTTTCCCTCCTGGCGGCTAGTGACAATGCCAGAATCGCATAGAATTCTCATATGATAGGAAAGGCCAGACTGTGTTAAATCCAATGGTTCCTGCAAAACACAGGCACACTTTTCACCATCTCGAAGCTGCTCAAGGATTGCAAGCCGTTTCGGATCGCAAAAAGCTTTAAAAACTTTTGCTTGTTCTTGATATATTCCCAAACTACTCCACCTCACATCAATTATTTTTGATATGTTTAGTATAAATGCTTTTCTCTGCTTTGTCAACACATTGTCTGGTCAAATTATTGTCTCTAATCCAATTACTATTTAAAGGTTTGAAAGATTCAAAAGATCCACTGCGTTCTTTGATAAAATTCTCTCCTTTGCCTCGTGAGACATCTTCGAATTTTCAATCTGATCAATTCCGTGCTCTATTCCCCATGCAGCCGGTGTAATTGGAAGATCCGAACCAAATAAAATTTTATCTGTCCCTATAATTTCTGCTGCACAGCGAATCGCACATTCACTCATAGAATGTGTATCCACATATATATTATCTGTGTAATTTTTATAATTTCTCATAAAAGCTGCCGCATTTTTTAAATCCATCACACAGATTCCTTTTGCTGTCGCTCCATTCAGATGCATATTATAGAGCATCTGAAAACGTTCCAGCATAAAAGGATACATACCTCCAAGCTGCCTCATAACTACCTTCAAAGATGGGTATCGGTCGAAAACCCCACTCAAAACCAACCTGCTCAAACATAAGGTATTTTCCACAAGTTGACCCATTCCTGCATGGAGCATTGAATCATTCATATAACCAGGCATAGCATTTCCCACATCACCAGCAGAATATCGACTACTGAAGTGAATAAAAATAGGTTTTCCCAGTTCCGCTGCTTTTTGCCAAAATGGAATAAATTCCGGTGCATCTAACATCTTGAACTGTCCTTTTACAATATAACCAGTCAAAACAGAATATCCCAGCACCCAATCAGAAGTAGCTTCCATCTCCTTCAAAACTGAATCTCCCAATCGCAAATCAATCCACGCAGTTGCACCAATCTTTTCCCGATAAGCCGAGACAAGTTCCTGTGTCCTGCGATTTAAATCTGAAACTACTTCAGCTTTCGAATGAGTCTTATCAACGGCACTATCGATGATCTGAACTGTATTGGCACTATAAGTAATCACAGAATAATCAATTCCATACTGTTTCATAACCTCAAGTCGTTTCTCCATATCTTCAAATACAGGATTATTCCATAAATAACTGGTCCATAATCTTCATGTCCCGTTTGTTTCACCCATGATAAATAATTTGTATTATAAGGTGCACTGATATGATGAGAATGACAGTCAATAATCATAATTTTAAAACCTCCTTCAAAAAAATTTTCACACGGGAGTTCCCACTTCAATCAAGTTTCCATCCAAATCATAAAAACGAATCACTTTTTGTCCCCAGCTATGTGTCATCAACCGATTTACATAATGAATTGATGGATATAATTTTTCAAGTTTTTCCACAAACTTTTCAATCTGTTGTTCTTCAAAATATAATTCACAGGAATTATTCTCATGGATAATCTCTTTTCCAAGAAAATCTTTCCATATTTTTTTCTCTTGAAGTACAAGCCCCTCTGTCAAAATCATATTTCCTTCATAATCTAAAACCGTCTCAAGTCCAAAAAGATCATGGTAAAACTGTTTGGATTTCTCGATGTCCTCCACTACAATCAATACATTCTTCAGTTTCATTTATCTCTCACTCCCATCTGTTTACCTTTTTTTCCAAAAATATCTTTTATTTTCCACAATAGATACGAATTGCCTCTGTAACAAATTCAGCCGTTCCTTCTCCACCAAAACGATTGTATTCACAGCATAAACTATGACGCAACGTAGGAGTCAACAGTTTTTTTCTTTTTTTCAAAAAAAGGGCATTTCTTTCCCAAACACTGATTGTTTTCACTGCTATGAGAACATACAATTCTAGATTGTTCCATCTCAATTCCCAAGTTTTCTTTTACAAAGGTTATCGCCTGAAGGATTGAGAGGTAAGAGTCCCTTTTACAACACCTAGGACCTCCAATCTCACCAATGGCATCCAATGCACGAGCAGTCATTTTATGAGAAAGTCCAAAATTTTCTCTGCCCAAAGGTGTGGACTCTGTCACAATCGAAAGAAACATCCCCGTACTAATCCCAGCCCCACAGGCTCCCCAAAAGCCACAGGCTCCCCCAGGCACTGACTGTCCTCTTCGATACATTTCAATCAATGCTTTCTCAAAATCCAGCTTCCCTCCACAATTTTTGTATGCTGTCAGAAGCGCCATGCCCACCATAATATGGTGTTCCGGTCCATGCATATGACAAAATGGCATTGTCATCATCTTATTGAGAATTTCTATTGGATTTCCCGACATCTCCTGTAAACACATCCCCATAAGACTGTCGATCCCCTGCATGTGACACGCATTACATACATAATGCCCATTTTGGCATCTGGTCTTACTCATTTCTTTCTTATGGCACAACTCACACTCCATTTCTATATCTTCTTTCAGATATTCCAGAGGTGCCTTACATATCAAACATTCCTCACCCATAAATTCACCTTTTCTTTACTCTTTATCTGTTCTCTTTTTCCTGATTATACCAAATATCTTCAATAAGTTTCAATTCTCTTAATTCCTGACACATCTTTTCCAATTTTTAAAACTTTTTTCTTTTTCCACAATATTATGAATATAAAAAGCCACCTCGTACGAGATGACTATTCAGAAAATATAATACTATAATTCTTTCCATTCCTTCTCTTTTTTAAATTTCTGGTGCGAATCTCTGCGTATTTTTTCGTTTGCTTCCTTATCCGCACCAGATCATTTTTCTCTACTTACAGTATGCACAAAACAGATACCAGCGCATATAAACAAGGATCAAAGGTATCGAACTGTCTCAGAGAGAGCTTTCCGCTGGCCATGTGGTCCAAGAGGCCCTGCATCCTTCGCGGCAAACCCAAGATCCATCAACATGAGAACTTCTTCATTCTCAGGCAGAGCAAATTCTCTTGCCACTTCATCAGGATCCAAACGGTTCAACCAACAACTGTCAACCCCTGCATTTTTTGCTGCAAGTATCATATGGGTGGCTACAATCGTGGCATCCTCGATGCCTGAATTTCTCTTTTCCCCCGGATAGACGAACACATTATCTTTGTCAAAGGCAACAATGAGAACTGTCGGAGCTCCATAGCGGCACGGAGTCACCCGGTCAATCTTAGCCAGTCCTTCTTCACTTTGAACCACATAAATCTTCTGTTCCTGAAGATTCTTCGCTGTAGGTGCCAACCTTCCTGCCTCCAAAATAGATTCTAACTGTTCTTTTTCAATCTGTCGTCCATCAAATTTTTTACAAGAATAGCGTTCCTTAATTACATCTGAAAATTCCATCCTCTCTCTCCTTTCAATATGTGAGAAGCATTTCCTCATCTTATTAAGTTTACTAATATTAATAATACCTCTGTCACCGCAGACTTTGCAACTAAGATCTTTATTTCCTTACACAGAAAACCGATTGTATTCTTCATAGCAATCCAAACAAAGAATTTCATCTTCCTGTATTCTTATCATATTTTCAGACGTTATCTCCCCGCATCGACTGCAGGCCATCGATCTGAAAATTTTGGCTCCTTTTGGCAATGCTAATTTGGTATCTTTTACCTCAAACATCTCTTCTGGTTTTAATGCCTGGTAATATGCAAAAGATTCCGCCCGCGTCATTCCTTCCGGCCGAGGTCGCAATACTAAACGCACCGACTTTCCATTTCTCCGGTTATAAAAAGAAAACGCCTGTTTTCCACGCATATGGAATAAAAGATTTCCTTTTCCCACACTGCAGCCTAAAATTACCTGAATCGCGTCAATCCCGCAAGCATCGTTCTCCGCAATACAAACCAGTTCTTCGTCCTTTGAAACACAGCCCTGACTTTCAGAGGAGTCTCCTTTTGAAACATCCAAAAGTTTTAATGCATAAAGCGCTGCCTTATAACCAATAGTCAGTCCACCACATTCGTGGCCATGAAAAGCCACGCATTTTTCCCAAAGTTTTTTATTCTCCATTTTGCTCTCCTTATTGTAATCATTTGTTTACATATCAAATTTTTCTTTCCAATACGAAATCAACATCCTCTGCTGATTTTCATCACCTTAAAATTTCCCTTAATCTACTAAAACCATTTTACGTCCCCGAACATCTGCCGTCTCACCATGAATTCCATAGACCTTCCATATAGCTTCTCTGTCCACTACCCTTGCATCTCCATATCGGAATACTTCTCCATCACGCATCAAAAGGAATCGATCACAAAACTGTAGCGCAAGATTAAGATCATGTATCACCATAACAGCTGTAATCCCTGTCCTTTGACAGATTTCTTTTACTTTCTGAAGTACCTGATACTGATTTCTCAGATCCAGATTACTAGTCGGTTCATCTAAAAGCAAAAGTTTGGGTTGCTGCGCCAACGCCCTGGCAAGCATCACCTTCTGACGCTCTCCGCCGCTTAACTCATTCAAAAAGCGTCCTCTCAGATCCGCCAGTCCAAGCTGCTCCATTGCTTCATGAACAATCCTGTGATCATTTTCTGTAAATCCCCACTGCATATAAGGTTTTCTCCCAAGCATTACCATGTCATGAACAGTCATCTGGGTATTGGGAATAGCTTGTGCGACAAATGAAATTCTTTTTGCCACTTCACGCATCGACATTCTGCGTATTTCCTCTCCATTAAGAGAAATACTTCCCTCTTCCGGATCAATAATACGGTTAAAACATTTCAACATTGTACTTTTTCCCGCCCCATTATTGCCCAGAACAGAAAGAAATCTTCCGTCTTCCAACTCAAAATTTATTTTTTTGAGAACCTGTGCTCCGCCTGGATAATGAAATTTTAAATTTCTCACCTTCAGCATACGCTCTTCCTCCTCTTAAAAAGCAGATACAAAAACAAGGGTGCGCCAAGAAAAGAAGTGATTGCACCAATAGGCAAGATTACAGGACTAACAATCGTTCTTGCGAGCAAATCTCCCAGTAAAAGCAACGATGCACCTGCAAGAATCGCGCCCGGGATTAAATAAATATGATTATTTCCCACAAGTCTTCTCACAATATGAGGAGCTACCAGGCCGATGAAATTAATCAGTCCCACATATGACACAATGGTAGATGCAGCCAAACAACATAAAACCATATTGGCCAAAATCAGACGTCGCACATGAATCCCGAGACTTGCAGCAGTCTCTGTTCCTGCAAGAAGCGCATTGAAATCCCACCGGTGAAAGATAAAATAGATCGAAGTAAATAGTACGACCAAAAACATAAAACCAATCTGACCATACGTAGTACTACCCAGATCACCAAAAGTCCAGAAAGTCAATGTTGTCAGCTCCACTTCATCGGCAAAATACTGCAGAAGTGTTGTCGCTCCCGTAAACATGGAACTGATAGCAACACCCGCAAGAACAATAGATTCCGGTGAAATCTGGCTGAGTCTGGATAATCCTAATATCACAAATGCGACTCCCATGCTTCCTGCAAATGCAGCCATTGAAATTAAAATTCCTCCACTGTGTGAAGCTCCAGCATTCAGACCAATAATTGCAAACGCTGCACCAAAGCTGGCTCCCTGTGATACGCCAAGAGTAGACGCTGATGCCAGAGGGTTATCCAGAATTGCCTGTAAAACACATCCTACCACGCCAAGTCCTGCCCCTGCGACTACTGCCGTACAGATACGTGGAAGCCGGACGTTACGTACCACCACATTGATTTTGGGATTACTAGCCTTGCCTGCGACTCCACGCAATAACTCATTTATCGGAGTTTCGTAAGAGCCTGCCCAGAGAGACAATAAAACTGCTGTCACTAGAATTAGTCCCAGAACCATCAGAATTCCAATACTTCGCACCTGGTTTCTGCAATATTCACCGTCACGACTGCTATTTTCCAATGGTAATCTGCCCGAATTCATAACCATGTTCCTCCAACTCTTCAGAGATATCATCTCCGAGAAGCGTTTCAAAAATTTCACTTACTTTCTCTTTCATATCAATATCCGCAAACTGCTCCGGATATAAAACCGATGCCGCATAGTATGTATCTGCGAGAGCCAGGTCTAGATTGGACGCATAAGAACGAAAAGAAATCTGCGAATATATGTTTCCTTTCTGTACAGCTGTCAACTGTTTATAATATTCAGAATTACTTGCGTAATCTTCTTGAATCAAATCCAAACCATTGTAATCCAGAAAAATCACATCTGGATCCCAAGCAAGTACTTTTTCCAGTTCAATGTTAAATGGGCCTGTCTGTCCTGTCTCATCTGCAAGGTTCTTTGCCCCAATCGCCTTCAAAGGCCCATATCCCGCTTCTGTGCCGTCAAATCCATGTGTTCCTTGAAAACTGACTCCTCCCACATATACCGTTGGCTTTTCCTCCTCGGGCACACCAGCGATACGCATATTCAAATCCTCTTTCACACGATCCATATAAGCTATCAATTCTTGTGCACGTTCTTCTTTTCCATAAACCTCCCCTAAAATTTCAAAAGTTTCATAAGCATCTTCATCCATCATCCCGTCACTGCCTGGAATGACAACAACAGGAATACCCGTCGTCTCCTGGAGCTGATCTGGATCTAATCCACTGCGCACAGACATAACAATAATATCCGGATCGACTGTAATAATCTCTTCCGCATAAGGATCCCCATTTCCTCCAATCACCGGAAGCTCGGCAAATTTTTCGCCGTTTACAATACTGTAACCACGCGAAATTTCTTTTCCCCGTTCATAATCCTCCACACCGACTACCAAATCCTGCGCCTGCATATAACAAGTATAACGCAAGGCACCGACTCCAGAACACACAATATGTTCCACTTGTTTAGGAATCTCCACCTCGCGATCCGCTCCGTCTGTAACCATCCGTGTCTCTCCATCCACAGACATAGAACTGTTACTGCTACACCCGCATACCATACCTATTCCCAAGACTGTCAATAACAAAATTTGTACCATTTTCTTTTTCATAAAAAATCCCCCTTTTGGCTGCTGGTTCTTCTTGTGAATTGGTTAAATTGTATCAAACCGCTTCACTCCCAACAAGCCTCCCAGGGGGATAAAAATGATCTGAGTCGTAATATAAAGACATTATGAAAATTAAATACTATGATATGCTCTCGCTACTTATCCTGTCGAGTCAAAGTAGAGGTTCTCTGCTCAATACCTTTATGCGCTAAGCATCAATAGACTATTCCAGTCCGTCCATCGGTTCTTGTTTTTTGTCCAAATACTAGTACATCTTTTGCTCAATTATACACCAATAGCTGTTTTTCATCTCTCTCATTTTCTTATACGCTTCTCACTTATCTGCCAGTATCTATTGTAAACAAAGCAGCGATATCCAAATGTTTTAAAAGAGTCTCCTGTTCCTCTGTCGGATAAATCCGGAACCTGTATACCTTATTCACGCTTTTCATCTTAATTTTTAATATAGAAACGAAAGACTTCTATCAGTATGTTATTTATAGACCAAAGACAGAATCTCTGACTCTAGAATATTCTCTTCCACAGATTTTCCCTAATCTGAGGATACTCTTTTTTAATCAGTTGACAGCTTACACTTTTATAAGAATTGATAAACTTACGGATTTCCATCTTAGGTTGTGCTCAGAACATAACATAAGCATAGTCGATACCACAATTTCTTTCTTCTAGAATAATCCCATACCGTTAAAAGTAACTTTAGGCACGTCAGAAAAGTTCGTCATCTATCACCTTCCTACAATATTTTATCACCATGACCAAATAATACATAATAAATAGGCTGTATCCTCCACACCATTGATTTGTAATCTGATATAAAACTTTTCATTCTCAAATCTACTCGATCCACGCTCCCACAAGGGGAGCGAC
>ERZ1643247.2561-NODE-2561-length-14091-cov-8.687589_pt1 | contig 14091 bp, 19 predicted proteins | sample MGYA00579264_ERZ1643247 | MGnify/ENA primary metagenome ERZ1643247 (study PRJEB29033, sample SAMEA4952262) | chicken gut metagenome | biome: Broiler Chicken; feature: Gastrointestinal Tract; material: Caecum | place: Ireland | collected 2018 | study: Broiler... | reverse complement strand
GGCATAGTCAGTGATATCCTTGAGAAAAATGTGTCAACTAATCTTGACAATATCATTTCTATCTGTTCTCTGTTATTTTTTTCTTCTGCAAGACAAGGCAATTCATCAATAGAAAAATAATCAAAACCTGTCGTTTCAATATTGGAAACAAACTCCCCGCCTATCACTTCACATTGCATAAATATTTTACATACCTTATAGGCGTAAATGGGAAGATTATGCTTTTCTCTGTCTTGAACTGCGATGATCCGTTTCACTCTGATATCAAGTCCCGCTTCTTCTTTCACTTCCTTTATCGTATTTTCCTCAACGGAAACATTCACGTCTACCCAGCCGCCGGGTAATGCTCAGGTACCGTTTGCTTCATGTACAAGCAAGATCTTTCCATCTTTAAAGATAGCCGCGCGTGTATCTATTTTAGGTGTTTGATATCCTACATCACTGCAGAATAAATCTTTTACCTTTTCAAGTGGTATTTCTGACTGATAACTGATCATTTCTGCGGATATTTCTCTGATACGCTCATATCTTTCACGGTCATAGTTATCTTTACCATAAAATAAACCTGCCTGTGCTAAACTTTGAAGTTCAACTGCCCATTGCAGCCATTTTTCGTTTTTCTCCATAAGATCATTCCTCCTCTGTAAATTTATCCATTCAATTTTTCTCCGCAATAGGGACAGTATGTGCCTCCGCCAGCGTGCCCCAAAAAGTGTCCGCAATGTGGACAGCGGTTAAAAATAGCGAGAAAGATAATTGCTGCCAGCATTTCAAAAAGTGCGGCGATAATCAGCCAGAAGAGACGCAGCCAACAGTCCAACAGAATAAGCAGAATGCCAAGGATCAGTGGAATCCAGCCGATGATATTCACATGCTTTAATGGAATTTTTTTCATTTTCACAGTCCCTCCAAATTTGTCATTGTTTTACAAACAGGACTTCATTTTTTCTTTTTCAAAACAATGCCTACAATAAAAAGAATGAGCGCTGGGAGAACAAGGCATATAGCATTTGCCAGAATCCAAAGATAAAAGGGCGCTGAATTTAACGTGCTTGAATATGATCCATAATCATAAATAGTTTTTATAACAAAACACACGATGAAAATAAGGCTTATGATATTGCATAATTTTGAAATCTTATGCTTCATCAATCTATACCTCCACAGTTTCTATTTTTTCGTTCCATTTAATTTTCTGATAAATGCGAAGTTATGTTATTTGTGCTCTATAAATCCTATGATTGAAAAAAATAATCCTACAACACCAATCACGAGCGTGAGTAGTTCCATTCCTGCTGAACAAAGAGAAAGTAAGATAGCAAAGAGCAGTATTGCAATACCTAATCCGATTTTTTTCATCATAAATCCTCCACATCTCTTATTTCGTTCTGTTTAACCTCCCGATAAATGAGGGGTAAATCAGCCTCAAATGGAAATCCAATATCTTTGTTCTACCTTGCCATCTGAGTTCACAAACTCATTTTCAAGTATGCCGCCGTTTTTTATAATGGATTTAGCTGAAGCAATATTTTCCTTGTCACATGTCATCAGCACTTTATCGATACCCAGCTTCTTACATTCTATCAATGCCAGACGAATCATTTCCGTCGCATACCCTTTCCTTCTTTCACTGGGTCTGATTCCATCTCCAATATGTCCACCCTCTTTTAGCAGAGAATCATTCAGATAATGACGGATATTTACTGCCCCAAGCAGTCTGTCCCTTGATTCGTCCAACAGGAAGAATACTGAATCTGGAACCAAGCCTTCCGTAGCTTCTTTTAATTCCAGGTGTTCGAGATAGTAATCGAAATCGTGATAATCATTTTTAAAGATTGCCCATGGCGAGTGATTCGTGTGATTGATTTCTTGATCCAATATCCACTCATCGATCATCTCACCCAGCTGTTTTTCATATTCTTTCGTAAGTTTTATTAATTTTAAAGCCATGGTTTCCTCCCTGAATTCCAAAGTTGTTTTTTTATCCTATCATAGCATGGTTATCTTCTATAACTTCCGATTTATTGTTGGGTTTATTATACTATGGCCGGCGGTGTTTTGGAATAGGTGAATGATAAACTTACTGGGCGGGAGCAGGTTTCATCAAATGTAAATAAAATTTAAGATAAAAAGTCTTATGGATCTATTGACAAAATCTTTCTACAAGTGTAATATAAAATTATACTACAGGAGTAGAAAGGAGGAGACCAGATGAAACGAACAATACAGAAGCTTCCGGAATCCGAATTGGACATTATGCTGGTTTTGTGGAAACAAAAGAGTGATATGAGCAGAATCACATGCCCCCTTTTGGAAACGATCATTCCAAAAGGGGGCATGTTTTATGTCCATTATTTCCGGTTTTACTCCCCATAACATTTTTTCCGGCGCGTCCGCATACTTATAGAAAGACGATAACGCAAAGGAGGAGCTTTTCTTGTACGATAATGGAGTGGGGGTATTAAGTCAGTATGGCCTGACGGCAATCACAACCTGCAAAGGCCGGGGAGCTATGCTGTGTGAGACGGAGACAGGATGGAAAAGCATCCAGGAATTTGGAGGAGCCAGAAACAAACTGGAGCTGCAGTGCCAGTTGCAGGAACAGCTGATGCGCTCCGGGGCGGTGCAGACGGACTGTCCGCTGCGGAACGAGACAGGCGAGCTGGTTTCCCAGGGAGAGGACGGCCTGTTCTATGTGGTCAGGGAATGGCATCCCGGAAAGGAATGCGATACGCGCAGCATTCCGGAGATCCGAAGGGCTGCGTCCGCAATGGCGCGTCTACATAAGGCAGCCTGTCTGCCGCTGCAGAAAGAGTATGAAAAGGAATCTCTGATCAGCGAGTGCGTCAGACATAACGCGGAGATCCGGAAGATTAAAAAATATATTTCCAAAAAGCAGAAAAAGAATACGTTCGAGAAACTGCTCCTTGGAAGCGCGGATGAATTTCTGGAACAGGGGGAGGCTGCGGTGGAGGAATTGAAACAGTCGGACTACGAGCAGCTTCGGGAACAGGCACGCCAGAGGGGAAACATCTGTCATGGCGAGTTCAATCAGCACAACATCCTCTTCAGCGGCGGCCAGGATACCGTGATCCATTTCGATAAGTGGAACTTTGATCTGCCGGAGGCAGATCTCTATCATTTTATGCGGAAGATTCTGGAAAAACACAGCTGGGACCTGCAGATCGGTTCAGAAATCCTCTCCGCCTACGAAAAAGTGCAGCCGCTTCAGGCGTCCGAACGGCAGAATCTCCGTCTGCGTCTGTCCTATCCGTGGAAATACTGGAAGCTTGCCAACCATTATTATGGGGGAAATAAGGCGTGGATTTCCCAGAAAAATATCGAAAAGCTGGAGCAGATCAAATCACAGAAGAAAAACTGGCTAAATTTTATAAAAAATATGGATTTCTAAATGGATTTTTGGTAGAATATAACTTAAAAGGAAAAGAAAACCTGAAAGCATTTAGGAAATCATTGGAGGTACGAAATGGATTACAAAGAAATCTACGAATCATGGTTAAACAATCCTTATTTCGATGAGGACACAAAAGCAGAACTGCGCGCGATCGCAGATGACGAAAATGAGATAAAGGAGCGTTTCTACACAGAGCTTGAGTTCGGTACCGCAGGCCTGCGCGGTGTGATCGGTGCAGGTACCAACCGTATGAATATCTACGTTGTGCGCAAGGCGACTCAGGGTCTGGCGAATTATATCGCTTCTGTGAACGGACAGAGCAAGGGGGTTGCGATTGCTTACGACTCCCGTCATATGTCCCCGGAATTTGCCAATGAAGCAGCTCTTTGCCTGGCTGCCAACGGAATCAAGGCTTATATCTTTGAAGCTTTACGTCCGACTCCGGAACTTTCCTACGCAGTAAGAAAGCTGGGCTGCATTGCGGGAATCAACATTACCGCAAGCCACAATCCGCCGGAATATAACGGTTACAAAGTATACTGGGAGGACGGCGCGCAGATCACTCCGCCGCATGACACCGGTATTATGGCTGAGGTAAAAGCAATCACCGATTACAGCACACTGAAGACCATGTCCAGAGAGGATGCGGAAAAAGCCGGACTGTACGAAGTGATCGGACAGGCGATCGACGATTCCTATATCGAGGAGCTGAAGAGCCAGGTACTCCATATGGATTCCATCAAAGCAATGGCAAAAGAACTGAAGATCGTTTATACACCGCTCCATGGAACCGGAAATATCCCTGCACGCCGCGTGCTGAAAGAGCTGGGATTTGAGAATGTCTATGTGGTTCCGGAGCAGGAACTGCCGGACGGCAATTTCCCGACGGTAAGCTATCCGAACCCGGAAGCGGCAGAGGCGTTTGAACTGGGACTGAAGCTGGCAAAAGAAGTGGATGCAGACCTGGTACTGGCTACCGACCCGGATGCGGACCGTCTCGGTGTTTATGTGAAAGATTCCAAGACTGGAGAATACCATCCGCTGACCGGAAATATGTCCGGATGCCTGCTGGCTGATTATGAGATCGGACAGAAGAAAGAACTGCAGGGACTGCCGGAAGACGGCGCGCTGATCAAGACCATCGTTACCACCAATATGGCGGACGCGATCGCAAGATATTATGGCGTGCGCCTGATCGAGGTGCTGACCGGATTCAAATTTATCGGACAGCAGATCCTGGGCTTTGAGACCAGCGGAAAAGGTACTTATCTGTTCGGATTTGAGGAGAGTTACGGCTGCCTGATCGGAACACACGCAAGAGACAAAGACGCGATCGTTGCGACGATGGCGCTCTGTGAGTGTGCGGCATATTATAAGACGAAAAACATGACCCTGTGGGATGCGATGATCGAGATGTACGAGCGTTACGGCTATTACAAGGACAGCGTTAAATCCATTACCCTGAAGGGCATCGAAGGACTGGCGAAGATCCAGGAGATCATGGATACACTGCGAAAGAATCCGCCGACTCAGGTAGGCGATTACAAGGTGACATCTTTCCGCGATTACAAGGAAGACAAGATCACAAATCTGGAGACCAAAGAGGTATGCCCGACAGGTCTTCCGAAGTCCAATGTTCTGTACTTCGATATGACCGACGACGCATGGCTTTGCGTTCGTCCGTCCGGAACAGAGCCGAAGGTAAAATTCTACTATGGAATCAAGGGAACTTCTCTGGAGGATGCAGATGCGAAGTCTGAGAAACTCGGTGAAGAAGTTCTTGCCATGATCGATAAAATGATGTGATGAGAAAAGAAAATCATACTTTGCAGGCGGGCAGCGAAAGCTGCCCGTCTGTGAATCAGGGAGAAAAACAGCAGGCGATGAAGCGCCTGGGAGAATTATACGATGTGGTGCAGGCGCTGCGCGGGGAAAACGGCTGTTCCTGGGACCGGGCGCAGACGCACACTTCATTGAAGCCCTTTCTGATCGAGGAAGCTTATGAGACCGTGGATGCGGTCACCATACAGGAAAACGGCGGCGGAAACGCGGAACTGCAGGAGGAACTGGGAGATCTGCTGTTTCAGGTGATGCTGCACAGTGAGATCGGGCGTCAGGAAGGCACGTTCACGCTGGCGGATGTTGCCGGCGGGATCAGCCGCAAGATGGTCCACCGCCATCCTCATGTGTTTCCGGACGACGGAGGCAGGAAGGAAAAGCGGGACTGGGATGCGCTGAAACGGGAAGAGAAGCCGGCGGAGACACCGCAGGAGGAAATGGACCGGATTCCTCATTGTTTTCCGGCGCTGCTGCGGACCCAGAAGGTGCAGAAAAAGCTGGAGAAATACGACGGAACCGGCGCGGACCGGGAAATATCCTGTCAAAGAGTACAGGAATTGCTGCGCGAAGTGATGGAAGCCGCTGACGACCGGAAAGCCGCCAAATCCGGAGGAGAACTGCTCTATGAGATCTGCAATCTGCTGCGCCTGTCGGGAGTGAACGGGGAGCAGGCTTTGAAGGATACGCTGGAAGCAAGGCTGGATGACAGGAGGAAGCAGTCCGGCTGATCCTGGATTTTTGTTTCATACCGCACGAAAACACTTCGTGGGACAGAGGCAGTAAATGCACAGAACTGGCTGAACTGTTACGGAAAATCTAACAAAAATGTCTCGTAAATGTGTATTTTTCTTGACAAACAGATGCGTTAGGTATATAAATATGGAGAGAGTTATTCTTAACGTATTTACGGTGTCTGCAAGTATAAGTGCAGTCCGAATGTTAATACTAGTGACATCCGATGGAAACAGTAAGATTTTTCAAGCGGATGGGACTGGTTTTGAGATCGGCCGTATGGTCCGGAAAAAATCGTGGCCCGTGATTTTGCCAGGAAGAAGAAACCGGCGGCTGGAAAACAATCGTAAGAAAGAAAACACAGGAGGAATTATACTCATGAACAAAACAGAATTAGTTGCAGCTATGGCTGAACAGACCAATTTATCCAAGAAGGATGTAGAGGCAGCATTAAAAGCATTTATCGATGTTGTAGCTGAAGAATTAAAGAAAGGTGAGAAAGTTCAGCTGGTAGGCTTTGGTACCTTCGAAGTTTCCGAGAGAGCAGCTAGAGAAGGAAGAAATCCGCAGACTGGCGAGACCATGCAGATCAAAGCTTCCAAGACTCCGAAATTCAAAGCAGGAAAAGCTTTAAAGGATATGATGAACTAATGAAAGATTTATGAGATTAGATAAATTTTTAAAGGTTTCCAGGCTGATCAAGCGCCGCACGGTAGCCAATGAGGCATGCGACGCAGGACGTGTTCTGATCAACGACCGTCCGGCGAAGGCGTCGGCACAGGTAAAGGCCGGTGATGTTCTGGAAATCCAGTTCGGCAGCAAGGCTGTCAAGGTGGAAGTCCTGAATGTACAGGAGACCGTAAAAAAAGAAGAAGCACAGGAACTGTACCGTTACCTGTAGTATAAAAGAAAAAGCCCTTTCATATAATGGAACACAGACCATTATAGGGAGGGCTTTTTTGTATGGAACCGGGAACCGCAAGATCACATGAGCTGAAGTTTCAGGACCGGGCGCAGGGGAAGATGACGGGGATTTCCGATGTATATAGTTTTGACGACCATGAGATCCTGCTGGCGACAACGGCAGGCATGCTGACCATCCGCGGAAAGGGGCTGCATGTGAGCCGGCTCTGTCTGGAGGAGGGGGAGGTCGATGTAGAAGGGCAGATCGACAGTCTGATCTATTCCGACTCGGGAAGAAAAAATCAGAAGGACAAGGCGCTTCTGGCGCGGCTGTTCCGCTGAAATGAGCCAGTATATGAGCCATGAGCTGACCGCGTTTGCCCGGGCGTTTTTTCATGGCGCGGTGCTTGTGTGGGTCTATGACTGTCTGACCATCTGGCGGCTGGCGAGAAAGAGCGGGCGGGTGGCGGTGGATCTTCGGGATCTGCTGTTCTGGATTTTTGCGGCTCTTTACAGTTTCCGGTACTTCTATACGGTCAGCAGCGGAAGCCTGAGGGCGTATCTTTTTGCGGGAATGTTCCTGGGCGCTTTGGCATGGAAGTACTCTCTGAGCCCGATTTATGTCAGGTTTGGTACAAAAGTGCTGAAAATCATCGGGAGAATCCTGAATATTCCACGAAAAGCACTGAAAAACCTGAGAAAAAGGTTGAAATTTAAACTGGAGAAATGTAGAATAAGACTATATCGTCCTTTGCATCCTGAAATTCGAAGGAAAGGAAAAGAAAAAAGGACAGAACGAACGGTAAAAAGAAGCAGAAGAACGAGGCAGAAGAGCAAAGCAGGGGTTCCGGAGGGGAAAAAGTATGAGTAATAAGAAAAAAAGCTCCCGTAAGAGAGCAAGGAGAATGCGCGGCCGGGAAAAGAGAGCGCTGCTCGTGATGGGATTGATCGTAGGTTCCGTGGGGATCACGCTGACGGTGCGGGGCAATGCGCTGAACCAGCAGATCCAGCAGAACAGTCTGAAAGAAAGCGCGCTGGAGCAGCAGTTGGAGGATGAAACCAAGAGAACGGAAGAGATCCAGGAGCTGGAGCAGTATATGCAGAGCGATGAGTACATAGAAAAGATTGCCAGGGAAAAACTGGGACTGCTGAAGGAAAATGAGATCCTGTTCCGGGAACAATAGTTTTTTGGCATGACGGTGCGGCGGACGGAACGGCTGTCCGGGGACAGACTCGTTCGGGGATTTTGACGAAAAGTTTTTCCGGCGCCTGTCCTGCTTTCGACATAGTTTTATAGAGAAAACGGTTATAATACTCCCTTGAGAAAGAATGTGGGAAAGGGGAGTTGTTGAAATGCCGGAATGGGTAGTTGCCATGTTCATGATCGGCCTGGTGCTGGTTGTCAGGGACATGGCAAAAACTGTTTTTGAGGCCAGAAGGAGCAGGCGGGAAGTGGCGGTCTACGACAACCATCCGCAGAAAGTGCGGATGGAACGGTATGCGGATTCGTTCCAGTCTCTGGCGGACACTTTTTACCGTATGCCGCGCAAAAGAGAACATCTGACCAGGGATCAGGTGGAGCAGATCCTGGATGGTCAGAGAGAAAAACTGTGTGAACGATGCCCGAAGGCTTCCTGGTGCTGGGAACAGTACTACCATCTGACGACGCAGCAGTGTATGGAGATTCTGGAAGCCTTCGCCTCAGGTGACGAACAGCAGCAGGATCTGGCAAAAAGCGACTGGATTTCTCACTGTCTGAGCGGGGCGCGTTTTCTGGAACTGCTGTACACGGAATACGCGAAAGTCCGGCAGAACATGATCTGGAACAACAAGCTGATCGAAAACCGGCTGGCGGTGGCGGAGCAGCTGAATGAGGTGGCGAGGATCATGAACAGCACCGCCCAGGACATTTACAGCCTGAACAGTGTGCCGGAGGAATTGGAAGAAAAAGTGAAAAAGAAGCTTCGCAGGAACGGAGTCATTGTCCAGAAAATGTGGCTGCAGGAAAAGCCCCAGGAGCATTTGCAGATCTATATGACTATGCGGGCAAAAAAGGGATGCCAGATGACCCTGCACCGGATCGCTGAACTTCTGTCGGAACTGTGTGACGCCAGAATGGTGGCGGTGCGGGACGGCGCCGCAGTGCTGAATCAGGAATTGCAGACGGTTTTGTTTATGGAAGACACAGGCTTCCAGGTGCTGCACGGATCGGCGCGGGTGACGAAGGATGATGAGAGCATCTCCGGAGATAATTATGGCTGTATCTATGAGGACGGGCGCTTCATCCTCTGTCTTTCCGACGGCATGGGTTCCGGCCTTGACGCCAATCGGGAGAGTGAGACGGTCGTGGAGTTGTTTGAACAGTTTCTGCGCTCCGGATTTTCCAGGGAGACAGCGGCGAGGATGATCAATTCCGCGCTGGTGCTCCAGCGGGGCGACGGAATGTTTTCTACCGTGGACCTCTGTTCCATTGACCTTTACAGCGGAGTGTGCAGTTTTCTGAAAGCGGGCGCCGCGGCGACCTTTATCCGGCGGGATACCTGGGTGGAAAGCATTGTCTCCACCAGTCTGGCGGCGGGACTCATGCAGCAGATGGATTTCGATACGGCTTCCAGGAAACTGTACGACGGAGACTACCTGATCATGGTGACCGACGGTGTGCTGGACGCGCTGGAATTCGGGCGGGAGGAAGAAGTGATGAAAGAACTGATTCTGGAAATCTCTGCCCAGGAGCCAAAGGAATTTGCCAGGGAGCTGCTGGAGCATGTCCTGCGTCTCGGCGGTTATCGCGCCAAGGACGACATGACGGTGCTGGCGGCGCGCATCTGGAGAAAATAGAAAGTGATCGGGTAACAGTTCAGCCTTGCTGAACCGTTACCTGCAAAATCCATTTAAAATCGCCTTCGGCGATGGGATTTTGCACTCCTGAATCACGTTCTTACGGTCTGCACAGCATGTGCGCAGACCTGGGCTGAACGGTTACGTGATCGGTTACATAGGAAAACGGTTATAATAGAAAAGTAAGATTACAAAGGAGGAGGTTGACCGGTGGTAATTGACAGGGTAGCGGAATTTATCCGGCAGTATCAGATGATCGCGCCGGGCGACGTGGTTCTGACAGGATTTTCCGGGGGAGCGGATTCGGTGCTGCTTCTGGAACTTTTGCGGGAACTGGCGAAGAAGGGAGGATTTCAGGTACAGGCGGTGCACGTGCACCATAATCTCCGGGGAGAGGAGGCGGACCGGGATGCCGCATTTGCGGAAGCCTTCTGCGCAGAGCGGGAGATTCCGTTCTTTCTGTATTCCTGCCCGGTAGAAGAGGTTGCGCGGAAAGAACATCTGAGCCTGGAGGAAGCAGGACGGATGGAGCGCAGGAGGGTCTTCCGGGAGTGCATGGAGGCGCATGGAGGAACAAAAGTAGCTCTGGCGCATCACCGGAACGATCTGGCGGAGACGATGATCCATCATCTGGCGAGAGGTACCTCCCTTGCCGGCCTTGCGTCCCTGCGCCCGGTGCGTGGAAATTTTATCCGCCCGCTGCTTTGCCTGGAACGGACGGAGATTGAAAAGGAACTGGAGCGCCGCAAAATTGCGTGGTGTGACGACAGCACCAATGGAGCGGATGACTATACGAGAAACGGGATTCGCCATCATGTGATCCCTTATCTGGAGCAGCAGGTCAACGAACGTACTGTGGCGCATATGGCGGAGACTTCGCTGGATTTTCTGGAGGCGGAAGAGTATTTCTGCGATGAAGCTGAGAAGCTGTTCCGGAACTGCTGTGTCCGCAGAGAAGACGGGCTGGAACTGCAGGAATGTCTGGCAAAGGAAGCAAAGATCCTCCAGCGGTATGTGGTGCGGGATTGTCTGGAGCGGCTTGCCGGGCAGAGAAAGGATCTCGGGCGGGAGCATCTGGAAAGTGTTCTGGATCTCTTTGAAAAGCAGGTGGGGAAACGAGTCTGCCTGCCTTACGGACTGGAGGCGGTCCGCAGTTATGACGGGGTCGTGCTCCGCAGTTATGACGGAAAACGGGCAGACGGAGACAGGAAGGAGAAAAATCCCTATGGTATCGAAATTGCCGGGGAAGGGGTTTATGACTGGAAGGAGTTTCAGATCAGGGCGTCATTTCCGGAAACGGAGTCTTTGGAATCCGGGCAGACCGGACAATGGCGGGAAGCGAATTTTAAAAGAATTTCGGAAAAGAAGTATACGAAATGCTTTAATTATGCTAAAATAAGAGATGGTCTTGTGCTTCGTACACGAAGAAGCGGCGACTTCCTCACAGTCCGGGCGGATGGAAGCAGGAAAAAGCTGAAGGATTATATGATCGACGCGAAAATACCGAGAGAGCAGAGAGATTCCATCCTGCTGGCGGCAGACGGACAGGAAATCGTCTGGGTTGTCGGATACCGGATCAGTGAACGGTACCGGGTGAGAGAAGATGCAGAAAAGATTATACAGTTAGAAGTATCAGGAGGATATACAAATGAGTGAAAAGATTCGTGTTCTGCTCAGTGAAGAGGAAGTAGACAGACGGATTCAGGAAATCGGAGAACAGATCAACAAAGATTACGCCGGGAAGGAAGTACACCTGATCTGTGTCCTCAAAGGCGGCGTGTTTTTTATGTGTGAACTGGCGAAGAGGATCAATGTTCCGGTAAGCCTTGATTTTATGTCAGTATCCAGCTACGGGGATGACACCAAGTCCAGCGGGGTTGTAAAGATCGTCAAAGATCTGGACCAGCCGCTGGAGGGAAAGGATGTCATCATCGTTGAGGATATTATCGACTCCGGACGGACACTCTACTATCTGATGGATATCCTGAAAAAGCGCAATCCAAATTCCCTGCGTCTCTGCACGCTTCTGGACAAGCCGGAACGCCGTGTCAAGGATGTGAAGGTGGATTATACCTGCTTCAACATCCCGGATGAGTTCGTAGTAGGCTACGGGCTGGATTATGCGCAGAAGTACAGGAACCTTCCGTTTATTGGAGTGGTAGAGTTCGAAGAATAAAAAGGTTGGATTACTAAAAAATAATACAGGAGAGAGAAGAAAATTGAATAAACAGCGTAATGGAACCGGGTTCTACTTTGTCCCGGTCATCTTAGTCGTGCTGCTGCTGTTTTATATGCTGAATTCCATGGAACGGGGAAGTTCGCTGAGTTACCAGGCGTTCCGGGACATGCTGGACAGCGGCGAGGTAGTGTCGGCGCGGATTTACCAGAACCAGGAAGTTCCCAGCGGTCAGGTGACCCTGGAAGATCAGGGCGGCAATACCAGTTACGTGAATGTGACGGATGTCAATGAAACCATGGAACTGCTGGAACAGGAGGACATCAATTATACGGTACAGCCTATGGAAGAGGAAAATATTTTTATCCGGTACGTGATGCCTCCTCTGCTGACGGGGCTTGTACTGCTGCTGGGAATCATGGTGATGACCAGAACGATGGCAGGCGCCAGCGGCGGCGGAAACAACAAGATGATGAATTTCGGAAAGAGCAATGCGCGGCTTTCCACAGAGAATGATAAGAAAGTCCTGTTCCGGGATGTGGCAGGCCTGGAAGAAGAGAAGGAAGACCTGGTGGAAGTGGTGGACTTCCTGAAAGCGCCGGAGAAATATACCCGTGTGGGAGCAAGGATTCCAAAAGGCGTCCTGTTGGTAGGCCCTCCGGGAACCGGTAAGACCCTGCTTGCCAAAGCGGTGGCGGGAGAGGCAGGAGTGCCGTTTTTCAGCATTTCCGGTTCTGACTTTGTGGAGATGTTTGTAGGTGTCGGTGCATCCCGTGTCCGTGATCTGTTCGCGGAAGGAAAGGCACACGCGCCGTGTATTATTTTCATCGATGAGATTGACGCCGTGGCACGCCGCAGAGGTACCGGTATGGGCGGCGGACACGATGAGAGAGAACAGACCCTGAACCAGCTTCTGGTAGAGATGGATGGTTTTGGCGTCAATGAAGGAATCATTGTGATGGCTGCAACCAACCGTGTGGATATCCTGGATCCTGCGATCCTCCGCCCGGGACGTTTTGACCGCCGCGTCGTGGTCGGACCTCCGGATGTAAAGGGAAGAGAGGAAATCCTGTACGTCCATGCCAAGAACAAACCGCTGGGTGAGGATGTGGATCTGAAACAGATTGCCCAGACGACGGCGGGATTTACCGGAGCACAGCTGGAGAACCTGCTCAATGAGGCGGCGATCATCTCCGCCAAAGAGGGAAGAAATTATGTGATGCAGAAGGATATCCGTCAGGCATTCATCAAAGTCGGTATTGGCACTGAGAAGAAGAGCCGCGTGATTTCCGAAAAAGAAAAACGCATCACAGCGTACCATGAAGCCGGACACGCAATTCTGTTTCATGTACTGCCGGAGATGGAAGCGGTTTACACGATCTCCATCATACCGACAGGTCCGGGAGCGGCAGGATACACGATGCCGCAGCCGGAAAATGACGAGATGTTCAACACCAGAGGAAAGATGCTCCAGTATATCACTGTCTGCCTGGGCGGACGCGTTGCGGAAGAGCTGATCTTCGACGATATCACTACCGGAGCTTCCCAGGACATCAAACAGGCGACCTCCACAGCGAGAGCGATGGTGACACAGTATGGAATGTCAGAGCGGCTGGGTCTGGTGGCGTACAACGACGACAGTGACGAGGTCTTCATCGGACGTGACTGGGGACATACGAAGAGCTACAGTGAGAGTATTGCGGCTTCCATCGATGAGGAAGTCAGAAAGATTATAGAACAGTGCCACGACAGAGCGAAAAAGCTCATAGAGGAACATTCCTATGTTCTTCACACCTGTGCGGCGCGTCTGTTGGAAAAAGAGAAGCTGACTCGTGCCGAATTTGAGGAAATCTTTGATGAGGAAGCGGCAGGCGCAAAACTTCCGGATCAGCAGACAGAGGCATGACAGAAAGGTGAAAAATGGAAAATCCAACAGCGGATTTCTCAAAATCACTGGCGGATCCTACAAAACAGCCCGGGAAACCGGGCTGTTTGTGCAAAATGAGATTAAAAATCAAATAGAAAGAGAAAAACTGCCGTTAATTTGGATAGAAAAGGTTTGAAAAAAAATTGCTATTTGTGCACACTTTTTGCCGTCTCTATGGTACTATAATTACTGTAAAAACCCCCCAATACATTATATAGTTTTTGCTACACCCCATAAGAAGAAATACCTTCTCCAAAAAAG
>ERZ1643247.2560-NODE-2560-length-14094-cov-6.850061_pt1 | contig 14094 bp, 12 predicted proteins | sample MGYA00579264_ERZ1643247 | MGnify/ENA primary metagenome ERZ1643247 (study PRJEB29033, sample SAMEA4952262) | chicken gut metagenome | biome: Broiler Chicken; feature: Gastrointestinal Tract; material: Caecum | place: Ireland | collected 2018 | study: Broiler... | reverse complement strand
TTCTGCGGGTCGATCCCCGCGGCGATGAGGATCTCGGAAAGGCGGTCGCCCGTTTCCACTTCGATCCCCTTCATGCAGAGGACGAAGATCTTATCGGAAACACCCGCCGCCTCTTTGATCCGCTCGATAAAGCCGCGCAGCCCCTGCGAGCTGATGGAAATGATGACGATCTCCGCGCGAGAAACGGCCGCGGACAAATCGGATGTGAGCACGATGGACTTGTCCAGCGTGACATATTCGTTTTTCCCCGTCTCTTTGAGAACCTTGTATGAATAGTCCTCTTCCGGTCCCCAGGACCAGACTTCCTTCCCCTTTTTCGTCGCCAGGTACCAGGCAATGAACGAGCCCCACCTGCCGCAGCCGAGAACGGTAATTTTTTGTTTCAAAACTGACCTCCCTTATTTTTATGACCGGGCGTTGCGCCGCCCCGCCTTATCCTTTGCGCAAGAGCGCTTTACACTTCCTTCCTTTCGATAAACGCCCGCGCCAGCGTCACGTCGTCGGTATATTCGATCTCGCTGCCGATGGGGATCCCGTGCGCGAGACGGGTGACTTTTATGCCGAGCGGCTTGATGAGCCTTGCGATATACATCGCCGTCGCATCCCCCTCCACATCGGGATTGGTCGCCACGATCACCTCTTCCACCCCGCCCTCGCGGATGCGCTCCAAGAGTTCACGGATGCGGATATCGTCCGGCCCGATCCCCTCCATGGGGCTGATAACGCCGTGCAAAACGTGATAGACGCCCTTATATTCGTGCAGCTTTTCCAGCGCGATGACGTCTTTCGGCTCTTTGACCACACAGATCGTCCGTTTGTCCCGCGTTTTGCAGATGTCGCACACGTCGCTTTCGGTAAAATTGCCGCATACTTTGCAGTATCTGACCTTCTTTTTGACGTTCACGATCGCGGCGGCAAACTCCTGCGCCTCGCTCTCGCTCATGCTGATGATCTTATAGGCGTAGCGCTGGGCGCTCTTTTTCCCCACGCCCGGCAGCTTGGAAAATTCATTGATGAGCCGCCCGATCGGCTCGATAAAGACCTGCATACCTTACAGCAGACCTCCCATGCCGCCCATACCGCCGAACGGAGCCATCTTTTCTTTGTAAACCTCGTCCGCCTTTTTATACCCGTCGAGGATCGCCGCCATGATGAGGTCTTCCAGCATCTCCACGTCTTCGGGATCGACCGCTTTGGGGTCGAGCTCGATGCCGTCGATGATCTTTTTCGCGTTCATATACACGACGACCGCCTCGCCGCCGCTCGTGCCGACGATCTCCCAATCGTCCAACAGTTTTTCGGTCTCCTGCATCTCCTGCTGGAGCTTCTGCGCCTGCTTCATGAGGTTCTGCATATTGCCGCCCATGCCTGCGCCGCCTTTGAATCCTGCCATATCGTGCAACCTCCGCTGCTGATTTTATTTGTTATTTGATGCGGATCTCCGTGCCCGCAAAGTCGCGTTTTAGCTGTTCGATGCCCGCCTCGACGGGGTCTGCCTCTTCGCCCTTCAGACGGATGTCGAAGGAGGAAATGCCGATCTGTTCCAGCGCGGCGGCGATCGCCTTTGTGTGCTCCTCCCGCCGCAGCGAGCGGTAGATCGCGTCCGAATCGGTGATGAGGAGAAAGGTATCCCCTTCGAAGGCGCTCTCTAAGTCCTGGCACATGGTGAACAGCACGCCGTTTTTTGCGCCCCGCCGCAGCACCCGCAGAAAGTAGGCGAACGCGGACTTGCGCTTTTCCGGCTCCAGCGCGTTCACGCTTGCCGCGGCCTTTGCGCGCGGCTCCTCCCGCAGCGGCGGCACGAAGGGCTCCTCCTCGGGCGGCGCTTCGGGCAAGGGAGCGCGCCCGCGCCCCGCCTGCGCCCCGTTCCCGTGTACGTTTGCGGAAAACGGATCCGCTTCCGCGCCGATCTCCTCATAGGCAGCGGCGGGCGCCTGTGCATTGCCGCGCGGCTGCGGCGACGCCTGCAGCGCGCGCAGCGCCTCCTCCAGCTTTGCGATGCGCCGCTCCAGCGCGGGCGCGCCGCCATCCGTTTCGGGCATGCTCGCCCGGACGACCGCCGTTTCCAGAACGACGCGCGGGGAAACGCTGTACCGCAGTTCCGTTTCCAGCGCCGCAAAAATTTCGCTCACGCGCAGCAGCGCGCGCCCTTCCGCCGCCTTTGCGATGCGCTCCGTCTCCGCGTACATCTCGGCGGGGAGCTGTAAGAGCGCGTTGCCGTTTTTGCAGGTCTTTGCGACGGTGCAGCGGTTGAAAAAGGAGAGCAGGTCGCGCGCGAGCACCGCCGCTCCCTTGCCCGAGGCGAGCACTTTCTCCGTTTCGGTGAGCGCGTCGGAGGCGTTTTCGGTTAGGATCGCCCCGCCGAGTTTGGCGATCTCGTAAAAATCCGCGCTGCCGAGCACCTCGTTCACGTCCGCATAGGTCAGCTTGCCCGTGCTGTACGAGATGCACATATCGGCGACGGACAGGCTGTCGCGCATGCTGCCCGCGCCCGCGCGGGCAATGGCGGCGACGGCCTCGTCCTCGTAGTCCTTTCCGACGGCTTTGAGCACCGTTTTGAGGTGCGCCTCGATGTCCTCCTGCGGGATGAGCTTGAAGTCAAAGCGCATGCAGCGCGAAAGGATGGTCGCGGGGAGCTTGTGCGGCTCGGTGGTCGCGAGAATGAACACCGCGTGTTTGGGCGGCTCTTCGAGCGTCTTCAACAGCGCGTTGAACGCCGAATCGGAGAGCATGTGCACTTCGTCGACGATGTACACCTTATAGCGGCACGCCACGGGCGGGTACTGCACCTTTTCGCGCAGGTCGCGCATCTCGTTCACGCCGTTGTTGGACGCCGCGTCGATCTCCGTCACGTCGAGGTTCGCAGGATCCGCGAGCGCCCTGCACGCGGCGCATTTGCCGCAGGGGGAGCCGCCCTTGGGGCTTTCGCAGTTGATCGCGCGCGCAAAGATCTTTGCCGTGCTCGTCTTGCCCGTGCCGCGCGGCCCGCAGAACAGGTACGCGTGCCCGACCCTGCCCGTCGCGATCTGGTTTTTCAGAATGCGGACGATGTGTTCCTGCCGCACGAGCCCGTCCAGTGTGGTCGGGCGGAACGCGCGGTACAATGCCTGATAGGACATAATAAAGCACTCCTTTCCCCGCAAAACGCGCGGCAGCCGCCGCGTGCGGGCAACGACCCGCCGTACGGAAGGCTCAGCCCTTCCGCGCGGCGAGGAGTTTTTGCATCTTTTTTTTGGCGCGCTGCACGGCGTTTTCGGCGCTCTTCGCGCCGATGTTTTCGCGCTCGGCGATCTCGGCGATGCGCAGCCCTTCCGCGTACGCCAGAAGCGCCCGCCACTCCACGGGCGAAAGGCTGTTTTGCAGCAGCGCGAGCAGCTCCTCCCGCTCTTCCCCGCCGATGAGCATCGCCTCGGGGTCGGCGGCGAACGCCTCGGCGATCTCCGCCGCGTCCGAAAGGGGCACGCAGGTGTTCAGCGGCGCATGCTTTTTGCGCGCCGCGTCGCGCACGGCGCTCGCAATGCGGCGCTGGATGCACAGGTAGGCGAAGTTTTTAAAGCGCATCCCCCCGTCCGCGCGGAAATCGCGCACGGCGGAATACAGCCCGATCATGCCTTCCTGCACCAGATCCTCCGTTTCGCCGCCCTCTAAAAAATAGGAGCGCGCGACCCCGCGCACCGCGTTTTTGTAGCGCTCCAGCAGCTCTTCGAGCGCGGGCGTCTCCCCGCCCTGCGCCGCGAGCGCGAGCGCCTCGTCCGTGCGCGCGCTCATCCGCGCTGCCGCAGCGCTTCGTACGCCGCAATGCCCAGCGCGACGGACGCGTTGAGCGAATTCACCTCGCCGCGGAGGGGCAGCGAGAGCACCTTGTCGCACTTTTTGCGGGTGAGCGCGGACAGCCCGCCGTCCTCGCCGCCGACCACGAGCGCCAGATCGCCCGTAAGGTCGCAGGCGTAGATGTTTTCGCCGTCCGCCTCCAGCCCGTAGACCCAGAATCCCTCTTCTTTCAGTTTATCGATCGCGTAGTTCACGCCGGGCACGCGCGCCACCTTCACATGGTTCGCCGCGCCCTCTGAAATGCGCACGACCGCGCCCGTCACCTGCGCGCTCTTGTTTTTGGGGATGACCACGCCGCCCGCCCCCGCGCATTCCGCCACGCGCAGGATGCTGCCGAGGTTGTGCACGTCCTCGATGCCGTCGCACACGATGACAAAGCGGCTCCCCCTTTCGCCTTCGAACAGGTCGGCAAGGTCGGCGAACGTGTAGTCCGAAACGAACGCGATCACGCCCTGGTGCCTGCCCGTTTCGCTCTCCCGCGCAAGCATCCGCTCGTCCGCGAACTGCACGCGGATGTTCCGCTCGCGCGCCATGGCAAAGATCCTGCCGAGCGAGCCTTCCGCCCCCTTTTGCAGGAGCAGTTTATCCACCGTTTTCTCCGTCTTCAAAAGCTCGCAGACGGCGTTCCTTCCTTCGATCTTCATATGGTTTCGCTTTCCTCTGCGGAAAGAAGTTCCGCAATGCGCGCATGCCTGCCCGTCAGGTACAGGTACCCCAGCACCGCCTCGAACCCCGTGGAGAGGTTGTACTCCGCAACGGTCGCGTGCTTGCTTTTGGTCGCCTTTTTCGCGTTCCTGCCGCGCAGAAAGATCTCGCGCTCCTCTTCGGTGAACAGCTTTTCCGCCGCGGCGAGCCGCTTCGCCTGCCCCTTGGCGGAAACCTCGGCTGCGGCGCACTTCTGCAATTCGCCCGCGCGCCTGTCGGCGGTGCGCACCAGCCCTTCACGCACGAACAGCGATTCCGCCGCGTCGCCCACAAAGGCGAGCGCGACCGGCCCGATCGCCCGCACCTGCGCGGGCGTCATGTTTTCCCCGAAAAGTCCCATGCGGTTATTATAGCACACCGCCGCGAAAATTACAATCAGAATTTTATGCCGAATGCGCAAACGCGGCATTTCGCGCCCCTTCCGCCCCGCACGGCGGCGCGGAGTCTGCAAAAAGCATGCAAAACGCGCGCGGGAATATCCCGCGCGCGGCAATTCTTCTTTGGTATTTCTTCGGTATTTCTTCGGTTTTTCGCCTGTATTTCCTTTGTATTTCTTTTGCGGAAGCCTTGTTTACGATACCCGTACCGTGCGCTCCGTGCCGTCCGTAAAAACGACTTTGAGCGCGCCGCCTTCGCGAACGACTTTTGCAACCAGCTCGTCCTTCAGGCTGACGTACAACAGCTCTGTCAGCTCTTCCGCGTTCATGCCTTGCCCTCCTTTTTTCTTTCATTATACTCTAATAATATCTTTGTGTCAAGATTTTGCGCGCATATTGTTAGATAATTTTTATATGAAAAAAAAGAACGAGAGCGCAGAACTTCGGCAAATCCAAAAACGCCTTCGGCAGGCGCTTGCGGAGAGCGGCAAAAAGCAGACTGAGCTGGCAGCCGCCGCCGGTGTTTCCTATAAAAGCATTTCCGCCTATCAATGCCGCAATGTTTTGCCTTCGCTGGATACGTTTGCGAAACTTTGCCTGTATTTGGAAATTTCCGCCGACTTCCTGCTGGGGTCAAAGGAAATCGGGCATACCGCCGCGGGCGACCCTTCCCTCATCAGCATGGCGCTCATTCAGGCGCGCCTGCGCGCGGCGATCTCCGACAGCGGCATGACGTACAAGGAGATCGCGCAGGCGGTCGGCATCACATACCAGACGGTTTCTTCGTATATGCACAAAAACGTCTTCCCCGCCCTCGATACCCTCGCCGCCCTTTGCAGGGTGCTGGACGTTTCGGCAGATTTTATTTTAGGCATCAGCCGTATTTAAAACACATACAGGCGCGCCCCGCGATTCCCGCGGGGCGCGCCGTCCGTTTATGCAGGATAGGCGGGCACGCCCGTAGCGCACGTTTATGCAAGATAGGCAAGCACGCCCGCAAAGACCGCGTCCGCAAGTTTTGCGCGGTATTCCTCCGTCAGGAGCAGAGCCTCGTCCTCCGCGTTGGAGAGGAAGGCGCATTCCACGATGACGGAGGGATACCCCGTACAGTTGACCATAAAGTAATCGCCCGCGAGCGGCGAATAGCTGTTGCCGCCGAGCGCGTTCAGCCGCTCCTGCACGGAAGCGGCGAGCGCCTGCCCCTCCGCGCTCCCCGCGCGGTAGAACACCTGCCCGCCGCGGCGGGTGCGGTCGGACGGGAAATAGTTCTGGTGCACGGACAGTACGACGTTCGGCGCGCTCTCTTCGATGATCTCCCTGCGCCGCTCCATATCCCGCCGCTTGTAGCCCGCGGTCGCCAGCCCGTACAGCCCGCCCGCGTTCGTGCGCGTGAGCACGGCGCGCACGCCCGCCTGCGCAAACCGTTCGCGCAAAAGCTGTGCGATCTGTAAATTCAGATCGCTCTCCTTCACCTTCGTCCGCACGCCGAGCACGCCGCCGTCCACCCCGCCGTGCCCCGCGTCGATGACGACGGTGAAGGGCAGCGCCTGCGCGGCGCGGCTGAACGCGGAGAGCGGCACGCACGCGCAGAGCAGCAGGCACAGCAGCAGCGCGCACGCAAGGATGCGCTTTTTGTTAAAGAACAGCATACTTCATCTGTATGCGCGCGCCCGCGCAAACATGCCGCCGCCCGCCCGTCCGTGCCGAAGAATAGCGGAAAAACCGCTCCCTCCCCGAAGGAAGACCGTTACTCCGCCGCGCTCTCTTCCGCGACGCTCTCTTCCGCGACGCTCTCTTCCGCGCCGCCCGCCTCTCCGCGGGCCGCAAGCGCCGTTTCCAGCGCGGCGATGCGCGTCTGCTGCGCGCGCATCGCGGAGATGAGGAAGGGCACGAGCGAAAGGTAGCTTACTTCCAGCTGCGACTCGATCCCTTCGGGGATGGCTTCGCCCGCCTGCCGCCTGTCGTACAGGCTGTCGCATACGAGGTTGGCGACGTCTGTCCCGAACACCGCCCGCATCTTTTGCTGCACGTCCTGCGCGGAAAGCCCCGCCCTGCGGCGGCTGCCCTTTTTCGTGCCGGCGGCATGCGCCGCCGTATCGTACGGACCGAGCCCGTATTCTTTGTGCAGCCGCGCCGCGCCCGCACGTTCCTCCTCCGTATATTCGTACAGCCCGCGCGGGTTGCGCACATAACTGAACGTGCGCAGCGACGTGACGAACGCAAGGCTCTGTTCGTCGTCGAAATCCGTCAGATCGGCTTTGTCGCGCTCGTCCGAACGGGAAGCGAGGGTGCCGTAGTAATAGATGTAACTGTTCCCGCTGCCGCCCAGCTGCATGGAGTTTGCAGCCGTCGCCGCCGCGTTGTACCCGATCGCGACCGCGTTCGTGACGCTGCCGCCGCCTGCGCTGGCAAGCGTGCCGAGCGCCGCGCACTGCGCGGCGGCGGAGGATTCCGCCCCCACGGCGACGCCGTTGCCCAGCCCCTGCGCGTCCTCACCGACCGCCACGCCGGACTCCGCCGCTTCCGCGCCCTTGCCGACCGCCACGCTGTACGAATAGAACGGGGCGCTGCCGCTGCGCAGGCTGATATGCGGGTTTTCCGCGGGCGCGCCTTCCGCCGTGAAATACGCCGTATGCCACAGCCCCGTTTCCCCGTCCGTGATGAGCGACACGGCGCGCTCCGCCGCAACGGCGCGTTCCGACGCGCCCACCCGCACGGTGTGGCGGTAATAGCTGCCCGCGTACATCGCCTGCACTTCGTCCTCGTCCAGCGCGTAACTGCAGAGCACGGCGCGCTGCACGTTCATGGCGGGGTTGCCCCATTCCAGCTGCCCCGTGCAGCAGCCGAGCACGAACCAATCCATCTGCGCGATGCGCGTAAGGGTATCCGTGCGGTACGCCGTGTTCGCCCCGCCGGAGGCATATGCGTATTCCGCCTTCTTTTCCCCGTTCAGATAGATCCTGATCGCCTCATCCGTCACCGTCAGCACATACAGCGACGGTGCCGTCATGTCGAGCAGGGCGCCGCCCGTGATGTCGTAATAAGTCTCGCCGAGGTTCCCCGCGCCGTTCGCGTTGAAGCGCACGCCCGTCCCGTTCGACGTGACCGCAAAAAAGTTGAAGGCGGAATTGGCGCTGTCCGCCGCGCCGCTGAACCCGAATATGCTTTCGTAATCATTGCGCAGCCCGCCCGTGACCGAGCCGTACAGCACCACGCTCAGCCCGTCCGTCAGCCCGAACCCTTTGAACGGGTTCGCGACCGCCGCCGCGCCGCGCTGCGCGTACAGCCCTTCCGCTATGCGCAGACCGTCCGCGCCGAAGGACGGCGCCTCTCCCCCGCCGTTCACGACCGTCCACCCGTCCGGCGAGAACGAGGGATCGGTAAAGTTGTTCGCGGCGACGCTCTGCCCGATCCCCGCTTCGGGAAGGAACAGGGCATACGTATACACGCTCCCGCCCGTCCGCATGCCCGCGGGCGCGCTCTCCCCTTCGTTCAGCACCGCCGCCTGCGACGCCAGCCCCGCCTCGAGCTGCGGCGCCGTTACGGCGTCCGCCGCGGCGGCCTGCGCGCCGATGTTCTGCCGCGCCTGCGCCTGCTGCTCCTCCGTGAGCTGCTGCGCGGTGAAGAGGACGGCGTGTTCATCGGGAAGAAGCTGCACCCCCTTGCTGCCGAGCGCGACCCACCCGTCCGCATACGCGTAGAGGGTGAACAGCGACGCGTCCTCCGCCGAAACGACGGCGTACAGCGTATCCTCCGCGCCGACCGCGGGCAGCTGCGCCACGAACAGGACGTTGGTCGCTGCAAACGCGCCCAGCTGCTGCCCGAACTCCTCCAACAGCGCCGAAAAGGAAAAAACTTCCTCCCACGCCGAAGAGAGCGCGCCTTCCGCCGAATAGGGCGGCTGCGCGTTGTTTTCCGCAAGCGAGCGCACCAGCGCCGCGCCGTGCCCCGTTCCCGCAGGGACGAACACGACCTCGCCCGCCCCGTACGCCGCGCCTTCGTTGCAGGTGCGCAATGCACGCGCGGGGTATGCGCCGTCCGCAAGGGAGCCCGTCACCTGCGCCAGCACGGCAAGCACGTCGGCATAGGCGCCCGCGTCCTCCTCCGCGGGCAGCTGTGCCTCCACCCCGCACTCGACCGTAAAGGGGATGCACGCGGACGCCGTGCATGCGCCCGCCGCGTCCGTACAGAAAAACTGCACCGCCGCCCTGCCGCTCTGCGCGCTCACGCAGGCGGGCAGAGCCAGGCTCCATACATACGCGCCGCTTTTCCCTGCGCTCTCCCCCGCGCCTTCCGCATCGCCGTTTTCCGTGCCGTTTTCCGCCGCGCCGAGCCGCCCTTCGTATGCGAGCAGATACGGGCGCGTTGCCGCGCCGTCGGGCAGGGAGAACGCCGCCGAAACGGCACAGCTCTCCGAAAAAGGCGCAACGAGCACGATCTTGTTCGCCTCCGCCGAGCCGCGGTACACGCGCTCCGGCACACAGCGCAGAAGCGTCCCCGCCGCATCCAAAAAGTAGACCATCCTTTCTTTTTCCTCCGAGAAAAAATCACGGCGGTCCGCCCGCCGCAATTCCATTATATCCCGAAAAAACGCGCTTTCGGAAGCGTACCTGCCATTTTTTTCGCGCCGCCGCACGGCAGAAAGGGGCGGGCGCCCGTACGGACGCCCGCCCCCTTTCTGCTTTTTTATTTCGCTTTTGCGCGGAAGCCGCGCAAGGTTTTTATTCGCTCCGCAGCCTTCTTTATCCGCTCCGCAGCCCGTTTTATTCGCTCCGCAGCGCCACAACGGGGTCGCGCTTTGCCGCCGCCGAAGCGGGGATCAGCCCCGAAATGAGGGTGAGCACGATGCTGATGACCAGCATGACCAGCGCGCTCGTGATCGGCAGCGCCGCCAGCCCGCCGATGCCCGTGAGCGGCAGAAGGATCGCGTTGATCACAAGTTCCAGGACGTACGCGACGACCACGCCCAGCAGCCCCGAACACAGGCCTATGATGAAACTCTCCGCATTGAAAACGCGGCGGATATCCTTTTTGCGCGCGCCGATCGAGCGCAGCACGCCGATCTCCTTGGTGCGCTCCACCACCGAAACGTACGTGATGACGCCGATCATGACCGTAGACACCACGAGCGAAATGCCCGTAAAGGCGACCAGCACATAGGTGATGGCGTTGAGGATGACGTTCATCATGCCCATCAGTGTGCCGACGGTATCGGTATAGGTGACTTCGGTGGGGCCGTCGTACCCGTCGTAGGTGCCGTTTTCTTCAAAATAAGCGAGCCGCTGCTGTTCCACGATGGAATTCCAGCCGTCGAGGTAGGCGAGCATTTCGTCTTTGGAGTCGAAGTCTCTTGCGTACACCGCCACGGAACTCGGCGCGTCGTTGCCTCCGAGGGCACGGATGGTCGTGCCGAGGCTGGAGCGCGTGACCCCCGCATAGGCATAGGAACTAATGTTTGCGGGCAGCATGGAGAGCACCGTTTCCATGATCTGATCGAGCAGTTCGTCGGTGATCTCTGTCCCCTGTGACTCCAACCAGCTTTTAAAGGCGTTCAGCATCTGTTTCTGCTCGTCCGTCACCCAGTCGGGCAGCGTCACCGAACCCGTCGTATCGGAAAGGTAAGTATCCAGCGAGCTCCGCAGCGAGTAGTACGTCAGCAGCGGCACGTATTCGCCGAGGTTCATCGTGGTGGAGCTGTCGCTGCCGCTCTGCCCCTGCAAATACTGCACGATCCCCGACTGCATGTTCTTGGCGATGTATTCCTGAATGAGCTGTTCGGTGAGCCCCAGCCCCTCTTCCAGGCAGCCGTACGTCAGCCCGTCTTTGAGCCGCAGCACGCCGACGATCTCCAGCTCCACGCCGATCTCGTTGCCGTCCGCATCGGTCATGACGCCGTTTTCGTCCGTCGTTTCGCCGTCCCAGCCCCGATCATACCCGTTGTACGTGTAATCCCCGTTCGACCCCGTGAACACGGCGTCGTTGTAATACAGCTGGAACTTTGTGCCGATGATGCCCTCCTGCGTGACCTCCCCGTTCTCGTCCACCACGTCCTCGAACGGGATGCTCATCGTCTCGCTTTCGCCGTCCTGCGAATTGAGGAACAGGTCCAGAAAGTCGTCTTCGTCGATGAACCCGAGCTGCGCGAGCGTGAGGTCGGTCGCGTCGTTCTGTTCGCCCACGACGAACACGATCTGGTTGGTCGCCGTCGGGAATCCGCCCGCCACAACGTCGTACTGCGCCTGAACATAGTCGCCGTAGTCGCCGCTTGTCAGGTCGGCGGTGCCCGGCATCGCGTTCACCACGTCGGTGAAATAATCGACGAACTGCACCAGCGAAGAATATTCGTCCGCCGCCGTCATCAGGATCTGCGTATAGTATTCGCGCAGCATGCTCATCGAAAGGTGCACGCGCTCCAGCGGGATGCCGAGGTGGCTCGTCACGTCCGACCCGACGCCGACGCTCGTGAACAGGTTGTTCGTAAGGCTCACGCCGTAGCCGTAATGGATGGCGTAGTACAGGTCGTCGGGCATCGCGTTCACGTAGTCGAGATAGGTGACCGTGTTCCCGTTTTCGTCCGTATAGGCGTTGCCGCTGCTTAAATCGTTCGAGGTCGTCATGCCCTGCGCGAGCTGGGAGAGGAAGGAGTTGACGTATACCTTATCTTCGATCTTATCCAGCTCCAGGTTGGAAGTCGAACCGCTCATAAAGCTGGACATCGCCGCCGTCAGGTCCATCGAGGTTTCGGTGACCTGCACGGGGTAGTACGAGAGCATATCCTCTTCCGTCTTGTTTATGTAGGCGGAAAAGCCGCTGGAAAGCGCGAGCACGAGGCAGACGCTGATGATGCCGATGCTGCCCGCGACCGCCGTGACGGCGGTACGTGCCTTTTTGGTGAGCAGGTTGCGCCCGCTGAGCAGGAATGCGGTGGCAAAGGACATGCTCGTTTTTCCGCGCCGCTTCTGCTTGCGCGCGGAGAGCGGCTGCTCCTCCGCTTCGTCCTTCGCGAACGGTTCCTCTTCGGGCAGCGCCTCCTCTTCTGCTGTGAGCGGGTGCGTATCGTCGGTAACCTGCCCGTCCAGTACGCGCACGATGCGCGAAGAGTAGTGCTCGGCAAGCTCGGGGTTGTGCGTGACCATGATGACCAGACGCTCGCCCGCGATCTCTTTGATAAGCTCCATGATCTGCACGCTCGTTTCGGTATCGAGCGCGCCCGTCGGTTCGTCCGCAAGCAGGATCTCGGGGTTGTTGACGAGCGCCCGCGCGATGGCGACGCGCTGCATCTGCCCGCCCGAAAGCTGGTTCGGCTTTTTGTTCAGCTCCTGCCCCAGCCCGACGCGCTCGAGCGCCTGCTTCGCGCGCGCTTTGCGCTCCGCAGCGGACACGCCCGACAGCGTGAGCGCAAGCTCAACGTTGCCCAGGACCGTCTGGTGCGGGATGAGGTTGTAGCTTTGGAACACGAAACCGATGGAGTGGTTGCGGTAGGCGTCCCAGTCGCGGTCCCTGAAATTTTTGGTGGAAACGCCCTTGATGATCAGGTCGCCGTCCGTATATTTGTCCAGGCCGCCGATGATGTTGAGCATCGTCGTTTTGCCGCAGCCCGAAGGGCCGAGAATGGAAACGAACTCCTTTTTTCGGAACGCGAGCGAAACGCCTTTGAGCGCATGCACCGTCGAGTCCGCCACCTTATAGTCCTTTACGATATTTTCCAGCTTTAAGATCGCCTGTGCCATCTGTTTTCAAAACTCCCTTTCTTTTCCGGAAAGCGCCTGTTTTCAGTCTTCTTCCTTCTCCGGCTTCCCTTCCCGCAGCAGCCCCTGCGTCTCGATCGAAGGGAACGCGCCGAGAACTTCGTTAAAAATGTCGATAAACTTGTTCATGCCGTCGATGAAGCGGCGGATCTCGTCGTACCCGACGCGGTCGACGATCTGCTGCACGAACGCGTTCATGTAGTCCTTCATCCGTTCGTACGCGGTGCGCGCGGCGGGAGAAAGCATGACGTGCGAACTCTTTTTATCGTTTTCCGCCGGAACGCGCACGATGATCTTTTCGTCCTCCAGCTTTTTGACCATCTGCGAAACGGCGGAGCGCGTGATGCCGAGCGAACGCGCAATGTCGCTGGAGATGACGCGCTTGCCCGCCTCGTCCGCCAGGACGATGACCTTCATGAACTGCAGTTCCGTATTGTTGAACGGCAGTATGTTATGGAATACCTTGATCTCGTCCAGCTTCCGTGCGATCCCGAAGATGTCCTGCAAGATCTGATCCGCTTCCATAGGCTTTTTCTGTACTTCTTCCATCCTGTTATCCTCCTTTGTCTTTTCCCGCCGCCGTTTTGGTCGGCACTATCCTGTTAAGCTCTTAATCGTTAACATTATAGAATAATGCTTAACAAAAGTCAACAAATTTTTCGTGATTTATTAAAATTCATTTACAAAACACATATAACACAGCCCTGACACGAAAGGCGCGCCCCGCCTGAGAGAAGGCGGGGCGCGCAGACAACAATGGGACGGCGGCGCCGTCCCTTTGTTCCGCCGTACGCGCAGCGCGGCGGCGGTCCGTTCTTTTATTTTTTGCGGACCAGGAACATCGTCGTCCCGTCCGCCTCTGTGCCGAGCGCATAGCGCTTGAGGTAAGGCAGCAGCTTTTCCATGAGTTTTTTGAAGGAATTGCACCCGAAGTTTTTGGGCACGAAGTCCGAATACTTCTGCTTCATTTCCACCGAGATCTGCGCATAGTACGCTTTCCCGTTGTTGTCGATCAGGCGGTCGATGATATTGAACAGGTCGCTGCGGCGCTTGTTGTCGATCAGCTCCGGCTCCGCCTGTTTGGGTTCGGCGGGCGGCTGCTGCGCCTTCCCTCTCCCCCGTCCGCGTTTTTTGGACGGCTTCGGTTCCTCCGCGCCCTCGTCCGCGTCCAGATAGATGAATTCGTTGAACGCGTTCACAAAACTCTGGTTCACATTGCGCGCGCCCAGCCCGATCACCGTTTTGTTGCGTTCGCGCAGCTCGCGCACGAGGCGCGTATAGTCCGAATCGCCCGCGGCGATGCAGAACACGTCCACATCCTTTTCAAAGAGGATGATCAGCGCCTGGATGATGAGCGCGATGTCGATGGTGTTTTTGCGCGGCTGCACCTCGAACTGCTGAACGGCGGTCATCGAGTTGCGGTTCACCTCGTC
>ERZ1643247.2557-NODE-2557-length-14101-cov-5.538659_pt1 | contig 14101 bp, 13 predicted proteins | sample MGYA00579264_ERZ1643247 | MGnify/ENA primary metagenome ERZ1643247 (study PRJEB29033, sample SAMEA4952262) | chicken gut metagenome | biome: Broiler Chicken; feature: Gastrointestinal Tract; material: Caecum | place: Ireland | collected 2018 | study: Broiler... | reverse complement strand
TCCGGTCTCCCGCACGGCCCGCTTTCCGCCGGCAGAATCTGATAGTCCTCGCTGGTGGAAAGCTTTTGCTGTACCACATTGGGTTCTTTCCGGGCAGTGGGATTCCATCGAACGACATGTCCAAAAACCACCACTGCCAGTGACAACAAACATATTGTTCCAAAAATCTCAAAATTTTTCCGGGAAAAAATACCTCTCCCCATTTTTCTATTTGAACCTTTTTTATAAAACGTTCTCTTTTTTCTCTTCTTCTTATAAAACAAAACCTTCTTATATAGAAGCTTCTGATATGCCTGAATTTTTCTCTTTCTGCCACTCTTCCTTTTTGGAAATTTAATCTGAGACAAAACAAACGGTCCTTTCCTGCAAATTTCCTCTCCCTGGGACTATCTCCTCTTTATGCGCAGCATATTGTTTATTATTCATTATTATCCTGCATAATAAAAAGAAAACAGGCTGTGCAGATTGGTTCCTGTCGTCTTCTTCCATCTGCAGCAGCCTGTTCCCCTCTATCCGGAATACCCTGCCAAGCGGCTCTGTATTCCATATATGTTGCCGTCAGTCATTTCACGACGGTTTTTCACCGATTATTCCACACTGTAGTTCGGCGCTTCTTTTGTGATATGAATGTCATGCGGATGGCTCTCTCTAAGGGCAGCGGCGGACATCTTTACGAATCTTCCTTTTTCTTTCAATTCCTCAATAGTTTTTGCTCCACAGTAGCCCATACCGGAACGCAGGCCGCCGATCAGCTGGAAAAGTGTATCTTCCACTGAACCTTTGTAAGCCACACGGCCTTCCACGCCTTCCGGAACCAGTTTCTTCGCATTCTCCTGGAAATAACGGTCTTTGCTTCCGTTCTCCATAGCTGCCAGTGAACCCATACCGCGGTATACTTTGTACTTTCTTCCCTGATATAACTCAAAGCTTCCCGGGCTCTCATCACAGCCAGCCAGAAGTCCGCCGAGCATTACTACGTTGGCTCCTGCCGCGATAGCTTTTGTGATGTCACCGGAGAACTTAATGCCTCCATCGGCAATGATCGGGATATTGTACTGTTTTGCCACGTCATAACAATCCATAATCGCTGTGATCTGCGGTACACCGATACCCGCAACCACACGGGTCGTACAGATAGATCCAGGTCCGATACCAACCTTCACCGCATCCACACCACAGTCGATCAGCGCCTTTGTAGCCTCGCCTGTGGCAACGTTACCGGCGATGACCTGAAGGTCCGGATATTTCTCTTTGACAAGGGCAAATGTCTTCAGCACATTTGCAGAATGTCCATGAGCGGTATCAATGACGATCACGTCCACCTGTGCGTTCACCAGCTCATCCACACGATCCAGGATATCCGGTGTGCATCCTACAGCAGCACCGCAGAGAAGACGTCCGTTCTCATCTTTTGCGGAAAGAGGATAACGAATCTGTTTCTCGATATCCTTAATAGTGATCAGGCCCTTTAAATTAAAATTCTCATCAACGATAGGAAGTTTTTCTTTTCTTGCCTTGCCGAGGATCTGTTTTGCCTCTTCCAGGGTGATACCCTCTCTGGCAGTGACAAGCCCGTCTGCCTCTGATGTCATGGACTCTTTAATCTTTTTGTCAAAGTTCGTCTCAAACTTCAGATCACGGTTTGTGATGATTCCCACCAGTCTGCCGTTCTCTGTGATAGGAACGCCGGAAATGTGGAACTTGGACATCAGCTCTTCCGCCTGGCGGAGAGTATGGTCCGGAGAAAGATAAAACGGATCAGTGATAACACCGTACTCGGAACGCTTTACTTTATCCACTTCATCGGTCTGCTGCTCAATACTCATGTTCTTATGGATGATGCCGATGCCTCCCTGACGGGCCATGGCAATCGCCATCCGGTGCTCGGTTACCGTATCCATGCTGGCACTCATTAACGGAACATTCAGCTGGATCTTGTTGGTAAGCTTGGTATGAAGCTCTACCTCATTCGGAATGACCTCAGAGTATCCCGGCACTAATAATACGTCATCAAATGTGATTCCCTCTCCGATAATTTTTCCCATATCTAACTTCCTTCCTGTCAATGTTGATTCATTAGTTTCTCTCAGGCCGCCCTTCTTTCTCTATCAGAAAAAGCATGACTGCCTTGTGATATTAGTAAGTTATGTTATCACAGAAATTCAGATTTTGTCAACAAGTCAATCGTACGTTTTTTTATCTGAAATCTCAGAAATTATTAGTGAAATTCACAGTATATTAGAAATTCCAAAGGAATTTCCTGCGGGAATAAAAAAGGATGTCGTCCGCACCGCAAATACGGAAAACATCCTTTCATAATTCGATTATATTTCAGAGACAGCTTCCTGCCGATCTCTATTTATTTGGCGGACAGCTTCTCATCAATAGCTGCTGCCGCGCGTTTGCCCGCACCCATGGCAAGGATAACGGTGGCTGCTCCTGTCACAGTATCTCCGCCGGCATAGACATTCTCTTTGGAGGATTCCATGGTCTCCTCGTTGACGATGATGCCGCCCCATTTCTGGCAGTCAAGACCTGGTGTTGTCTGACGGATCAGAGGGTTCGGACTCTGGCCGATGGCGATGATGACGGTCTCCACGTCCATGACGTAGTTGGAGCCTTCGATCGGTTCCGGACGTCTTCTTCCGGATGCGTCCGGCTCGCCCAGCTGCTGTTTTACTACTTCCATGCCTTTTACCCAGCCGTTTTCATCGCCGAGAATAGCTGCCGGATTATTCAGGAAACGGAAGATGATTCCCTCTTCTTTGGCGTGATGAAGCTCTTCGAGACGGGCAGGCGCCTCCTCTTCGCTTCTTCTGTATACAATATATACTTCTTCTGCTCCAAGACGTTTGGCTGTTCTGGCAGCGTCCATGGCAACATTGCCGGCGCCCACAACTGCTACTCTTCTGCCAACCTTCACAGGAGTCGGAGCTTCAGGGAACTTGTATCCTTTCATCAGATTGACACGGGTCAGGAACTCGTTGGCGGAGTATACGCCAAGAAGGTTCTCACCCGGAATATTCAGGAAACGAGGAAGTCCCGCGCCGCTTCCGACGAACACTGCCTCATAACCGTCTTCCATCAGCTCGTCGATGGTGATGGAACGGCCAACGATCACGTTGGTGTCGATCTTAACACCCAGATCTTCCACACTCTTGATCTCTTTAGCTACCAGATCCTTTGGCAGACGGAACTCAGGAATGCCGTAGCTCAACACGCCGCCGGCCTTATGTAAAGCTTCAAAAATAGTTACGTCGTAGCCTTTCTTGATCAGCTCGCCCGCACAAGTGAGACCGGCAGGGCCGGAACCTACGACAGCTACTTTATGACCGTTTTTCTCAATGTCCGCTTCCACCGGTTTTGCGTGAGCCATATGATAGTCAGCTACAAAACGTTCCATACGTCCGATACCCACCGGCTCGCCTTTGATACCGCGGACACACTTTCCTTCACACTGGTTCTCCTGTGGACATACTCGTCCGCAGATAGCCGGCAGAGCATTCTCACTGGTAATGACCTCATAAGCGCCCTCGAAATCGCCGGCTGCCACCTTCTCAATGAATTCCGGAATCGGCACGTTGACCGGGCATCCGCCCACGCACGGTTTATTCTTACAGTTTAAGCAGCGGGTCGCCTCTTCCATGGCCATCTCTGCCGTATAGCCAAGAGCCACCTCGCTGAAGTTTTTATTTCTTACATTCGGGTCCTGTTCCGGCATCGGAACCTTAGTCAGACTCATATTCTTTTTTGCCATTTTATTTTGCTCCCCTTCCAATTTTGCACTGATGTTCTTCCTCTTTGAAGATGCCCTGTCTCTTCATGCACTCATCAAAGTCAACCTTGAATCCGTCAAAGTCAGGACCATCCACACAGGCAAACTTCGTCTCTCCGCCAACCGTAACACGGCATCCGCCGCACATTCCTGTACCGTCGATCATGATCGGGTTCAGGGAAACCATGGTATGAAGATTCAATGGACGGGTTACATTTACAACATTCTTCATCATGATCAGCGGACCGATGGCGATACACTCATCATATACCTCTCCTTTGTCGAGAAGGTCCTGAAGAACCGTCGTAACAAATCCTTTGGTGCCAAGACTTCCATCGTCTGTGGCAATGTATACATTCTCGCAGAACTCTCTGAACTGGTCGGCAAGCAGAACGTACTCGGCGCTCTTTCCGCCGATGATCACGTCAACCTTTGTACCCATAGCCGCCAGCTTGCGAAGCTGCGGATAAAGCGGCGCTGCACCGACACCGCCGGCCACGCCGATCACCTTGTTCTCCTTCTTTTCGAGAACAGCAGGAACCCCAAGCGGTCCCACGAAATCCTGCACGTAATCGCCTTCCTGCTTCTTGCTCAAAAGCTCTGTGCTGTAGCCGACTACCTGATAAATAATCGTAACCGTCTCTTTTTCACGGTCATAGTCGGCAATGGTGAGAGGCACCCTCTCTCCATCCTCATCCACACGAATAATGATGAACTGTCCCGGTTCGCATTTTCTTGCGACGAAAGGAGCATGAATCTCCATCAGTTCCACCGCATTATTCAATGTCTGTTTTTTTACAATTTTGTACATGCGTCTTTCCACCTCACTTAAAATATCACACACAATGATGAGAAAAATCATCATTGTGTGCGCTGTCAATATTATCCCATGAATAAGCAAAAAAAACAAGTATATTCAACAAAAAAGCTGAGAAAATCACCAAAAAACATGAGATATTCTCTATTATTTTTTACTAAATCGATAGAAACGGCATACTTATTTCTTTGGTTTGTAGGAGCTCTTCAGTGATACGATCCGGTTAAATACCAGATGATCCTCACTGCTGTCCCTGGAATCACAGCAGAAATAGCCGTTACGCACAAACTGATAGCTGTCGTAGGCCTTGCTGTCTTTCAGCGCTGCCTCCAGCTTACAGTGAGGCAGTACCGTCAGAGAATTCGGATTGAGATTCAGACTTCCGTCCTCATTATAGACACCCTTCTCCTCATCAACGATGTTCTCGTAGAGACGAACTTCCGCGTCCACACACTCGGATGCGCATACCCAGTGAATGGTTCCTTTTACCTTGCGGCCTGTAAATCCGCTGCCGCTCTTTGTCTCCGGATCATAGGTACAGTAAACTTCCGTTACCTTTCCTTCCGCATCGGTCTTGTAATCGGTACAGGTGACAAAATATGCATTCATGAGACGTACCTCATTGCCCGGATAGAGACGGAAATATTTCTTCGGAGGATCAATCATGAAATCCTCTCTCTCTATATACAGTTCTCTGCCGAAAGCTACCTTCCGGATGCCCAGTTCCTCATTTTCTTTATTATTCTCCACATCCAGATACTCAATCTGGTCTTCCGGATAATTAGTAATGATCACCTTCACCGGATCGAGCACAGCCATCATACGGGACTTCTTAAGCTTTAAGTCGTCACGGATACAGAACTCCAGCATGGCGTAATCCACAGAACTCTGCGCTTTGGAAATGCCGGCCAGCTCGATGAAGTTCCGGATGGATTCCGGCGTGAATCCCCTTCTCCGGAGCGCCGCGATAGATACAAGCCGCGGATCATCCCAGCCGTCCACAATGCCGTCCTCCACCAGCTTCTTGATATAACGCTTTCCGGTGATCACGTTGGTCAGATACATTTTCGCAAACTCAATCTGTCTCGGCGGCTGCTCAAATCCCACCTCCTGTACGACCCAGTCGTAAAGCGGACGATGATCCTCGAACTCCAGGGTACAGATGGAGTGGGTCACACCCTCGATGGCGTCCTCGATCGGATGGGCAAAATCGTACATCGGATAAATGCACCACTTATCTCCGGTGTTGTGATGGTGCATGTGGGCAACGCGGTAAATGACAGGGTCGCGCATGTTCATGTTGCCGCTGGCCATGTCGATCTTGGCGCGGAGCACTTTCTCGCCATCCTTGAACTCTCCGTTTTTCATCCTCTCAAACAGATCAAGATTCTCTTCCACGGAACGGTTCCGGTACGGACTCTCCTTGCCAGGCTCTTTTAATGTTCCTCTATATTCACGGATCTCCTCCGCCGACAAATCACACACATAGGCTTTTCCTTTTTTGATAAGGGTTACCGCCGCATCGTACATCTGATCAAAATAATCCGAAGCAAAATACAGGCGATCCTCAAAATCCGCGCCAAGCCACTGCACGTCCTCCTTGATTGATTCCACAAATTCCACTTTTTCTTTCGTTGGATTCGTATCATCAAATCTTAAATTAAACTTTCCGTGATATTCCTGCGCCAGCCCGTAATTTAACAGAATCGCCTTTGCATGGCCGATATGAAGATATCCGTTAGGCTCCGGAGGGAAACGAGTCATCACATGATCGTATACGCCCTCTTCCAAATCCTTATCAATTGCCAGTTCAATAAAATTTTTCGATACATTTCCTTCCATTGTCATCCTCCTGGTAAACGAATGTGCAGGCTCCCGGCCTGCTAACTGCGTTCTATCATATCATAATTACAAAATCGGCACAAGAAAAAATCAGCCGCATCTATATAAAGTAAAAAAATGACGGCATACTCATACGCTCGCCGTCATTTTTTTCATGTCATTTTTCTATTTTTATTCATCCTACTGCATCTCATATCTGTCTTCTGTCAGATAAAAATAAGTGTTGTCGCCAATCTGCCCGTATGTCTCGTAACCACTCAGACTATCATAATCAGAAGATCGAAAATACAAGATATAAGAAGGAATATTTCTCTTTCCTTTATATAAAGCATCATCCACAGCAGCAATACACTCCTCGGACGGCTCCCGGTCCAGATAAGGATAAGTTCCCGTTTCCTTATCATAATAAGCAGTAAACTGAGAATCTTCTGTCACCACATCCATCAGATCATCAGAATATTTATCAGAACGGGTTCTGTTCATCATACAACTTATCACTGCCAGGGAACCTTCATAACCGGTGTCACACTCCATAGAAACCACTTTATAAAGTATATTTTTCTCTTCTTCCGTCAGTGTCTTTGTATACATTTTAAGATTCTCCATGGTCTCGCTGCCGCTGGTCCTTCCCGCGCTTCCTTTGTTTTCCGTATCCTTCTTCACAACCCCTTTTACCGTCTCCGTTCCCATCAGGGAAAACGCGATATTTTTTTTCGTTCCTTCCTCCATAGAAAACGGGAATAACGTCTGCGCGTTCAATGACTGGAAACATACCAGACAGCCGATGGCAGCAATGATCGCATATGTTCTCATTTGATATCTGTGTTTCTTCTTCAAATTCATGCACCTCTCCCTTTTATTTTATAACTGATTAATAAAACTGGTTTGGGGTTAATAAAGTATATGCATTTTTGTAATAGTTTATTAATAACTATTTGCATTTTTTTGTAAAAAAGGTTCACAAAAAAATTTACTGGCGGATATTCAAAAGTATTTCCCATCCATCCAGATTTATACACAGATTCAAATTTTTATTATTTTCAAAGCAGAAATGGTTTCCGAAAAATAGATTCGTGAGAACATATAAACTGATAAAAAAAGATTCGCACAAATAAATGTACTGATAAGACCAGACTGAAAAAAGAAAAAACCGGAATACTGAAAAGTATTCCGGTTCTTAGAAGAGCTGCCTAGCGGATTTGAACCGCCGACCTCCGCCTTACCAAGGCGACGCTCTACCAACTGAGCCAAGGCAGCACTGAGAATCATCTCAACAAAAAGGATTCTACCATGACTTGACATTCTTGTCAACAACATTTTTTTAAAAAATTCAAAAATTCAAAAAATTAATACAATTTATTTTTCGGATACTTTCTCACCGCTTCTCTTTCAGCGCTTCCAGTACCAGAGCCAGAGTTCCCTCAATATCTCTTCCATCCTCTACAACGACAATATCCGCATATTTTTCATAGAGGACGCTTCTCTCTTCGTAAATATCCCTGAGGGTTTGTCCATCTTTCAGTACAACGCCGCGGCCCTTCAGATCTCCCAGACGTTTGGCAAGAGCGTCATAAGAACATTTTAAATATACAACGATTCCCGTATTTTTGAAATTATCCATGGCTTCTCTTCCATACACCGCGCTTCCTCCGGTGGCAATGACGGAACGTTCTGCCCGAATAGATGCATTCACCCGATTCTCTACAGCAAGGAATCCTTCCACGCCTTTTTCAGCAATGATATCTTTGAGCAGCTTCTGTTCCTGCTGCTGAATCAGCAAATCCGAATCCACAAACTGATATCCCAGTTCCTTGGCAAGAATAACGCCGATCGTACTCTTTCCCACTCCCGGCATTCCTGTTAATATAATATTTCTCATATCTGCTCCTTCTTCAATAATTATTCCGCGCAGCGCATCAAAACCAAACAACCGTCTCTGATTGTGCGCAAACGCAATTATTATATCATGACATTTCATCAAGAACAAGAAAAGCAGTGCCTGTAAATGCATATTTTTTCCCCTAAAAGACCATATAAAGTGGTTGTTTTCAATCAGAAAATAGGATATGATATAAAATAGTGAGAAAGGAAAAAGTACTATGTTTGAAATGTTTTTAACAATAATGGCTGCGCTTATTGCCGCCATTTATGGGATATCTCAATCTGTTTTTATGAACGGCCCGCACAGAAATTATTATCGTCTTGGTCTGCTTGCCGTCATCATAATCATCTATGTTCTTTATAAGATTCATCATACGGCCAGACGCCGGCATCTGGAACGTCTGCATGTGGAGCCGGAAGGGTATGTATATTATGAAAAATATACTTCTCTGCTCTACCGCGCCGGTTACCTGATCAGTTATTTCATCCAGAACATACTTTTTGATTACATATATATGTGGCGTAATTTTAATTTCTGCAAAGGTCTGGACGTATATGACGGAGGAGTCGGCGATTATTATATCAAGTTCCGTCACACCTGGTATCGTTATCTTAAGCTGACAAGATACCGTCACAAGGTCTCCCTGAAGAAACTGCAGGGTTATGCCGCCGATGTAAAGAACCGCATGATCGAAGAGGCGCTGCCTACTGAGGAAGAAAAAGAAATGTACCAGGCTTTTTCCGAGGCAGCCAAAAAATATTTCGATGAACACCATACTTTGAACAAAAAAGTGCTCAAGAGCTTTCCATCGTACAACAGCATCGACTGGTATTACCGGAAGAATATACTGAGAAACTATAAAGCCATCATCTGTGTCAGAAAGTATCAGCCGATGATTATGGAAATGGTAAGACAAAAAGATGCATGGTCCCAGAAAGATATCAATGAATTTCGCAAAAAGGAATTTTAATGAGATGATTTAACAGGGGCGGCATGTTCATTTAAAGAAGGATGAACATGCCGCCCCGTATTTTTTACCTAAAATTTGCAAGTACCGCCGCCTTATCACTTAGACGCTTCCAGCCGCTGCCTTACAATCTCAAATGCCAGCACCCCTGCAGCTACGGAGGCATTGAGAGAATCAATATCCCCTTTCATAGGAATTGACGCAATATAGTCACATTTTTCCCGGACGAGGCGGCTCACGCCATTTCCCTCGTTGCCAATAACAAGTCCTATAGGACCAGTCAGATTCTGGCGATACATCAGTTCGCCGTCCATATCGCCACAGACAAACCACATACCCCGTTCCTTCAGCTCATCGATGGTCCGCGCCATATTAGTCACCCGGACCACCGGCGTATAATTGACCGCTCCGGCAGAAACTTTCGCTACTGTTCCGGTCAATCCCACAGCCCGTCTTTTCGGGATGATCACACCGTGAGCTCCCGCAAGATTTGCCGTCCGGATAATGGCTCCCAGGTTGTGGGGATCCTCAATCTCGTCACAGAGGATAAAAAACGGATCCTCGTCCTTCGCCTGCGCCGCCGCAAACAAATCTTCCATTTCTGCGTAATCGCAGGCCGCCGTAATGGCAACCACACCCTGATGCTTTCCATGCTCGGAAAGGGAATCCAGCTTCTCCTTGGAAACGTATTTCACCAGAGTGGACTGCTTTCTGCTCTCCCTGAGTATGGACTTCACCGGGCCGTCCTGACAGCCGTCCAGGACAAACAATTTATCCACGGTCTTTCCGGCGCGAAACGCCTCCAGCACCGCATTTCTTCCTATTATAGTGTTCTCTTCGTAAGACATGTTTCCTCCTCTATATGCGCCGCCGGCTCTTCGGAAAGCCCGATGGCCACAAGTTCCATGATTCTCTCCATCTGTCCCGTCAGATACAGATAACCAATGAGAGTCTCAAATCCCGTGGCAATTCTGTAATCGTGAAGACTCTGATTCTTGGCGCAGCTGGCCGGCTTGGCATTTTTGCCGCGCCGGAACATCACCTTTTCCTCATCATTCAAATACGGTTTGATGCGCTCCATCATCTGCGTCTGCGCCCCTGCGTTGACATATTCAATAACCTGTCTGTGATATTTGTTGGGTTTTGTATTGCCCCTTGTGGTAATCATCGTACGGATAATCAGGTCATAGACCGAATCCCCGATATACGCAAAGGAAAGCGCAGAATAGGTCCGCACCTTCTGCGCATCCAGCGGAAAGGAATCTGCAATCATCCGCAGGCTGTCTTCCATCCCCGCCGTAGTTTCCTTTTTCAGACTTTTTTCTTTTTCAAAGTTTTCTTCCATTCTCAGGCTCTCTTCCATTTCACACCAGCTCTTGTATCTTCCAGGATAATGCCTTTGTCCGCCAGCATATCACGGATTTCATCAGCTCTTGCAAAGTTCTTCGCCTTTCTGGCCGCCTGCCGTTCTTCAATGAGCGCTTCAATATCCGCATCGAGCATTTCTTCTTTCTTATCTGTGATGATTCCGAGGATATCGCAGAGTTTTACGATGGTGTCAAGAAGATACTGCACGTACTCCGCAGAACCGTCGGCCGCAGTCACATTTGCCAGCTTCACCAGTTCAAAGATCGCCGCAATGGCGTCCGCCGTGTTAAAGTCATCTTCCATGGACGCCTCAAACTTAGCTACCAAAGCCTTTGCCTCTTCCATATTCTTCTGATCTGCCTCTGTGAGAACTCCATTTGCTCCGCCAGACTGTTTGGCAGCCAGCACATCTCTCAGGTTATCCACAGCGGTGAGAATACGCTCCAGTCCGTGTTTTGCCGCTTCTACCAGAGTATCGCTGAAGTTCAGCGGACTTCTGTAGTGAGCGCTCAGCATGAAGAAACGGATCACCTGCAGCGGATATTTCTCGCCAATCTCCCGGACTGTGAAGAAATTACCGGCAGATTTGGACATTTTCTTATTATCGATATTTAAAAATCCGTTGTGCATCCAGTAGTTGGCAAACTTCTCGCCGTTGCATGCCTCGCTCTGGGCGATCTCATTCTCATGATGCGGGAAGATCAGATCCTCTCCGCCGGCGTGAATATCAATGGTATCTCCGATATATTTTCTGGACATCACAGAACACTCGATATGCCAGCCAGGACGGCCCTCGCCCCACGGGGACGGCCAGGACGGCTCACCCTCTTTTTTCGGCTTCCAGAGCACAAAATCCATGGCGTCGTCTTTCTCATCGCTGACAGCGATACGGATACCCGCCATCATATCGTCAAGATTCTTGTTGGAAAGCTGTCCGTAATGGTCAAACTTTCTTGTCCGGAAATATACCGTGCCGTTTTTCTCATAGGCAAAGCCTTTGTCAATGAGCTCCTGGATCATCTCGATCATGCCGCTGATCTCCTCGGTAGCTTTCGGATGATGAGTTGCCTCTTTGACATTCAATGCCTGCATATCCTTTTCACATTCTCTGATGAACTTTTCTGATACTTCAGACGCATCCACGCCTTCCTCCATGGCCTTCTTGATAATCTTGTCGTCCACGTCGGTAAAGTTAGACACATAGTTCACGTCATAACCCTTATATTCAAAATATCTTCTCACAGTGTCAAAAACAACCATCGGACGGGCATTTCCGATATGAATATAGTTATATACAGTCGGTCCGCAGACATAGATGCCGACCTTCCCCTCGTGCACCGGCACGAATTCTTCTTTTTTGTTTGTAAGTGTGTTATATATTTTCATGATATCCTCCTGTCTGTTATGATACGGAAATTCGTATGAAAAAACAAAGAGTTCTGCTCGGCAGAACTCTCGCGCCGAGCGCGGTCGCTTTAGCGACAAAGTTCGTTTGCGCGCGAGTGCGCATCCCGCCCGGAGAGCTTTTATATTATAGGAATTCCAGCGGAATTTCCTATAATATAAAAAAACTTCGTCCCTGCAAAAGAGACGAAGTAATCCGCGGTTCCACTCTTATTGACGCCCAAAACAGGGCATCCCCTTACTGCCGTTAACGCCTGGTACGTGCAGCGCTCACTGTCCATGCCCGCCGGACCTTCGCACTGCCAGCTCCCGAATGCACTTTCCCGCTTCCGATGGAATAAGGATGCTTTCAGCCTCCGGCATCCCCTCTCTGTATCCCTGCAAAACGGTACTCTTTTCGTTCTCTGCCTTTTTCATATACACCTAAGTCTATGCAATTTCCGCAAATTTGTCAATTGTTTTCCGCAAAAAATGTTTTCTGTTCAGACGATCTCCTGAATACAACCTGGAGACAGCGGCTGCAGCGCATCTAAAAGCACCCGGCCGGCGTCTGTCAGTCCTTCGTACATTTCCTCTGTCCGGTCTTCCCTTTTTCCGAAGATGAAAGATGTGAGCGCGGCGATGGAGATACTTCCTCCGTCCGGAGCCTGCTGGCTTTCTCCCGCTGTGTCCGCCTCTCCGCTCTTCTCCGATGCTTCTCTTTGCTGCTGCGCATCATCGGTGATCTTACGAATGACGCTTCCTTCTTTCCCGATGTTCCAGAGATAGCTTCCTTCCTGTTCCGGCAGATATGCGTCCTTCACATGAATCCGGCAGACCGCCTCTTTATCGCCGCAGAGAACGGCTCCAAGGGTCTCCAGATTCAGAATCCGGAACATGATGATCTTTTTCCGGCGCACCGGAAGCACCCGGACGCCGTGATAATTGCCCGGCGCCAGAAGCTCGTCCTGCCAGGTCTCGTCCAGGACAATCTGGTATCTTCCATAATGATACTCCCGCTCGCAGTATTGCAGCGCTTCATGGAGGAAGGCTCTTCTGTCTGCGGTCCCGTCTGCATTCTCCACGAATACGATCTGCGAAATCACCATGCAGTCATTTTCCGCTCCCATAACAAACCGTCCCGCATAAACGCCGTCCCGGTACACGATCACCAGCCGGCCGAAATCGCTCTTTACTTCTTTTTCCATCCGGCTCAGGTAGTCCGGCGTGATCTTTGTGGTGACGGCAAATCGTCTGGTTTTCGCTGCATTTTCTGCCTGACAGGCAGCCTCCAGATTCTCCGGAAGACCAGCGGCAAAACGGAAGACTTCCTTCTCCGGCGCAGGAGCCTGTCCAAAGCACTCGATCTCCTGTTCCAGCTGGCTGAGGCCGAACCGGAAGTCAAACGGCAGATAATAGTTCTCGTCGGCAGGCATCAGATAAGTGAGCATCTCTCCCCGATTTCTCAGACGGGCAAAGGTATCTGTGAGAAGCTCCCGCATCACGCCCTGGCGACGGAACTCCTCATCGGTGGCAACACCAACGATATAGTTGGCGTCCACACATTTACCCCGCACCAGAAGCTCATAGGGATTCAGGTGAAGCATCCCCCGGATGTCGCCGGAAACCTCATTCGGAAGCTCCTCTCCCATGGCTGCCGCATGAAGCGCCGGCATTTCTGATGCAGCTGAACCCTTTATTCCCGCTGTGTCAGTCACATTCAGCAGCACCTCGTTTTTTCCGTAAACTTCCGTAAAATAAAAATCTGCGTACGGCACCGGATCGTGGAAGTTTCTCTGCCACATGGCGTAGACTTCCTCCCTGTGCCGGCCATTTTCCCTGATAATCATTCTTCCTGTCCTCCCAGCTGGCAGCAGCCCTGACAGCCCGCGCAGTTTCTTTCTTCAAACATCACATCAGCGCCCACATAGTTCTGAATCTCTGAGAGCAGGCAGACTGCGCTGGCGGCGATGCCAAGACCCTCTCCGGTAAATCCCAGACCTTCCTCCGTGGTCGCCTTCACATTGACCTGCTCTTCGCTTAACCCCAGCACATCCGCAATATTTT
>ERZ1643247.2556-NODE-2556-length-14111-cov-51.639442_pt1 | contig 14111 bp, 17 predicted proteins | sample MGYA00579264_ERZ1643247 | MGnify/ENA primary metagenome ERZ1643247 (study PRJEB29033, sample SAMEA4952262) | chicken gut metagenome | biome: Broiler Chicken; feature: Gastrointestinal Tract; material: Caecum | place: Ireland | collected 2018 | study: Broiler... | reverse complement strand
CGGCAGCCCGTGCGGACTGCGCGTTAATCCTGCAATAAGTGTGCCGCATGGAAAATCATTGTCGGCTTGGATGCATTCTCGCCGAAATGAGTTCATTGGCAGGAATTGACAAAGAATTTGGATAAAGCAGCTGATATCGTTTGTATATTTTACAGTTTACTTTTATGTGAGTCTATGCTATAATAAAAATATAATGACAATAGGTAAAATGGTATTAAATGCAAGTTTTACAAAAACATAATGGAAAGAGGTGGCTGCCATGAATGTTATTAGTCTTTTTAGTGGGTGTGGGGGGGCTAGACCTTGGATTTGAGAAGGCAGGGTTTGACGTCCCTGTCGCGAATGAATTTGACCCCACTATTTTCGAAACATATAAGTTAAATCATCCTAATACGCATCTTATTGAGGGGGATATTAGAAATGTTACAAAAGCAGATATTGCTCCCTATCTCAATGGGGAGGTCGATGGTATTATTGGAGGACCTCCTTGTCAGTCATGGTCTGAGGCTGGGTCGCTTAGAGGGATTGAAGATGCGCGAGGCCAGCTTTTTTTCGATTATATTCGTATTCTTAAAGAGTTTGAACCGAGATTTTTTTAGCTGAAAATGTCAGCGGGATGTTAGCTGATAGGCATAGTCAAGCAGTTGAAAATATTATTAGGCTTTTTGAAGAAGCGGGATATAATGTTTCTTTAACAATGGTTAATGCCAAAGATTATGGGGTCGCGGAAGAGAGAAAACGTATTTTTTATATCGGGTTTAGAAAGGACTTAAACATTGATTTTGTTTTTCCTAAAGGTTCTACGGCGGATGACGATAAAAAAATTACGCTTCGAGATATAATTTGGGATTTGCAAGATACTGCTGTTCCTGCTGGCGCGAAGAACCATCATAATCCGGCGGCAATAAATAATAATGAATTGTATTTTGGGATACCTTATCAACAAACTCTTTTTCATAGAGCAGTTTTTCAATCACTTGCTTAATGGTAATGTTCCTGTTGGTAATAACTTTTTTTGCCATTTCTGTAGCGTAGGTGGTAGCCCACTTTTTAGCCTTTGCTTGGGAGGGAAACCCTCCTTTGTATTTTTTCTGATGGACACCCTGTGCGTCAGTATAGCAAGCTGTGATGCACCAAGTTTTACCGTTTGCCTCTAATTTTGGTTGAGCCATAATTATACCTCCAAAAAGTTTAATAAATGCAAAAAGGGGGCGCGCAGTCTTTTAAAAGACTGCGCGCCCCTTCTTTAAGTGCTGAATGGTGTGATTTTATTGTTGAAATTGTTTTGTATTTATTTCTGTGAGTAAAATGAGTAAGCAATAAATAAAAGTTTTTTAAGAAAAGAAAAAATATATAAATAATAGAGCAGGTGCCTTACTCAGTTTACTCAGCTCAAAGAAACAGAGGGATAGGGGAATGTTCATTGTAGGCACTCAAATTGTTGCGCTATCCGCCAAAGGGTTTCCTCAAAGCCATACCACGCTAAAATGTTCTGATTGTTTATACCCTCGGCAAAGTAGTCGCTTTCTTCTCACTCCCGAAACATATCCTTTGGGCTTTGCGCCTCTGCCTCCCGCATGGATTCCATGAGCATGGCATTGATTTCCTTTTGATACTTTTGATAGAACTCCATACAGTCAGTCGTATAGACAAGTTCCGCAACACATCCCGATTGACATCCGTGTAAAAGTACATCGGTAAATATCCGCTCTTTGTTCGTATAGTCGTGCCACTTCCGAATCACAAAGTCGCAAACAGCTTTTGTCAAAGGGCTTGCAGAGTGCCGTTTGAGTTCCCGCACATTCGTAAGTGTCAGTTTCATTGTTCAGCCTCCATATCGCTTCAAGCACTCTCCGACAGTCATGCCGTTAGGGATATATAAATCTCTTTCGAGCGGAAAGCGATACCCAAACACATTGACTTTTGTCTGTATTATCTGCGAGAGGGTTATATACTTCCATTCCCACTCATGCCCGCTTGTGCCGTAGCAGAAGAACAGCCAATCGCCGTTAGATTGTTTCTCTGCCTCCGTGACGAGCCATGTTCCCGCCTCGTATGGATTGAAATACTTTACAAGTATTTGCGCGTTCAAACCCTTGCCGTCCTGCGAGTACAAAGGATACTTGCGGGCTTTTGCCTCTAACTGTTTGCTCCATAGTTTCATTTTCTTTTCCTCCGTGAAGTTTGATTTCGTAAAGGGTAAATTTCCGACATCGGGCGGCGGCAAGGTGTTTTATCGAGCGACTTCGTTTTGCCTGCTAAAATAACGGTGGGAGCGTTATCTACGGAGAAATTACGCCATTCTGCGAGAACTTTTGAAAAGGGATGGCGTTTTCCTCCGTTTTGTGGTATTCTATTCATGCGACACAATTTTATAGAAGTCTATAACGGAGTACAATTCTGCGATTTTGTACTTCCGTTTTCCATTACAGGAGAAATTGTGTCGCAACAATGCGAAGTATATTTTCGGGGTGTGTTTCACGTTGTTGAGGCACACTTTTTTTACTCAAAAAATTTTTCAAAAAACTTTTGAAAAAAATATCGCTATTATCAATTTCTGATACACCGATTTGGTATAATGTAGCAAAGAGGAATTTATTAGGTGGTGATTTCATGGAAAAAAATACATTAAAGTCAAAAGGGAAAAACTATATCTTGCTAAATCTATACGATGCTTTTTTGCAAGGTAGAGCTATTGTGACAAAAGAGTGGTGCAAGAAATTTAATATATCTCGTATAACGTTTTGTCGTTATATTGAATTTATACGTAGGTACTTTAATGAAAGTTTTGGGATTGTAATAATATATTCGTATAAGGATTTCTCCTATAAAATTTCAAATAATGATCATAACACTCAAGATAATTGCGGCCAAGACGTTATTTAATAACATTATATGTTATTGCAAAATATTTTTTCGCTATTATCAGTTTCTGATATACATGTTTGATATAATATAAAAAAATGGAGGAAAAGATATGACATTTCATACAAAAATCGTCGGGGTAACATTTGAAGGCAGACAGAGGCTCATCAGCCGATTGAATCGTAATAATGAGCTTGCACCAGGAACGCCGCTTAGACTTGTTCCTGAGACTGATAACATTTATGACATATATGCTGTTAAGGTTGTCACAATAAAAGGGGAGCAACTCGGGTACATTTCTAAGGAAATAAACAAGGATATACACAATAATCTTTTAAGGGGACGGCAATATTTTGTTGTAGTTGCATCTGTAAGTGGCGGACAATCAGATGACCAAAACTATGGCGTTAATATTGAGGTGAGATACTGAGATGAAGAACGAAATAAAATATACCGGTGCTCAACTTGAGGTGATAAATTCAAATGATAAACGCTTGCTTGTGTTATCATGTGCAGGCAGTGGAAAAACGTCTACAATCGTAGGAAGAATATCGAGACTGATTCAAGATAAAGTGTTGCCACAGGCAATTTTAGTGTTGTCTTTCAGCAATAAATCTGTACAGGATTTGCACGCGAAATTGCGTTCGGAAGCTAAAACTTCTGAGGTGAAAGTTCAGACATTTCATTCATTTGGACTTGAATTTATAAAAAGATATAGCTCCGAACTCGGATTGGGGTCGCGCATAACAATAATCAGCGACGCAGACAGGAAAAAGTTGGTTAAAGAGTTATGCGAAAAAAACGGGCTGTTTGGACGTGATATTGATGAATGTTCTGTTTTCATACGATCCAAGAAGAATTACGACTATAAAATTGATTTAGCAAAAAGATACGATGCCGTATTTTCAGAATATAATGGTCGACTCAAAGAAATAAAGATGATAGATATGGAAGACCTGATATATCTTCCGGTCGAACTTATTAAATCCGATGGCAACGTTGCAAATGAAGTAAGGGGAATATATCAATATCTGTTCGTTGATGAGTACCAGGATACTAACGAAGCTCAAAATAAATTGCTCGATTCAATTGTCGGAGATGATTCTTTTGTTTGTCTTGTAGGCGATGACGACCAGTCGATTTATGAATGGAGAGGTGCAAAACCGCATTATATCCGCGATAAGGCAAAACCCGATAGCGGTTATACGACGGTGAAGCTGGAAAAGAATTTTCGTTCACAGAAGTCCATCATAGATATTGCATATCAGGTTATCAAAAATAACCATAACCGCGTTGATAAAAAAATTACGGCAGAGTTGCCCGCAGGGCCTTTTCCGTTTTATACAAGATTAAAGAATGAGCGGGCCGAAGCAGAATATGTGGCAGACAGAATTGTTCAATTGTATGGGTCTAAACGTTTCAGATATTCTGACATAGCAATACTTTGCCGTAATGAAGGGCAGATGCCTGTAATTGAATTCGCACTAAAAGATAAGAAAATCCCATATGAAGTGAATGAAACTGATTCTGGAATGGGATACAGTAAATTTATAGCTGTATTGAAAGCGATAGATAAATGGGACAAGTACGAAACAATAGCTACAGCCGTAAATTTCCCTACACCGTGTTTCGATAAGTATGTGTTTCAAGATGCCAAGGAGACATATGGCAGGGAAACAGGCGATACCGGCAATTATTCCCCGTTGGAATGGCTCGATAAGATTTATTCGTCTTCGGTAAATTATGACGAAGACTGTGAGACGTTTAGGAGCAGATACCGCATTCTGACTCAGCTCAGAATGGCAAAAAATTGGAGTGCAAAGCAAGCAATTGCCTATTTAATGGAGCAATATTATCCTTCCTATGACGAAAAAGATGCTTCTCAAAAAATAAGTATCGAGTTACAATATCTTCGTCAAGCGTTCGACCTTGCTTGTACATTTGAAGATAGCTACGGCCCGCAAAAACTTTCTGATTTCATAAACCAGTTGAGCCAGGTTATAGATTTGCAGGACTATAATATTTCTTCCGATAGCGATTCTGTAACAATGATGACTATGCATCGCTCAAAAGGGTTGGAATATAAAGTCGTATTTATTGTAGGCGTTCAGGTTGGCGTTTTTCCTAACGACTATTTTATTGACGGTAAAATGCGTAAGGAGGAGTCCGAGAATGACTTGGAAGCGGAACGCAGACTGTTTTACGTAGCAATTACAAGGGCAAGAGATCTGTTGTTTTTATCATCATACAGCGATCCTTTGGTTGGTTCTCCAAGATTAGATTCTGTTGTAAAACATGGGTTTATTGCGGAAATATCCTCGATATTGTCAAAGCCAGCTTTCAATATCCGCATGCTTGATCAATATGAAGAGCGACGAGAGCCCGAAAAAAAAGTGGATAGCTTTGCTGAAGCTCAGGCGGTATTGGAAGCAACCGTCAGCGAAGACGATAAACAACAGATTCTTCATGATGTCACCCAGATAAAAGACGGGAAGATTGTTGTCAAACTTACAGACCTTTCGGAGGAAATGCTCAAAGAATACCGTAGTCAGGCTTATGAACTTGCTGTTCAGCAACAGTATCGACTGCCGGATAATGTTTTTATTGTCATAATAGGTAACAGCGATCTTAATGAGGCACAGTTAAAAGGAATAGTAAAGAGCAGCGGTTTTAAAAATGTTGAAATTTATGACTATAAGGGAACTGGTTTTAATGTAAATCGTTTGTTTAATAACAGCAGGTGCATCGGTATAATCATGGGGCCTATGGCGCATAAATTGCCTACGGTAGGAGAAAGATCGTTGAAAGATTTATTAAAACAGGGAGGCTATCCGTATACTGTGGATCTGATAAATTCTCATATAACGAAGACATCTCTCAAATACGCCCTGACAACAATAAAATGGAATTATTTTAAAAATAATAGCGACGATAATGATATTGCGGGGTGATATAATTGGTTGTTTATAGCGTATGTCAGGTAACTCAATATATTAAATCTATGTTTGCTGCCGCCATGTCGCTTGCGAAGATATCTATACGCGGCGAAATAGCTAATTTTAAGCGGCAGGCTTCCGGGCATTTATATTTTTCGATTAAAGATGCGAATTCGCAGCTCAAGGCGATAATGTTTGCCTCTAATGCTTCTCGCCTTGACTTTCGTCCTTCGGATGGAATGCGTGTGATCATTGAGTGCAGCATTTCGGTATATGAAAAAGGAGGTGTTTATCAGGCATATGTTTCAAGTATGCAACCAGACGGAATAGGCGCATTGTATCTTGCATATGAAAAGCTTAAAGAACAGCTGCAAAAAGAGGGACTGTTTGCTGCGGCGCATAAAAAGCCACTGCCGAACATTCCCTGTTCTATCGGAGTGATTACTTCGCCGACGGGCGCGGCTGTGCGCGACATCATCAATATTACAGGCAGGCGCTGGCCGCAGGCGGAACTTTATCTTTATCCTTCCCGAGTGCAGGGGGAAGGGGCGGAAGATGACCTGCTGAAAGGGCTTGCCTGGTTTGAAAGCAAACAAAAGGTCGACGTGATTATTATCGGCAGGGGCGGCGGCTCGATGGAAGATCTTTGGGTATTCAACAGCGAGCGTCTGGCGCGTAAAATCTATGCGGCAGAAACGCCCATTGTTTCCGCTGTAGGTCACGAAACAGATTTTACGATTTGCGATCTCGTTGCTGATCGTCGTGCCCCCACTCCTTCGGCGGCTGCCGAACTGGTCGTGCCCGACCGGGGTGAAATGTATAAGCGGATCGAGTCGTATAAAAAACTGATCGATCAGAAGATCGCCGATATTTTTTCCAAAAAGAAAAAAAATGCGTCGTTCACTGTGCAAACATTGCAAAGTAATATTAAGCGGTATCTAATAGATAAAAAGCACGAACTTCAGATGCAAGCGAGCAAATTGCAGGCAATCAACCCTTTGGCTGTATTGGCGCGTGGGTACAGTATTGCAGAAAAGCAGGGAAAAATTGTAAGCAGTGCGGGCGAATTACAAGACGGCGACGAACTGTGGCTGCGTTTTCAAAAGGGCAGGGCGCAGACGATTGTACAAAGAGTAGAGGAGGAATAAAGGTGGAAAACCAAACGCAGATAAGTTTTGAAGAATGTATACAAAAGCTGGGTGAAATTTCACAGAAAATTGAGCGGGGTGATCTTCCGCTGGACGAAACTATGTCATTATATCAACAGGCTTTGGAGTTTGTAAAAATATGCAACGCGAAACTGGTTTCAGCTGAGCAGTGGGTCAAACAAATCGTTGAAAAGGAAGACGGAACGGTTGAGTTTGAAGATTTTATGCCGATTGATGGGGATAAAAATTTATGATGAACTATAAATATTGAAGGGAGAAAATACAGGTGAACTTCAATTCAGAGAAAACAGGAGTTCTTGAAATAAGGACAAAAGAGCAGGCACAGGATATAGTAAAAAGAAGTATTGATGCGTTTATTCGACTTGAAAAAGACGATGGCATATGGGGACGACTTGTCCTACTTTTCAAGGATCATCAGGAAGTTTATGATATAGATGATCCGTATGATGAAATAGAAGGGGACGAAAATAGTCCGTTTGATGAACTTTGTGACGATATAATCAAGGAAGATCTCATTGGCTCTATATATGTCCACTATTTAGATGAAGACCATGATTCTATAGTTATATGCGGCATTTCTTCAAGATTCCTGGATAGCTATATCGGTGGATTTAAGAGTGAAAATGAAGAGGTGGAATTTACTGATGATGGGCCTGATATGGGTGTCAGAGGTGAGCCTTGGGCAATAACTAGATACATCGATTTATATAAGGGTAGTCAATATTATAAATTACTTGTAAAGAAATTCAATATTCTTATCGGGGAAAAAGATGAATATGCTCATTTTGCTATACCTATGAAAGTGGAGGGGTGGGGCGATTGTCATCTGTTTAGGTTAGACACCGAAACGATAAATCGACTGTTTAATAAAAGAGTAAAAAATGATTTTCTTTTCTATATATTGAATACAGGCATAATAGTCATTCTTACACCATTATCGTTAAAATATACTACAAGTGATAATGATTTTGTAGCAAGTTGCTCAGTTAACGGAAGGGATGATGGCAATACCAACATTTCTCAAATGGGATTATACTATCAAAACGGTGCCCGGCTTATGGCATGCTATTATGATGGATCTGTAATAGATGCCGTTAAAATGTTAAAAGGTATTACTAAGGAAACTGAATCGACAATATCGAGCCTTACTCGGATGAATATGGGCACGATAATTGAAGATATTGAAGATTATTGTAATACGGTTTGTTCTGAGTTCGATAGGTAAAAGCGTGCTGATATATTCAATGGAGAAAGTACGGAATTTGCATATTTTTTGAGATCAAATGTTAACAACATAGCGATATATAAAATTCAGACGGGGCAACTTCCCGTGTTACAATCAAATAAGAGTTTTTATGCGGAATAAAGGGGGTGATGAAATTTATAGGGAAATTTTGAAATTTATGTTGAGATGAAGATGGGCAATTTATAGCCGAGAGAACATATTAATGTATGACTTTGCGGCAGATATACTCAAACGATATATTAAAAGACAAAGGAGTTCAAAACAATGGCAGATATTTTTACTATGGCGAAAGCTGCTTACGATGATAGCATAAATGATTTACGCAAGATGACAAAATTTTTTGAGCGGGTCAACCCAAAATGTAATCCAAGGCTTATCTTAAATCGTTTTGATGTTATGCTACAGTATTCATTATTGCAGATAGCATTGGTTGATGGGTTTTTAAGTGTTGACGAATGTTTGTTTATCAAAGAGCTGCCACAATATTCTGATTTTTGTGTGTTTTTGGAAGAACAGGGTTTTAAAGATGTCACATGGGAAAAAATATATAATACTCGAGAATCTTTTTTAAATCGCGTTTTAGATGATGTACAAGACATAATGACTGATTTTGCGCAGGAATTTGTGCAAATATTTGCCGCAGGGGATTTTCTTTCCTCATATGACTTCCTTGCAGACTTGAAGAAAAATGTACTTGCAATTGTTTTTGCAACATGTAAGGCAGATGGGGGAGTATCTGAGGATGAACTTGAAGCCGAATGTTTGATTATAGGAACATTGCATGCAATCGAAGAAAGGGAGAAAGAATTGGCTCAAGAATTGAAGTCAAAATAAGCCATAGCGATTATAAAAACATAGAACTGGGACATTGACAAAAAACATAGAAAGTCATGGGTATCTTATCGAAAATTTTCGGAACTGGCGGGTTTGAAAATGATCCGATTCCGCAGTTGCAAACGATTCTACCTGCTGTAGTGGTACATAAAATTCAGGCAGGACAACTCCCTGTACTGCAATCGGACAAACTGATATTAAAGCGTGGAGAGATTTGTCATTTCGTCGATGTGAGTGCCGTTATAACTGACCGAAGACATTATCAAAGCAGACGGCGCGGTTCGAGCGTGCGCATCGCAAAAGGTTGGACGGTGCATACAGGCGGAACGACGAGCGTGCCCGTAACCACGGCTGAGGTCACACGTGGGATTTTCTATATCACGAATCAGCGCATTGTGTTTGTGGCAAAAAAGCACGGCTTTTCACAAAGGCTTTCATCTTTGACTGCTGTAACACCATATAGCAATGGTTTGGATTTACAATTCGGGAATAAAACGTATCATATTATTTTGCCGGACGGTGGAATTGCAAAGATTGTGATCGATTTTCTTACTTAAAGGAAGAATAGCATGGACGAGTTTAAGAGAGGGAAAAAACTGCATTTGCTGAACGGAGATACGATTGCTGTTCAATCCAAAATCGGAGAAGGCGGGCAGGGGGCAGTATATTCTGTTGATTACAATGGAAAAAAGTATGCATTGAAATGGTATTTGCCGAACTATTTGCGGGGGTTAAAACCGAATTGCAAGGATTTTTATAAAAATCTTGTGCGAAACGTAGAAGATGGCGCACCGTCTTCACAGTTTCTTTGGATGCAAGCAGTTGCGGTTACAGGAAAGCACAGTAACGGATTTGGTTATCTTATGGAACTGCGTCCGTCTAATTACGCAGAGTTTACAAAGTTTATCAAAGCAAAAGAGAAATTTACAAGTACACAGGCAGTTATAAATGCTACGGTAAATGTTGTTTCGGCTTTTCAAGCGTTGCATCGTTCAGGGAAAAGTTATCAAGATATAAGTCCAGGGAATTTTTTTATTGATAAAAATACAGGGGAAGTACTTATCTGCGATAATGATAATGTTGCTCCGTATGGTTCAAATCTTGGCGTGGGCGGGACACCTGGATATATGGCACCCGAAGTGATTTTAGGAAAGTCTACTCCTAATACGGATACCGATCTTTTCTCCCTCGCCGTGATATTGTTTGAATTATTCTTTTTATCGCATCCTTTGGAGGGGGCAAATTGCTGTAAACATCCATGCTTGACACCGAAGATCGAAAAAGAACTGTATGCGGTCAATCCTGTTTTTGTGTGCAGCAAAGAAGATACGAGCAATGCGCCTGTGCGCGGTACTTGTTCTAACCTTATACGTCTGTGGTCGATGTATCCTGAATTTCTTCATGATAAATTCAGAAAGGCTTTTTCGAAAGCGGCTTTGCATAACGGAGCGCAAAGGCTTAGTGAAAAAGAATGGAAAGATGTGTTGTTTGCGTTGCTGGATTCATCGGTGATTTGTCCGCATTGCCATGAAATGAACTTTATAGACATGGCGGACGGAACATCGTTGCAATGCGTGGAGTGTAAAAAGAGAATAGCTGTCCCGTGTAAGCTATCGGTGAATAGTTTCGAGGTTGCCGTAGAAAAGGACAAGTATCTTACGGAATATCATCTTGTCTATGGAGACAGGCAAAAAATAGAAGGTACAATCGTAGAGAGCAAAAAAATAGCGGGTGTATTCGGGCTGAGAAACGATTCTTCCGAGATTTGGGTAGTACATTATCCAGGCAAAGAAGAAATGTACTATGAAACGGGAAAAACCGTAACATTGTTACGAGGAACAGAAATAAAAATAGCTACCAAAACCGTTAAAATTATTTAATCGCTAAGGAGGATTTTTATTATGGGGCGGTATGATGAAAATATAAATGAAGTGGCGGCGCGCACAATGGCTCTTTTTTACTTGTTCGACAAGTCGGGCAGTATGATGGGTACGAAAATCGGACAAGTCAATTATGCAATGAAAGATATTCCGAAGATCATTAAAGAAGTGGCGGACAGCGCGCCGAATGCAAATATTGTTGTGGCGGCGGCGACTTTCTCTACGGATGTAAATTGGATCACCCCGAAACCGTTAACGCCCGATGAGTTCATTAAGCAGTGGCATGATATACAGGCGGAAGGGTTGACAAGTTTGGGGGCAGCGCTGAAATCTCTCAACGAAAAGATGTCACGTAAGGCGTTTTTAGGAGATAATCCGATGGGATATCTCGCTCCGGGGATCATTATTCTGAGCGACGGCGCTCCGACAGATGATTGGGAGAAGCCGCTGGAAGAACTGAAGAAAAATAATTGGTTTAAGAGCGCGACAAAAGTGGCGTTTGCCGTCGGGGATGATGCGGATCAAAGTGTACTTGCAGAAATTTGCGGCTCAAAAGAGGCAGTCGTTTCTATTAGTGAACCTGAAAAGATTCGGCAATATATAAAATTTGTAACTGCAACGGTGTCCAAAACAGGGACAACAAGTTCTACGGGCAAAAGCGCGCAGGAGGTCGTCAACGATGCGCTGAAATCCATCGACGACGATACTCCGATAGTCGTAGATATTCCCGAGATTGATGATTCGCAATGGTGATTTTTTCGCGGCGGAGAAAAGATATGCGGAAATGTTTGGTCGATAATATTACGATTCAAGGCTATGCGCATATATTGGCGGAAAAGGCATGTCAGGATCATTCTGTAAGTTGGCAAAACAAGTATTATGATGCGGTTATTGTTTGCGACGGTCATGGCGGCGATAAATATATCCGCAGCGATACAGGATCGTATTTAGCTTGTGAAGCAGGAAAAAAGGTCATCTCTGTATTTATGGAGCATTTGACGGAGGATAAAGGCTTTCGCTCAAAGTTTTTCTCTTCGGAGAAATTGCGCGATGAAATGTTCGAGCAACTTACAAAGGCAATCATTCAGGAATGGAATTGGGCTGTCGAATCTGACTACCGAGGATGGGCGATTTCAGACGATCCTCGCTTTGCCTCTTTGACAGATGCAGAGAAACAAGATATTCTGCGCGAAAACAGTAAAGCATACGGCTCTACGTTTATTGCGGCGGTATTAAGTGATGGTTTTTATTTTATCTTAAAGTTAGGAGACGGGAATGCCTGCATTTTGCGCGAAGAAGCGGTTGAATTTGCAGAGAATCGCTCCAAAACTTTGCGCGATGAGCAATTGCAGTTTAATTTAACGACATCCCTTTGCAGCGGCGTGGCAGACAGGGAATTTCGGTATGCTTTTGTAAAATTTCCGAAAAATAGCGTGCAAGGAATTGCCCTGACGACAGATGGCGTTATCAACAGTTATACGAGTGAAGAAGGATATATTCATCTCATAGGCAATGTTTTTTCGTCTTATAGAGAGGCGGATATAAAAACAGCACATGACGAATTGGAGAATTTTTTACATACGCTCTCGGAGAAAGGGAGCGGGGATGATCTTTCCGTAGCAGTAATTTGTCATAAAAAATGATATACGATCGGTATTATTATTCTTGCCTGTCGAAGGAAGAAAAGCAAATTTATAAACTTATTTATAGCGGGTTGCAAAATTTTCGGGGACAGATTGTTGTACCCCGTTTGGCAGGTTTGGATATATACAAAATTATATCCGCAATCGATTTTGATAACCCGCATTTATTTTACGTTTGTTTTGAAAAAGTAAACACTTTGGAAGGTTTATCTGAAGTTGTATTTTCCCCGCAATACTATTTTTCAAAACAAGAGGCGTCGTTGCTCTATCAAACTGTTCAAACAAAAGCGAGGGCAATATTGTACAAAGTAAGAGGGGCTGACGATTACGAGAAAGAATTGTCTTTGCACGATCTGTTAACCGAAAATATCATATATGATGAAAAGGCAAAGACGGATTCGTCGCGCCATAGATATAGCTGTACAATATTGGGCGTGTTATTGTATAAGAGCGCGATATGCGAGGGAATCGCTAAAGCGGTAAAATTTCTCTTAAATTTACTTGGGATAAAATGTATTGTAGTACAAGGGGATTTGCTTGCAGAAACTGATGCGGGGCATGCTTGGAATATTGTGAAACTGAACGGGTGGGCTGTTCATTTGGATGTTACAAATGATTTGGATATGCAAGGTTTTGGCGCTGTGCATCATACGTTTTTTAATTTGACCGACGCGCAGATAGCAAAAACGCATAGAATGGGACAAAAGTATCCCGTATGCAGTTCTGACAGGTTTGATTACTTCGTTAGAAATGCGTTATTGGTTTATAGCAAGAAAGATTTGGAGCGCATTTTACTGCATGCGCACGAACTAAATAAGAGAAGCGTTGAAGTTCGAGTGTATGGAGCTGGGATGACAGAGGAAATGGTTACACAAGCTGCAATGAATATTTTACTGCATAATACATCGTTACGGGCGATTCATTTGGCAAGTTGCGAAAATAAAGCACAGGGAACAATCATGTTGCAGTGGTAAAGGGAGGCATTACCATGGAAGAATTGAATTTAAAACAGATTGTTGAACAATATCCCGATTGCTTGCATAATTCACAAAAATTAAAAGGAATCATTCTCGATCTATATCCTGCTTGTCCGCGAGGGCTTATAAGAGTTATTGTCGATATAGCAGAGAGTAGCTTTTTCAAGGAAATACAATTGGGATCAGAAGTTACAGATTTGAAAAAATCAAGTTGGGTGAGCCATTTGGAAAATGAAGTCGGTTGTTCTCCAAAGTTGGCAATAAGTGCGTTAAATATTTGGCTCAATGCTTTTAAAAAGGATTCTTTTACAGAGATTGAGTTGGATGACGATATTTTTGAGCAAGCATTAGAATTTTATGACAATGGCCAACACGAAAAGGCGGTTGATTTATTTTCGCTGTTAGCAGAACAAGGACACATTGAAGCGCAATATTTTCTTGCCTTATGTTATGAAAACGGGGAAGGCGTACCAGTAGATCAAGAAGAGGCGGTAAAGTGGTACCATAAAGCTGCGGAACAGGGAAACGCTTCCGCCCAATGGTCGCTCGGTATATGTTATG
>ERZ1643247.2554-NODE-2554-length-14119-cov-10.954778_pt1 | contig 14119 bp, 7 predicted proteins | sample MGYA00579264_ERZ1643247 | MGnify/ENA primary metagenome ERZ1643247 (study PRJEB29033, sample SAMEA4952262) | chicken gut metagenome | biome: Broiler Chicken; feature: Gastrointestinal Tract; material: Caecum | place: Ireland | collected 2018 | study: Broiler... | reverse complement strand
TGCGATCCAGCACCGAGCGCACCACCACCTGCCCCACCCTAGGCCTCCGGAAGGGAGGCAGCTCCAGGGTGAAGGAGGAGGGCACCCCCTTCAGCACTGTGGCGGACAGCAGGCGGGAGGCCCAGAAGGTGAGCAGGATGCCCAGCAGGATCACCCCCGTCAGCAGCAGGGCGGCCAGCAGGCCCCCCGCCAGGCTCCCCGCCGTGCCCGCGAAGAACATGGAGAGGATTGCAATGAGGGTGGGGAATGGGCCGCCAACGAAAGGGCAAACTCACAGCCGGCAGAGGGTCAGGGTCAGCGTCTCCCCGTCCCACCGGCACCCCTGGAGCACGGCCCGGCACAGGGCCCGCTGCTCCTCCCGGTTCAGCGCCGCCCCCGCCAGGGATTCGTATTTCCCGGGGAGCTGCTCCAGCACCCGGGAGAGCACCAGCGCGTCGGTGTCCGCGCCGCTGAGGTTCTGGCAGGGGCAGGCCCCCGTCCCGCCCCGCAGCTTGGCCCGGCAGATGTAGTCGTAGGCCCCGCCCCTCCGGGCCTTGGGCAGCATGGGAGAGCCGCACCGGGCGCAGAGCAGCAGGCCGGACAGCAGGGCTTTGGGGTTGTGCACCGCCGGGGCGCGGCCCGGATTCAGCAGGGCCTGGGTGGCGACCCACGTCTTCCCCGGCACCAGGGCCGGGTGCCTCCCCAGGGCCACGATCCACCTCTCCACCGGGTTGCGGGGGGAGCAGCCGCCAGAGTAGTCCCGCTTCTGGTAGGCCAGCAGGCCCCGGCGGGGGTCGCAGTCCGACCGGCCGAAGCACAGGTCGGCCCCCCGTTCCGCAAACCAGGCCCAGGCGTCGCCGTCGGCGGCGCAGTACACCGGGTTCTGCAAAATCTCCCGCAGGCCCGCCGGGGAGAAGGGCTTTCCCTGCCGGTTGACCACCCCGGCGTCCGCCAAGGCGGCGGGCAGGCCGGTGAGGCCCTGCCGGGCCAGAAACAGGCGGAAGATCTCCCCCGCCGCCCGCCACTCCGACGGCTCGGGGACAAGGCGGCAGGCGGTGCGGCAGCGGCCGTCCACGATCACCTCCGCCGCCCGCTCGGCCCGGAAGCCGGTGGGGGGCACGCCCCCCAGCCACCGCCCCGTCCGGGCCAGCAGGCGCATGTTGTCCCGTACCCGCTGGGCGATGGTCTCCCGCTCCAGCTGGGCAAACACGCTGGCGATGTACATCATGGCCTTGCCCATGGGGGTGGATGTGTCGAACCTCTCCCGGATGCAGAGGAAGCCCACCCCCCAGCCCTCCAGCTTCCGGATCAGATCGGCGAAGTCCCCCACGCTGCGGCTCACCCGATCCAGGCGGTAGCACACCAGGGCCTCCGGCCGCTCCCGGCGGATGTCCTCCAGCATCCGGCGGAACTGGGGCCGCTGGAGATCCCTGCCGGAAAAGCCCTCGTCCTCGTAGACGGCGATCTCCTCCGGCCCCACGTCCGGATACTGGGCCGCCAGACAGCGGCGGCACAGCTCCACCTGGTTTTCCACCGACTCCCCTCGGTCGGTGAGCACCGATTTGCGGCTGTAGATGGCAAAGCGCACGGTTTCCACCCCCCGGTTTCCATCTGTACGCGGCGAGGGATGGGAAGTTGCGGGAGTTGTGGGCGCGCCGAGTCGTCGCGCCCCACAGGCCAGGCCGCCGCGCCCTACGCGTGTAGGGGCGCACAGCGTGCGCCCGCCTCACAGGCACAGGCGGAAAAATCCCTCTTGACAGGAGAGGTTTGTTCGGATAAACTAGTCTTACAGAAAGGTTTCTTTGAACAAACCAACCAGGAGGGCGAGCCTATGGAGGAGTATAAGCTGTTTGACGCGGAGTACCGGCTGATGGATCTGGTGTGGAGCCTGGAGCCGGTGAACTCCACCGCCCTGGCCAGGCGGTGCGAGGCGGAATTCGGGTGGAAGAAGTCCACCGCCTTCAACCTCATCCGCAAGCTGGGCGAGCGGGGGTTCCTGCGCAACGACCACGCCACCGTCACCGCCCTGGTGAAGCGGGAGCAGGTGCGCCAGTACGAGAGCGCGGCGGTGGTGGAGCGGGGCTTCGGCGGCTCCCTGCCCGCCTTTGTGGCGGCCTTTTTGAAGGGCAACAAGCTGTCCCCGGAGGAGGCCGAGGAGCTGCGGCGGATGATCGACGAAAGCGGGGCGCGCCATGACTGAGCTGTTTCTGACCATCCTCCAGATGAGCCTGATGGCCGCCGGGGTGACGGTGATTGTCCTGCCCCTGCGGTGGCTGTTCCGGCGGGTGCGCCTGCCCGCCCTGGCCTGTGTGCTCCTGTGGCTGGTGGTGGCCCTGCGCATGGTGCTGCCGGTGGGGATGGTCACCTCCTCCTTCTCCCTGATGGGGTGGCTCACCCCGGCGGTGGAGGAGCGGGTGGACGCCCTGGCCCGGATGGAACCGGCGGCGGAGGCGCCGCCCACCACCGCCGCCCCGGCAGAGACGGCGGACGGCGGGGCCGCCGCGGCCCCGGAGGAGCAGCCCGCCGCCCCCAGCTTCTCCATCCCGGAGGCGGCGCCCGCCCCGGAGGTGCAGCCCGAGCCGGAGCCGGAGGGGCTGTCGGTCCCGGACATCCTGGCCCGGGTGTGGCTGGCCGGGGTGCTCGCGGTGTGGGGCTATACCCTGTTCTCCTGGCTGAGAACCCGTGCCCTGCTGTCCACCGCCGTGCGGAAGGGCTCCATCCGGGAGGGATGGTGGTGGGAGAGCGACCGGATCCCCACCGCCTTCGTGTTCGGCGTGATCCGCCCCAGGGTGTACGTCCCCGCCGGGCTGGAGGGGGAGAACTTGCGGTGGGTGCGCATACACGAGGAGAGCCACATCGAGCTGGGCCACTCCCGGTGTAAGCTCATCTATTTTCTGATCATGGGCGTCCACTGGTTCAACCCGGTTCTCTGGCTGTCCTGGGTTCTGCTGGTGCGGGATCTGGAGCTGGAATGCGACGAGAGAGTGCTGAAATCCTGCGGCAGCCCCAGGGAGTACTCCGCCGCCCTGCTGGCCCTGGCCTCCCCCCGTCGGGGGCCCCTGCTGCCCCCCGGCTTTGGGGAGACAGGGGTGAAGGATCGGATCAAGCGGGCCCTGAAGTGGAAACCCGCCGCCCGGTGGGCCGCGGTGGTGGTGGCGGTGCTGGGGACGCTGCTGGTGTTTACCCTGGCCGCCGACCCCACCTTCCCGGACGTCGGCCTGGACGGCCAGTACCCCACCCTGCGGGTTCATCTGGAAACGGACGACACAGAGGGGGTGGAGGTGGTCAACATGGGCGCGCCGGAGGACGTCGCCTGGCCGGAGACGCTGCCCGAGACGGCGTGCACCGCCGCCACACCCAGCCCCTGGGTGGATCTCTACCTGGACAACGGGCAGTTCCCCGACCAGTGGGTCATGACCGAGTACCTGGTGGAGGACGGCACGGCCGTCAACCCCCAGGAGGTGGAGCTGTCCCCCTACGGGGCGGAAAACGGCTTCCTCCTGCGGGTAGAACCCCGGGAGGACGCCCCCGGCACGGGCATGGAGACCCGGGTGTACGTGCTCTCCTGCACCTGGCGGGCGGGGCTCCGCACCCACGAGCTGGAGTACGCCTTCCGGCTCACCCTGCCCTCGGTGCCCCCCGGCCCCCTGACGGAGCCGGTGGTGGTAGCGGGTGACCAGCGGGTGGACTTTGCCGGGGACGCCTCCGTGACGGCGGCCATGGGAGAGACCCTCACCATCATCCACCCGGACGAGCCGGGAAGCTATATGCTGTACTGCGGCGATCCGGCCGGGCCAAGCGGCAATACGGCGCAGCTCGGGGCCGGGATGTGGAACAGTTCCGGCTGGGATTCACTGACCCTCGGATACCTTGCGGATGGCATGATGCGGGTCGCCGAGCCCGGTGATCCCCCTGCACAGGAACAGCACTATACCCTGTCCTACACCTGGGAGGACGGAAGCCACGAGAACTATTACTTTACGGTTTATGCCTACCAGCCCAAGCCGGAGTGGGACGCGGAAAACCTGCGCATCCGCTTCCCCGGGGAGACAGAGTGGGTCAATCTGGACACCCTGATCCCCGTGCCCGCCGAGTGGGCCAACCAGGATCTGGCGGGCCGGAATGAGGCCACCGACCTGGTGGGCCTGCTGTCCGGCACCGGCGGGATGGTGGACGGTCTCAACGGCTGGTTTGTGTTCACCATCGGCCCGGCGGCGGGCAACGCGGACACCTACGTCTACCGCACCCACGACGGGGGCCGCACCTGGACGGAGACGGGGCGGCCCACCATGGCGTCGGAGACGGAAACGGTACACTGGTTTCCCTCCTGCGCCTGTTTTGTGACCGACGAGATCGGATTCCTCGGCTTCAGCCACTTCAACGGCGCCCCCGTGTTCCGCACCACCGACGGCGGCGAGACCTGGGAACGGATCACCCTCCCCCTGTCCGACGAGAGCTGGGAGCTGAGCAGGATGTACGCCAGCGGCTCCAGCGTGCTGGCGGTGATGACGGGCTACCGGAGCGGCGAGCCGGAGAGCGCCCTGCTGTTCAGCCGGGATTCCGGCCAGACCTGGGAGATCCTGGAGCTGCCTCAGACCCAGTATGACAGTCTGGGCGAGCTGACGGTGAGCCCGGAGCAATGGCTCGACGCCCCCGTGCGCCTGCTGGGGGCCCTGTCCGACGGGAGCGCGGCCCTCTACGGCCTGAACCCGGAGGAGACCGGTCTGGACGGCCTGCTGGTGGAGTGGAACGGCAGCCTGTCCTATTTCTCCAATTTGACCTACAACACCGGCCCGCAGATCATGCTTTCCGGCCTGTCCCTGGACGACTACGACGGGGACGGGGCGGAGGAGCTGGCCGCCGCCACCTGCACCGGCACGGGCACCGGCGTGTCGTCCTGGCGGCTGGATCTCTTTGAATGGGAGGACACCGGCGCCCAGTGGCAGCCCGCCGGGGCCAGGCTGGCCGACTCCCTGACGGAGGACGAGCTGGCGGCGCAGATCAACGCCGCCGTGGACAGCACCTACGACCCGGAGACCAGGAGCTACCTGCTCCAGACCGCCGGAAGCGGCCTGACCGTGGATCTCTCCTCGGAGGACGCCAGTGCGCCCCTGGGCGGCCCGGTGGTGTGCGGCTCCTGGTTCCAGTACGATCTGGGACAGCAGCCGACGGTCACCGCCCTGCTCTATCCCCAGGACATGCCCATGACGGCGGTGGCCCGCTATACCGCCGCCCTGGCCTATGACGGCCGGACCGTCACCGTGGACACCGCCGCCGGCGCCCTTGCGGCGGAGGGGGCCGCCAGCCCGGACACCAGCCCTGAGCTGGATCTGGAGCACCTGCGCATCCGCTACCCCGGCGAGACCGCCTGGGTGGAGCTGGACACCCTGATCCCTGTCCCCCGGTTCTGGCGGGAGGAGGACAGCATGGAGTCCCGCCACGAGGCCGGCAGCATGGCGGGCGTCCTCCAGCCGGGGAATACCCTGGTGGCGTTCAGCTCCCCCGCCGAGGGGTGGCTGGTGATGGGCATCGGCCGGGGGGCGGGCAGCGCGGACACCTATGTGTACCGCACCGCCGACGGCGGGCACACCTGGCGGGAGACGGGAAACCCCGGCCAGGCGCTGGGGTTGACCCTGCGCTACCCGGTTCGGCTCTATACAGGACTGACCCCCGGCTTCGCCCTGGTGGCCTTTGAGCGGTTCAACGGCCAGGGGCCGGTGTTCCGCACCACCGACTGGGGCGCCACCTGGGAACAGCTGGACATTCCCCTGCCCGAGGGGCAGTGGGAGTGTACCGAAATCTGGAGTGAAACCAACCTGGTTTTCACCGACCTGGACGGGAATGTCTGCGCCACCTACTCCTATACCCTGGGGGACACCTGGCAGGTGTCCCCCTACATCGACGACCCGGAGGCCATCCCCCTGGCGGACCTGCCCTGGCCGTCCCGTGAGCAGTCGGGGTACTTTCAGCCGGACTACTCCATATGGGCGGACGGGCCGGTCAATATGCTGGGGTTCTCCGACGACCGCACCGCCGCGGTGTTCTGCTTCGACGAGCTGTTGACGGGCCAGAGCGGCCTGCTGCTGTGCGTGGGCGGCCGCCTGGCCTACTTCCCGGAGTTGATCTGCCAGGTCAACGCTTACGGATCGCCGGCCAACCCGGTGTGGGGGGATTTTGACGGGGACGGGGCGGATGAGCTGGCCGTGATCCCCACGCCCGGCACGGGCACCGGCGTCCTCATGCAGGATCTGTACGTATTTGAGTGGGACGGACAGTCCGTCACCCTGGGCGGAGCCATCGACGCCTATGAGGTGTGGGACATGAACCTGAGCCTGCCCGCCAACCGGCGGATCGGGAGCCGGGTCGAATTCTGGATGGATGGGAACACGCTCATGGCGGACATTGGTGTGGAGGACAGCGCCGCGCCTCGTACGACAAGCTATGTGGGCGCGCTCACCGGCCCGGTGGCCTACGACGGCCGGGGCCTGACCCTAGACCCGGCGGCGCTGGCCTACACGGAGGACACCAGCTTCTAGCAGGCCCGCAGACGCAAAAACACCGGGACGGATTCCGTCCCGGTGTTTTTACTCCCCCTTGTACTGCTTGAGGGCCTGGGCCAGCTGGTCGGGGCAGGAGGTGGGCTTGAAGCCGCACTTGATGCCGTCCAGGCGGCGGATGGCCTCGTCCACGTTCATGCCCTCCACCAGGCGGGAAATGCCCTGGAGGTTGCCGCTGCATCCGCCCAGCACCTGGAAGGAACGGATCACGCCGTCCTCAACCTCAATCTGCATCTGCTGGGAGCACACGCCCCTGGGGCGGTAATTGATGGTCATGTCGGTTTCGCTCCTTTTCTGGTTTCGGGGGATATCATAACATATCTTTTCCAGGATTGCAATTCCTCTGCACAATGTGGTATAATGTTCCCTAGCGGGTTTCTATGGAATCCCCGGAGGAGGTGAGGCAGATGGCCCCCAGCACCAAGCTGGCTCTGGCGAACGCCCTGAAGGCGCAGCTGCAAAAAAAGTTCCTAGACGACATCACGGTCAAGGAGCTGGTGGAGGCCTGCGAGATCAACCGCCAGACCTTCTACTACCATTTTCAGGACATCTACGACCTGCTGCGTTGGCTCCTGGAGCACGAGACGGGGGAGGCCCTGGGCGGGGCGGAGGACTGGCAGGCGGCCCTGCTGGACGCCTTCCGCTACATCCGGGACAACCACATGGTGATCTATCACATCTACCGCTCCGCCGGCCGGGACAACCTGCTGGACTGCCCCTTTTACAGCCTGGCCCGGGCCATTGCCTCCGCCAGCCTGGAGCGAGAGGCCCGGGAGCTCCGCCTGCCGGAGGCGGACGCCGACTTCCTCACCGACTTCTACATGTACGCCATCGCCGGGGTCATGATCGGCTGGTTCGCCGGCGACATGCGGGAGGAGCCGGAGGAGCTGGTGGGGCGGCTGTCCCGCCTGCTGGAGGGGGAGTTCCGCCGCTCGGCGGAGAAATTTGCCCCAGAGGAGACGGCTGTCTGACCGCACAAAGCACCAGGGCCCCCGGCCCGCCGAACGGCGGGCCGGGGGCTTTTTGCGCCCTCCGGCGCATATCCTGTGGGGGAAGGAGGCGGTTCCATGGGGAAAAACAGACCCCGGCGGGTGGTCGTGGAGCCGGCGGCGCCGGAGGATCCGGCGGCCCGGCTGGAGGTGCTGGAGGCTCTGCTGGCGGGGATCAATTTGCCCTTCGGCCGGAGGGGGGAAACGCCCGTTGCAGGGCACAAAGCTGTTGGTGAGTATGGCGATGAGCCGCTCCCGGGGGGAGTCGATGATGCGGCAGCCCACCACCCCGGCGGCGTTGCAGCCGAAGCCCATGGACATGGTCAGTGCCTGCTTGCCGCAGGCCCGGGCCTTCTGGAAGGTGTGATCCAGGACGAAGGCCACCCGGGGCAGGTAGCCCAGATCCTCCAGCAGGGTAAACAGGGGGAAGAAGATGGCCATGGGGGGCAGCATGACGGACACCACCCAGGCCAGCACCCGGTACACCCCGTCCACCAGGGCGCCGAGGAGCCAGGCGGGGGCGTTGAGCCAGGCTAACAGCTCTCCCAGCCGGTCTCCCGCCCAGAACAGGGCGGCGGAGAGGAGCCGGGAGGGCACATTTGCCCCCGCGATGGTGAGCCACAGCACCCCGGCCAGCAGCAGGAGCATCAGCGGCACGGCGGCAATGCGGCTGGTGAGCAGCCGCTCCGCCCGTCCCCGCAGCGCCCCCGCCGGGGCCGTCACCACGCCGGCGGCGGCCTCCTCGGCGGCGGATACCAGGGCGGCGGCGTACAGCTCCCCCAGCCCCTCCGGCTCCACCCCCGCCCGGCGCAGCCCGTCCCGGGCCTGTGACACGGCCCGGGACAGGGGCTCGTCCATGGGCTCCGGCAAAGCTGCGTCCCCCTCCAGCAGGCGCAGGGCCGCCTGCCTGGCGGGGAGCCGTCCCCCCAGCCGCCCCTCCAGCAGGGGCCGCAGGGAGGAGACGGCAAACTCCACCGCCGGCGGATAGCGCACCTCCATGGCCCGGGGCGGCTCCGGGGCGGAGACGGTCTCCTCCACCGCGTCCAGCAGCTCAGACAGGCCCTCCCCCCGCCCTGCCGAGGCACCCACCACGGGCACCCCCAGCCGGGCGGACAGGGCCTCCAGATCCACCCGGATGCCCCGGCGCTCCGCCTCGTCCAGCAGGTTGACGCACACCACCGTCCGGGGCATCAGCCCGATCACCTGGAGGGCCAGGATCAGCCCCCGCTCCAGGCAGGTGGCGTCGCACACCACCACGGCCCCGTCCGCCCCGCCGGAGCGGAGGAAGTCCCGGGCCACCACCTCCTCCGCCGAGCGGGCCAGCAGGGAGTAAGTACCGGGGAGATCCACCAGCACATAGCCCCGGCCGCCCCGCTCGCACCGGCCCTGGGCGGTGGTCACCGTCTTGCCCGGCCAGTTGCCCGTGTGCTGCCGCAGGCCGGTGAGGGCGTTGAACACGGTAGACTTGCCCACATTGGGGTTGCCCGCCAGGGCGATGAGCCGGTCGTCCGGCCGCTCCCGGCGGACGGCCCGGCCGGTGTCCGCCGCCCCGGCGCCGGTGGCGGCTCTGGTCAGTCCCATGCCGGCCCCTCCCCCAGGCGGACGCCTCCGGCGTCCTTGCGCCGCAGGGCGATCACCGCCCCCCGGATCAGGTAGGCCGCCGGATCCCCGGCGGGGCTCACCGCCGCGCAGGTCACCCGGGTGCCCGGCACCAGGCCCAGCTCCAGCAGGCGGCGGCGCATGGCGGGCTCGGCCTCAATGTGGCTGACAAGGGCGCTCTCCCCCACACGGAGGGTATTCAACGAGGGATTCATAGGTCTCCGCTCTCCTTACATACATTAGGTTGCGGGGACGGAGCCCCGCAACCTATCCTATTGCCCGCCCGCGCCGTTGGTGCGGCGGAGAGGAGGCCTTCTCATGCGTCCATACCGCCGGCGCCGCCCGGGCGGCTCCATCCGCCACCATCTGACCGTTGTGCTTCTGCTGCTGGGCGTCCTGATCCCGCTGGTGCTCCGGGAGCCGGCCCCACCGGCCCCCGCGCCCCTGCCGGAGGGGGAGGTGCTGGAGTCCGTCCGCGCCGCCCTGCCCGAGGAGCTGGAGCCCCTGCGGCGGGCTTTTGTGGAGTGCGGGGCCGCCCTGGCGGGGCGGGTGGGCTACTTCTGGGGCGGCAAGTCCGACGCGGTGGGGTGGGACGCCCGCTGGGGCGTGCCTGCGGTGGTCACCGCCCCCGGCAGCGACACCACCGGGGAGAGCATCCCCTTCGGCCTGGACTGCTCCGGCTTTGTGTCCTGGTGCGCGGTCAACGCTGCCGGGGACGCCGCCGCCGGGGCGGTGATCGGCAGCGGCGTGCGGGAGCAGTGGGCCCGGTGCACCCCCGTGGCGTGGGACGAGGCCCAGCCGGGGGATCTGCTGGTTTTCCCGGATCTCTCCCACGTGGGCATCGCGGCGGGCAGGGATATGGACGGGAAGCTGATGGTGCTCCACTGCTCCCGCAGCCTGGGCGGCGTGGTGTGCTCCGCCGACGCCCGGGCCGTGGGCTTTGCCGGCGCGGGCCGCCCGGCGTTCTTCGGGCCGTAGGGCGGGGGCCTGCCCCCGCCGCGTTTCCGGGGCACCCAAGGAATGAGAATGGCGGCACCCCCTCATCCGTCACGGCTGTACCGTGCCGCCACGGGGTAAGGAAGGGTTCCTTTTATCGGACTGTCCCCCGGACAGTCCGACCCCCCACGGGGGGAGGCTTCGGACGGATGACACACGCCCCCGCGTGGGGCGCGACGTCCGCTTTTTGCTGTACCGAGAACATCCCTCCCGCTTTCACGAGCGGGAGGGATGCTTTTTGGCAACGTATACAAGCAACTATCAGCTGCACCAGTGGGAGGCCAGCGACAGCTTTCTGCGCACCGACTTCAACACGGATTTTCAGAAGATCGACGCCGCCATCAAGGGGGTGGAGACGGCGGCCAGCGCCGCGCTGGCGTTAAAGGCGGATGCGGGGACAACCCAGACGGCGCTGGCCGCAAAGGCGGAGATCGCGGTGGGTGCCTACACCGGCGACGGGACGGAGAGCCGCACCATCACCCTGGGCTTTCAGCCCAAGGCCCTGCTGCTGTTCCGCAGGAAAGCCGACTCCGGCAATGACCGCTACACGCTGCTGGTGTATCCGGATGCCCCCTGCATCAGCACCAACGACGGCGGCGTCATGCTGGCGGTGGCGGCCCAGGGCTTTTCGGTGCGATATGCCACGTATCGCTCCGGAAACGCCAATCCAGCCTGTATGCCCGTCACCAATGAATTGAACATCGAGTACCGCTATCTGGCGGTAAAATAAAAAGCGGGCCCCCGGCTTATGCCGGGGGCCCGCTAGTGTCTAGTTACGAGAGATACACTTACTCTCCATCAGAAGGATAGTACTTGATATTTGCACTACCATCCCGCACAGTCACATTGTCGATCTGCGCCTGTGTGCCACCGAGGCCGATGTTCTCAGTCAGACCATCAGTGTAGGTGTTACCAGAGATTACAGCGCTCCCGGTGCAGCCAGAAAGGGAGATGTCCACAGCGGTACTGTTAAAGGTACAACCAGAGATAGTGGCGTTGGCAAAGCCTAGACCGCCGATGTGGATAGAAGTGCTGTAACCATCAAAGGTGCAGTCAGTGATAATCAGAGTGCCCAGAGCGCTCTCGTTGCCGGCGTTCTCTTTGATCGCGATGGCGGAAGCACCACTGTCGTTCACAAAGTTCACGCCCTGAATAGTGACGTTACCCTCGACCATCAGGCCACGATCAGCAGCCTGAGTCTCAAGCTCCGTGTTGCCGGTACCAATGAGAGTCACGTTCTCCAGAGTAGTGCCGGAGGCAATTTCAAAGGTGCCAGTACCCACATAGATGGTATCCTTGTCACTAGTAAGGGCGGCATTCAACTCAGCCTGAGAGTCAGCTGCCTCAATATAGGTGTCGTTGGCAGTGTTGAACTTCAGAGTGGCTTTGCCGTCCTGGGCGGTAACCTCAGTGATCTTGCCATCCTCGATGGTGACATTCACATCGGTGCAGCCCTCGCCCTCCAGAGCGGCCACGATAGCATCGGTCAGCTCACGGACAGTAGCGTTGTTGGGGTCATAGATGACCAGCTCATAGTTGTCGGTCAGGACAACGCGCAGCTCGGGATCCACAGGCTCCTCGGGGGTGGAATCAGCGCTCTCCTCCACGTCCCAGATCCAGGCGGTGCGGATGGCATCGTCGTCGTCCACGATGACGGCGTGCACTTCCACGTTCTGACGGAAGTCAGCGGAGGCGACGTCCTGGCTGGCGTTGGTCACGCCGGTGACGTCCCAGACGTTGGCCTCGCCCTGAGTGTAGGCAATATAGTTCTCGGGCTCGTCAGAGTCGCGGCGGGCATCGTCGTCCAGATCCTTGTAGTAAGCCACAGTGCCCACGTGGAGCAGGTCGGCGTACACGTCGCCCTGGTAGACGGAGGTACCGGCGGTGCTCAGGTCATAGGTGCCGTCGGAGTTCTGGGTGTAGGCATAGGCGGTCATGAAGTGGTCGGGATCCTCGAAGTCCACGGGGGCGTCGTCAACCTCGATCTCCTCCACGGAGCCGTCCTCGAACACCACGTTCAGCCACAGAGTGTCGCCGGTGGTGTAGGCGTTGCGGTTCAGGACCAGCAGGTAGTCGCGGTTGTTGGCCTGGGTCTCGGCCTCGAAGAGCACCACACCGGCCAGGTTGGAGGCCTCATAGGTGTCGTCGGCAGTCTTGGTCAGCACGGGGTAGACCTGAACATGGGTGCCCTCAGCCACGGAGCTCATCTCATTCCAGCCGGTGAGCACCTCGTAGCAGACCTCGTCGTCGTCCGGATCGGCAGGATCATTGACGTCAGTCCAGTAGTAGAAGGCCACGGTGTTGCGATCCACGGCGTAAGTCTTTGTGTTACCGCTATGAGTACCAAAGCCTCTTACGGAGATATTGCCGCTACCAGCCCTATACCCATCGCCTGTAAGTGCATACTGGAAGTTGCAGCCAGTGTGGCTCGCTTCCGCTCTCATATAGACAATGCTGCCGGTATCGCCGACACCAGCGGTGGTCTCGGGATTCACGCTGGAATCAATCTCCAGGCCCTTGTTGTTGTCGCTGGTGTAATCAATATTGTTATTCTTCATGATCCGCTCGATGGTCAGGACATTGTCCTCGTCCAGGGAGTAGGTGATGATGGAGCCCTTGGCCTTACCGGTGCGGTAGATATCTTCCACCTGCTCGGTTCCATTGCCCTGCTGCACGTCGCGGGAGCCCAGGTAATTCTCCAGAGCACTGTTCTTCTGGCTGTTGGTGCCGGAGAACACGTCACGGGAGTCGTTCCAGTCGATGGTGTAGGTGCCGGTGGTGCCGTCGGCGGACAGGATCTCAACCTGGCCGGAGCGGGACAGGGCGTTCAGAGTCCAGGCGGAATCCAGAACCAGAGCGTAGTTGGTCACAACCTCCTCAGCGGGACGGAGGGCCACGATAAAGCCGTTGGAGTCCAGGAAGAAGTCGAACGCGGTGTCGAAGCCGGGGGCGTCGTCGCGGGTCTTGGAGGCGTCGATGTCGAAGTCCTCGATGTCCACGTCCACGTCAGAGGCCTCGTCACGGATGAAGGACTGATAGTAGGTATCGCCATTGTCGATGGTGATGTACAGCTCATCATTGCGGTCGCGATCCAGACGGGTCATGGTGCCGGTGACGGTATCGGCCAGCTTCACATAGGTGCGGCCGCCGTACTCCACGTACAGGATCACGTCGTCGGTGGCAACCTCGTCCTCAAACACCACGTCCTCGAAGTCCACACGGACGGCATCGGGAGTGTTGGTGTTGTTGTTGGGCTCATAGATGCGGTCGGAGCCCAGGTTGGAGCGGTAGAAGGACAGAATCTCGTCCCGCTCATTGTAGCGGATGACCTCGGACAGGGTCTCCTGGGTGTAGAGCACGTACTCGGCGGTGCCGTCGTCGTCGTTGTCGATGACCTCGACGTTTACGCCATTCACGGCCAGCACGTTGTGGTCAACACCGGGATCCTCGTTGCCGATGATGTCGATGGCCTCGGCCTGATCCTCGCACCAGCCGTAGTTCACATAGTACTGGGTGTCACGGCCCAGGGAGATGCCGGTGCCGTCCAGAAGCTCGTCTTCGTCATCAGCGCCGTCGGCGGTGGACACGATGACGTTCATGTCGTCATTGGTGGCAATGCCGATGACATTGGCGTTGGACAGGATGGTGGTCTTTTCCACATACATGGTGACGGCCTTGCCGATCATGTCCACGGGGGTGCTCACGTTGAAGGGCACGACATCATCGTACTCGATGCCCTCGGGCACGGTGGTGTTGGCGGTGGTGGAGTCGTACACAACCACGTTGTCCAGGTTGGTGCGGCCCTCACGCAGAGCGGCGGCGGAGTTAGTCTCCTCCAGCTGCGCCCACTCGTTGCCCACAACCACGCCCTCGACGCGCATCACGCCGAACACGGAGCTCAGGATGGTGCGGTGGTCGCTGTACACCAGGGCGTAGCCGTTCTGGTACTGCTGAATCATCTCAACGTCCAGGGCGTTGTAGATCAGCAGGGCGGCGTCG
>ERZ1643247.2552-NODE-2552-length-14121-cov-6.464524_pt1 | contig 14121 bp, 8 predicted proteins | sample MGYA00579264_ERZ1643247 | MGnify/ENA primary metagenome ERZ1643247 (study PRJEB29033, sample SAMEA4952262) | chicken gut metagenome | biome: Broiler Chicken; feature: Gastrointestinal Tract; material: Caecum | place: Ireland | collected 2018 | study: Broiler... | reverse complement strand
CGGTTCAGGCGCTCGGCCTCGGTCTCCCGCTTGCCCCGGCGCTGGTTGCCCCGGCGCTGGTTGTTCCGGTTGGGGAACTTCTGCTTGGTCACCACGTTGTCCGTGCGGGTCTTCACCTTTTGGTCCGCCAGCTGGTCGTACTTCTCGTTGTACTTATCGATGTTCACGTTGGAGGAACGGGTGTCCACCACCCGGCGGGTGGGCTGCTGGGGCTCCTTCACCAAAGCGGGAGCCTGGGCCTCTTCTTCTCCCCCCTGGGGCTTCTTCTCCGCCCGGGGCTTTTGCCCCTGGGGCGGGGTCTTCCGGGGCTGCTCCTGCTTGGGAGCGGCCTCCTGCTTGGAACCGTTTTGGGGACGCTCTGCCGGCGTGGAAGCTTTCTTTTCCTCCCGGGCGGCAAAGTAGTCGTCGAAGTTCTTCACGCTGTTCTGCTGGGTGAAGGTCTCAAACACCACATCCAGCTCCGGCTCCTCCAAAGCCGTCATGTATTTTTTGGGCTCCGGAAAGTACTTGGCCAGAATGTCCAGCACATCCTTGTTGGGAATGTTCAAATCCTTGGCCACTTCCCGCACTCTGTATTTAATCATCATGGGCACGATCCTCCTTCTCTTCCGTCACGGCCTCCGCCAACTCTTGCACAGCTTTGGCAAACCCCTGGTCCGTCAGGGCCAGCACGCCGGCCCGCACACCGCAGGCCCGGCCCAATTCCTCCATGCGGGGCTGCACCCGCACCGTGGGAATACCGGCCCGGTCCCCCTCATAGCGAAGGTTTTTCACGGTCTTTTCCGAAATGTCCCCCGCCGCCAGCAGCAGGGCAGCTTTTCCCTCTCTGGCGGCGGTGGTCGCCGCGTCGAAGCCGGGCTCCACCTTGCCGGCCCGCCGGGCCAGCCCCAGCAGGGAAAGCAGCCGTTCCCGGCTTGTGTTCTGCTTCATGTCAAACGCCCCCTTTTCCCAAGGGTTCTTCCTCGATGACAATCTCCGGCGGGGTTTGAGGCGGCTGGGCCGCCTCTTGGGCCGCCCGGATTTCCTCTTCCATCCGGTCGTAGACCTCCTCCGGGATCTTGCAGGAGAAGGCCCGCTCCAGCCGCCGGGCCTTGCGGGCCAGCTGCAGGCACTGGGCGTCCCGGCAGAGGTAGGCCCCCCGCCCAGGCTTTTTCCCCGTCAAATCCAAGGAGATCTCCGGGGGCGGGACTTGGCCCTGCTCCCCCTCCTTCTGCGGGGCGCGCACCACCCGCACCAGCTCCTTTTTGGGCTTCATCTGCCCGCAGCCGGTGCACATGCGCATCGGTGTCTTCTTAGGCCGCATGGTCGCTCCTCCTCCCTTCGGGGCCGCTGCTCCCCGGTTTATTCCTCTTCGCCGTAAAAGCCGCTTTCCGGCTTGATGTCAATTTTCCAGCCCGTCAGCTTGGCGGCCAGGCGGGCGTTCTGTCCCTTGTTGCCAATGGCCAGGGAAAGCTGGTTGTCAGGCACCGTCACCCGGCAGGAGCGGGATCCGTCCTCGGCCGTTTCCACCGACAGCACCGTGGCCGGGGAGAGCGCCGCCCCGATGAACTTCTTGGGGTCGTCGCTGTACTCCACAATGTCGATCTTCTCGCCGCCCAGCTCTTCCACAATCTCCGACACACGGGAACCCCGGGTGCCGATGCAGGCGCCCACCGCGTCCACGTCCGGGTTGTGGCTCACCACAGCCAGCTTGGTGCGGGAGCCCGCCTCCCGGGACACGGCCTTGATCTCCACGGTGCCGTCGTAAATTTCCGGCACCTCCGTCTCAAACATGCGCTTGACCAAATCCGGATGGGTGCGGGAAATAATGGCCTTGGGGCCCTTTTCCGTCTCCCGCACGTCGACCACATAGACCTTTATGTAGTCGCCTTCCTTCACCGTCTCCCCGCCGATCTGCTCGTTCTTGGGCAGCACGGCCTCCGCCTTGCCAATCTTCAGGGAGATAGCCCCGGTGCGGGGGTCGATGCGCTCCACCAGGCCGCTGACCAGCTCCTGGTGCTTCGACTGGAACTCCTGCATCATCTGGCCGCGCTCGCTGTCCCGAATGCCCTGGCGGATGATGTTCCGGGCAGTCTGGGCGGCCACCCGGCCAAACTGCTTGGTGTCCAGCTTAATGCGCACAAACCGGCCCACGCAGGCGGTGGGGTCCACCTGCTTTGCCTTGTCCAGCAGGTACTGGCGGTTGGGGTCCTCCACCTCTTCCACAATCTCCTTGCGGAGGTACACGTTGAACACGCCCTTCTCCGGGTCCACGTCAATGTCCACGTCCTCGTTGCCGTAGTTGTTTTTGCAGGCAGTGGAAATCGCCTTTTTGATTTTATCCAGCATAAATTCCACCGGAATGCCCTTTTCCTTTTCCAGCAGGTTCAAAGCCAAAAATAGCTCCTCGTTGCCCTGCTTTTCCGGTTCCTTTTTCTTCTTTGCCATGGTCCAGCCTCGCTCCTTTGCTTGACGTTTATTCTTCCCAGTCCTCCAGCCCCAGGATGGAGGAGCACTCTTTCTTTTCCACGGTGACGCTGGTTTCCTCGTCCAGCTGCACTTCCAGCTCTCCCGTTTCCTCTGTCCGCAGCAGCAGACCTGTCAGCTCCCGCACCCCGTTTTCCAGAGGCCGAATCAGCCGGATCCGCACCGGCCGGCCCGCATAGGCGGCAAAGTGCTCCGGGCGGGTCAGTTTCCGCTCCAACCCAGGGGAGGAGACCTCCAGCATGTACTCCTGGGGGATGGGATCCTCCCGGTCCAGCACAGGGGAGAGGGCGTGGGTCATATCCACACAGTCGTCAATGGACACGCCGCCGTCCTTGTCGATAAACACCCGCAGGAACCACTCAGCCCCCTCCTTGACAAACTGCACATCCCACAGGAAAAGCCCCAGCTCTTTGGCCAGAGGTTCGCTCAGTTCCCAGACCCGGTGGGCCACGTTTCCTTTTTTCTTGGGAGCAGCGCTCATATACCTCCCGTCCTTTCCCGGCCTGGCGGCCGTTTTCGCTTTTCCTTCATAAGCAAACAAAAGAGCGGGTCGCCCCACTCTTTCATCGTCCATCCTATACCATAGCTATTATACCACCGGATTTTAGGAAAATCAAGGGGTTTCTCCCGGAAGAATGGCCTTTTCCCAGGGAAAACCAGCCTCCGTTTGGGGATTTCCCGGCCGGCGGCCCAGCAGGCCCTACACCTCCAGCTGCCGGGACAGGAACAGGGAGGCCGCCCGTGCGCTTTCCAAAGCCTCGCTGCCTGGTTTTCCCGGAGACTTTTCCCCTTTCACCAGCAGCACAGCCCCCATGGGATCCCCGGCCGCCGCCACGGGAAAGGCCGCCACCGCTTCCCCCTGGGCGCCCTGGGCGATGGGCAGCGTGTTTTCTCCCGTGGAGATAAAGGAGGCCTTCCCCTGCACCAATTCCTCCAGCTGGGGGGAAAGAGGCTTTCGCAACAGCTCCCGTTTGGCAGGACCCGCCACGGCGATCACCTGCTCGTTGTCGCACACAGCGGCCCCCTGGCCGGTGAGCGTCACCAGCGCCTCTGCGTACGCCTGGGCCAAAGAGGACATCTCCCCCACCGGGGAATACTTTTTCAAAATCACCTCGCCGGACACATCGGTGAAAATCTCCATGGGCATGCCCTCGCGGATTTTCAGCGTGCGGCGAATCTCTTTGGGGATGACCACCCTTCCCAGGTCGTCGATCCGTCGGACTATACCTGTGGCTTTCATACCATTCCTCCCAAAATTCCTGCCGTGCCCTGCGCGGCTTGGTTTCGTGAGAGTAGTATTTGCCAAGGTTTTTTGTTTTATCCTTTTTTTCTCAGAACTAAAAAAGCGAAAAGCACCTCTTCTCATAACCGCCCCTCCAACGCCCCTCTTTTCCCCCACAAGCCCCTCTGGCAGGGGGAATGTTCAACCCTCCACTATCTTCCTCCCACACTCTTTTCCCCCGTGTTCCGGGCTTGCTGGGGCCCTCTTTCGCAAAGGGCAGTGTATAGATAACTTCAACTCCCAGGGAAAAAGCCCTGAGAGAATCTAAAATTTAAGAGGGTTGAAATTATGAAGAAAAGCAAGTTTCTGAAGAAATCACTTGCGATGCTTCTGGCAGTGATGCTGGTCGTCGCAATGATTCCGCTCAGTGCTTCCGCTTCTGACCCGAACCTCCAGCAGGTTTATGTCAGTGCGGATGACGAACCGGTCATGCTGACTCAGAACGGCAATACCTACACCGGCAATTATCGCAACGGTGCAGGGGAAGTCGATCTGACGTTGGTGGTGGGTTCCGGTAACCTGGTGTATTACACCAATACCGATACCTCCGCTACCACCGATCAGCAGGTCACCGTTACCGACAACGTGGCCACCTTCACCGTTGACACCGATCAGTATACCAATGCTGAAGGCAACGTGGAAGTGAAGTTCTCTGTGGCTGACTCCAATGACCCCAAGGTTCGGGAAAACTACACTGTGGTCCTGACCCCTGTCACTGTCAGCACCGAGACCCTGATCACCGACTTTGAGCTGGACCGTGATCAGAATGGCAACACCATTCCCAATGTGGGCACTGCTTCCATCGGCGTGGATTTCGTCAACGTGACCGTTCCTTATGATGCTATCAACGGCGCTACTTATGTGATCCGCAACATGGCGGTTTCCGCTGGCGCTACCTGGTCCATCACCCGCAGCGGCGCTGCTGTTGCCAACGGTGACGACGAAGGCATCGTGAACCGCAATCCTTATGTTACCGTTCAGGACGGCGACGTGATCGCTATCACCAACGGCGGACGCACTCAGACCTACACCCTGCACATCAGTGTGGCGGACGGCTTCAAGTACTTCCAGACCGCTGAGGGCCTGGACGCTGTCCTGTTCCCCGAATCCGGTAACATCGTGGTCCTGCTGCCCTTCGGCACTGCTGCTGACGCCAACGGCGGAAACATTTCCGTGACCCCCATCTTCGAGCTGGATTATCCCAGTGCTGTTGCCACTTGGGGCGGCCACGAAATCAACGGTGTGGATGACACCATTACCATTGATGCTGACGATGTGGTTGATGGTGAAAATGGCATGACCCCCACCTTCGTTACTTTTGAAGGGACCACCAATAGCGATTGGACTGGTCGGAAAGAAAACGCTGGTTCTGACTTTGGTGTTTTTGCAAGCGGGACTGGCATTGATGGCCGTCTTGCCAATATCACTACTGCTATCACCCTGACTTATGCTGACGAGTCTACTCGTACTTACAATGTCTACTTCATGGAGACTGCTCAGAACAACGAGACTGAGATCGATCGTCTGATCATCGGCAGCGAAGACGCTGTAATCGACCAGGATGCCAAGACCATCGACATCACTCTGCCCAACGGCACTGACCTCTCCAATGTGAACTTGAGCTCTGCTTCCAACACCACCGCTGCTACCATGACTGCTTCTTATGGTGCGGATATCGATTTTGTGATTCCCAGTGTTGCATTTAATGGTGCAGGCGCTCGTTCCGCTACCCAGACCTTCACCACTGCTAGCACCTCCGCCGATCTGCGGCAGGCTGTGAGCGTGCGTGTCCGTTCTCAGGATTATGCCACCACTGGCAACGAGATCTTCTACACCTTGAATGTAAACGCTTCCAGCGAATATCAGAAGGCTGAGATCACTTCCTTCACCATTAAGAATGACGACGGCTACAGCTTCACTGCTAAGCCCGACAAGAATGGCAATGTCACTCTGGAAGTTCCCTATGAAATCTATGACAAAGACCTTCTGGGCAATGGTTCTTGGACCTTCTTCTACACCAAGGGCATCGGCACTCTGGCCACTGTGAATGGTACTGCTCTGCCTGTGACCGGTTCTACCATTGACCTAACTAACCCTGTTTTTGCCGCTATGCTGCCTGAGGTAGGCGACAAGTCTGTGGGCGATCCCATCGCTGTCCGTATGGTGGGCGAAGACCTGACTGTCAACAGCCAGCAGTATAAGATCACCATCAATCGCGCTGCTGCTAAGACCGAGTCTTCTCTGGAGAAGTTCACTCTGGTGGGCAATGAGGCTTGGGAAGTTCCCGGCGCTGCTCACACCTATCAGGGCACTGTGAATAATACCAACAAGACCATTTCTGCCAACGCTTCCTGGACTGCCGGCAAGTACTGGGCTACCCGTCCCTTCGAAGCAATCGCTGAGGTGGCTGAGGATTCCAACGCCCGTGTGTTCTATCAGGGTACTAGCGGCCGCATCACTTACCTGATGGAGCTGGTCAACTCCGGCAACACCGGTGCTACCGACGTTTACAACAACATTACCAATGATACTTGGAGACTGTTCGACGGCCAGACCATCGTGGTCATGAGCGAAGAGCTGTGGGTGGAGATTGCCTCCCAGAACGGCTTTACCTCTGCTAACAACAGCCGTTTTCTCACTTGGGATAGCTTCCAGACCTTTGCTACCGGTTCCAATGGCGGTCACTACACCACCTATACCCTGGATCTGGGCACCAATGGTCCCGAGGAAGGCGCTGGCTTGACCGACGTCACCCTGGTGGATGGCACCGGTTGGGAAGCTGACCTGACCATCGACATCAAGGGCGGCACTCTGGAGTGCCTGGATGTTCCCTATGCTCTGACCACTGAGCTGGACGAGAACGGGTACATTGAAGACACCGATACCGTGAACCCCATCTTCCTGACCTACGACTTCAAGGATGCCAACCGCGCCTACATGCTGGGCAGCGATAACACCCTGACTACTGCCAACCAGGCTAATCCCGATGGTCTGGGCCTGCCCACTGCTGGCACCTCTGGTAATGCTATCTTCACCGACATGGCTGACTTCACCGGCGGCTGGACTGAGGACAAGTACGATGACTATGTGTTGGCTGGAAATCCCTTCCTGCTGATCAGCCGTGACGGTGACATGTATGTCTACAATTACAATACTTCTTCTCAAACCTTTGTACGCAACACTGCTGTGAAGGCTGACAGTCTGACTGTTTGCTCCGAGAACGGCAAGGACGCTTATCAGAGCTTTGAGATGAAGCTGAAGGTTGCTGAGCCCAATGCCGGCACCGATTTCCAGAGCTTCTACTTCACTGGCTATGAGAGATTCCCCGCCACTGTGGATTCCAAGAACCACACCATTTCTGTGGTCCTGCCCTTTGGCACTGAGTATACCTACCTGGTCCCCAATTACACTTTGACCTCTGATTCTCAGGGTGCCATTGTCACCGTGGACGATCCCGAACTGTTGGGCAAGCCCGTGCGTACTGGTGTGACCGATGTCAACTTCACTTCTACTCGGAAGTTCACTGTGATCGCTGAGAACGAGACCGCTATGACCGAGTGGACCGTGAATGTGACGGTTGCTGACGAGTTCTCCGATGTGACCACCAAGGATTGGTTCTACAATGATGTTATGGCTGCCGCCGGCTTCGGTTATGTGAACGGCATGGGCAACGGCAAGTATGAGCCTTATGGCACTACTACTCGCGCTCAGTTTGCCAAGATCCTGGCTGAGGCTCTGGGCTATGACGCCAGCGCTTATACCACCTCTGCCTTCCCGGATGTCTCCGAGGATCACTGGGCAATGGCTGCTATCGCCTTCTGCGCCGATCAGGAAATCATCCTGGGCTATGACACTGGTAACTTCGAACCCAGCAAGACCATCACCCGTCAGGAAGCTGCTTTGATGCTCCAGAGAGCTTTTGATCTCCAGGGCAACGAGAGCAACCTGTATCCCGATGATGCTAAGATCGCTGGTTGGGCCGAAGATGGCGTGTATGCTGTAAAGCATGCCGGTCTGATGAAGGGCGATGCTGACACCGGTAACTTCCGGCCTACCAGCACCCTGAACAGAGCTGAGATGGCCACCATTCTGATGAATGCCCATCGCGCTGGTTTGATCAAATGAGGTTTCAACTCATCTAAATTTTATGATTACCCCATAGACAGGAGGGACAGCACGAGCTGTCCCTTTTGTCTTTTTCTCAGACCGCTGGCGCGGTCCGATGAAAGCCATGGATTGACAGGAGGGACGGCGTAGGCTATTCCCCCTGTCACAGGGATATGTTGAACTGCCCTGGCTAGGTGAATCTGACAGGAATTGAGAGTAGGGCGGCATGCGTTTTCCCCTTGGAAAAGGAAAAAACGGTCTGGGAGAGATATCCCAGGCCGTTTTTGGATAGAACAAGGTCGATTTTCCCATTTCCCCCAACCCCAGAGAAAAGAACAAAGGCGCTGCTTGCGCAGCGCCTTCATCCTATGGGGTAATCATAAAATTAAGTAGAGTTGAAACCTTACTTGATCAAGCCAGCACGATGGGCATTCATCAGAATGGTAGCAGCTTCGGCTCTGTTCAGAGTGCTGGTGGGACGGAAATTACCGGTATCGGCATCGCCCTTCATCAGGCCGGCATGCTTTACATTGTAAACCTCTGCCTTGGCCCAGCCTGCAATCTTAGCGTCGTCAGGATACAGATCACCAGCGCTGCCATTCAGATTAAACGCTCTCTGGAGCATGATAGCAACTTCTTGGCGAGTGATGGTCTTATTTGCCTTGAACTCACCGTCTTCATAGCCGAGAATGATATCCCGCTCAGCGCAGAAGGCAATAGCGCCCTTGGCCCAGTGATCATCAGCAATGTCAGGGAATACGGAATCGCAATCGTTGGAGCCGTCATATCCCAGAGCAGCTGCCAGCAACTTGGCAAACTCCGCACGGGTGGTAGTCTTGGAAGGCTGATAGGTGCCGTCGCCCATGCCGTTTACATAGCCCAGCTGAGCAGCAGTCATCACATCGTTGTAGAACCAATCCTTTTCGTTCACGTCGGAGAACCGGCTGGCCACAACTACCTTAACGGTGTATTCAGCCTTGGTGGTCTCATTTTCAGCGACCACAGTGAACTTGCGATCAGAAGTAAAGTTGATCTCAGTGTGACCAGAGTATACAGGCTTACCTTTCAGCTCAGGATCGTCCACAGTCACGATAGCACCTTCAGAAGTGCTGTAAACGGGAGTCAGGTAGGTGTACTCCGTCTTGTTCAGGTCAGTGCCATAAGGCAGGGTGACCGTGATGGTGTTGCCGTTGTTGTCGGAAACAATGTTGCCCTTGAAGTTGGGGAATTCCTTGAAGTAGAAGCTGGTAAATGCAGCCTCATTGTTGGCGTCTTCCACATTCAGCCGGAACTCCAGGGACGTATATTTCAGGCCATCCTCGCTGCTGATGGCCAGCTTATTGTCTTCCACAGTGGTAACTTCGTTGCCGTTCTTGTAAATATGAACGGTGCCGTCACGATCGATGATCAGATAAGCACGGGAAGCAACATAGTTATCCAGAGCAAAATCATAGGAATACTGGCCGTTGGCATCGATGTAATCGGCAATGTCCTCGAAGATAGCGCTGCTGGTGGGAAGCGTATAGTTAACCTTGGAGACATAGCTATCGCCATAGTTATTTACGGTTTTGGTCAAAGGACCATTACCAGTAATAGCAGTATCAACACCCATCATAATGGCGCCATCGGAGATGTTGTACTCCAGATACACAGGATTATAATTTTTCTTTGCAGTATCACTGGTCAGAGCGTAGGGCAGATCGCCATCCAGGTAGTAGGTATTGCCAGCCTGCTTAATAGTGACAGGCAGTTCCCAACCAGTTGCATCCACCAATCGCAGAGTGGTCAGATCAGCATCCTTGCCGGGCTCATCGCGAGTAATATCCATGGTGTACTCGGTGTAAAGGCCGTTATACTGCTTCTTCACCGTCTCCCAGTTTGCGATTTGATTGCCAGTCAAGGCGCCGCCAGCAGTCATATCAACCCAAGCTTTCTCGCTGATGACAACAATCTTGCTGTCCTCATAAACATCAGCTGTATTTGCACCAGTGGCATGGGTGAATCGATACACGCCAGTACCGGTAGCATTATCAGCCTCGGTCTCCACCACGGAAACCAGAGTGCCATTGGGCTGCAGTGCAAACACCTTGGTATTCTTATCGGCGTCCAGAACCATGCCGTAATCGTTAATGTTGGCATAGTCAGTCCAGTTTACAACAATATCAATGGTCTGATCCGGGTTGATAATGCCCTTGTAGGTGTTATCCGGAGTAACTTCGTTGTACTTCAGAGTGCCAACCAGATCGAAATCGGTCAAAGCAGACTTCTCGGAAGCAGTGGCGCGATTCAGCTGGATGTAATAAGTAGCGGAGTTAGCGGAAAGCTCATCGCCAGCTACATAGAGGTCAATGCCAGTACCCAGAGAACCATCGCCCACTTCGGGCAGGAAAGCTTCTCTACCGTTCAAAGCGGCGCCGGACTTGGGCATAGTAGTTCCATTATATTTAGCAGTAGCGCCAATGGACTTGGTGTAATAGAGCTTCCAGCCTTTCAACAGATCGGTATTGTAGACATAGTAGGGAACTTCGAACACAAACACATTGTGGCCGCCCTGGTTGGTCAGCTTGCCAATCAATTCCACGGTCCCATCGGCGTTCTTCAGGGTCATGGTGTTGATGGTGGGAACCACAAAGTCTTCCGCTGCCTTCACGTTCAGCGTGTAATACTCGGTGGTCAGCTTATCCTCGGACACAACCTTAATCTTCACAGAATTGGAGGCGTTCAGAGTTCCAGTGGTGGTGTAATCTGCCTTGGCAGCACGAGGAGGAGTAGTGTCATTAAATGTAACGCCACTCTGCATGGGAACGGTGATATCAGCGCCATTGGAGGCAATCATGGAAATCTCGGTACCCTTGCTGTTAAGAGCACTCAGATTGGTGCCTCTGGGCAGAGTGATATCGATGGTCTTGGTTTCCTGATTGATGGAAGCAGTTTCGCTGCCAGTGGTGGTCTCGCTGCCGATGGTCACTTCATCAATCACAGCCTCATTGTTCAGCCTGGGCTCGTAGAAGTACATGGTATAGGTGCGAGAAGTATTCTCCGAATACTCAACAGTTACATCATAGCCCACAAAAGGACAATTTCCAGAGGTAAAAGTGTTACCACTTTCCATATTTGCAGGAACGGCCTTCCAATCTGCCCAATCATTGGTTGCTGTTGTATTGCCAAAAGCATTGAACTGCAGACTCACATTCGTGCCGTCTTTGCCGTCGCCTTTATATCCATAAACTGCCTTTCCAATGGTGATCTCATCACCGCTGGTCAGAGTATCGGAACCGAAAGAAGCTTCTGCGCTGGGATAATCCAACTCGAAAACAGGTGTTACAGAGAAGGTTTCATTTTCCACTGTGTATCCATAGGGCAGCATCACAGCGATGATGTTGTCGGGGAACACGATGGTGTCCAGAGCCTCTTCAATCTCGAAGGAGGTGAAGCCGGAAGCAGGGGTGATCTTCAAGGTATACTCTTTTACGCTGCCTTGATTTTCAACCTTGATGGTGGCGCCATTGGTAACCTGAGTGCCAACACCAATTTCATTCCCGTCGATTTTCGCAACAGCGTTGTCGGAAAGCTTCAGGGTTGCAATCTTGTAGGTAGGGTTAGCCATAGAAGCGTCATAAGGAACAGTGATCTCCACGGTATTCTTGGTGATCACAGTCTCACCCAGCTGGGGGAGTGTTCCGCCATTGCCCGCCTGGCTGGTCACGGTGAACTCCAGAATGTCGGTTTCGGCATCCATGGGAACCATGGTCAGCACAGCCTGAGCATTGATCCGGCCAGAACCGGTGTTGTTTTCGTCAGCCACGGAGAAGTCCACAGTGACGGTGTCACCCTCGGTATAAGGCTTCAGATCTTTGATTTCAATGGTCCAGTACTTGTTGCCGCTAGCAGGCTCATTGGCCACCTTGTCGGTGGAGGTGGAGGTGGACTCATCGGTGTAATACACACGATTGCCGTCTGCCACCAGAACCTGCAGGACCACGCTGGACGCCGTATCAGGGATGGTACCAGTATAGGTAGTCCCAGATACGTCCAGCTGCACTGCAGAACCTGCAGTGTCCGCCTTGGCGTTCACCTGTAACAGGTTAGGCGTCGCAGCGGAAGCACTGAGCGGAATCATTGCGACGACCAGCATCACTGCCAGAAGCATCGCAAGTGATTTCTTCAGAAACTTGCTTTTCTTCATAATTTCAACCCTCTTAAATTTTAGATTCTCTCAGGGCTTTTTCCCTGGGAGTTGAAGTTATCTATACACTGCCACCCGGCTGGGGCGCAGGGCCGCCGGACAGGGCCTGGGGCTGGGAAAATGGGGGAGAGGGCGCGAATTTCTTCAACTTTTGTTCAAGTTTTCCCCCGATTCTTCCCGGTTTGTGGAAAACTCCTCCTGTGGCTCGTCCTCTGTGTCCGGGGCGTGGGGCGCTCGGGTGGACAGAAGCACGTGGGCCATGCAGTCGCTGATGCGGCTCTCCGCCTCCTTCATCACGTGGCTGTAGATGCTGGTGGTGGTGGACACGCTGCTGTGTCCCAGCCGATGGCTGATGCTCACGCTGTCCACCCCGTGAAAGAACAGCATGCTGGTCATGGTGTGGCGGAAGGCGTGGGGATTCAGGTGGGGGAGATTGTGCCGCTTTTGAAACCGGACCAGCCAGTTTCCCAGCTGGCTGGGATTCATCCGCCCGCCCCGCTCCCCGGGGAACACATAGGGGGATTCCTCCCACTTGTCGCCCAGCTCCTCTTTCCGGGCCTGCTGCCACTGGCGGTACTCCTCCAGCAGGCACATGGTCTCCTGGGGCAGCTTGATGGTGCGCACGGAGTCCCGGGTTTTGGGGCTGCCCTCGTAGACGCCCCGGTCCCCGGCGTAGAGCAGCGTGCAGTCAATGTGGATCTGCCCGTTCTCCCAGTCCACATGGTCCCACTTCAGCCCCAAAAGCTCCCCCCGCCGGCAGCCGGACACCAGCAGCAGGTGGATGGCCGTCTTCCACTTGAGGGACTCCGACTCCAGCGCCCGGAGGATCTGGCCCACCTCTTCCTCCTGAAAGTAGTTGGGGTCTCCGCTCTCTCCCTTGGGCGGGCTGGCCCGCCGGGCAGGGTTGAGGGCAATGCGCATCTCCCGCTCCGCCTGTCCCAGCACCACGCTCACCAGCAGGTGGCAATTGACAATGGTCCGCTGGCTCAGACAGCGCTCCTCCCGCCGGGTGGAGAACAGCAGGGAATAGGGCGCCCCCAAAGCCTCCGCCAGGCGCTGGGCGGTGTCCGGCTTCACGCCCTCTCCTTTGCGCAGCCGCTCCACGCTGATGTGCCGTCCCTCCCGGTCCAACACCCGGTTTCCCAGGCCCCGGGCCTCCAGCAGCTGCCACAGGGCGGGCCGGGCCAGGGCCTTCTCGTTGTCCTCCCGGGCCTGGGGCAAAGCCAGCTGCTGGTACAGATAGTTTAAATGCTGGGGCCGGATGTCCCCCAGCTTCATGTGGCCCAAAAAGGGCAGCACCCGCTTCAGGCTTTGCCGGTAGTGGATCAACGTCAGGTGCTTGAGCCCCGTGCGCTCTTTCAGTTCCAGCACATACTCCGCGTACTGGGCAAAGGTCTGCCGTCCGTCGGAAAGATACCCCTCCCGGCACTGCTGTTCAAACAAGGCCGCCTGTTTTTCCGCCTCTTTTCTGGCCCGTTTCTCGCTCCAGCCTATAGGCACCCGCCAGGTCATGGTGTAGGGGGTCAGCTGTTTTCCCGTGCGGGGATCCCGCCCTTTGTACACCCGAATGCTGTAGGACACCACTTCGCCCTCTTTGTTTTTCCGCGCCTGCAAATACGCCATACCTTACTCCTTTCCGCGGCCTCTGTGCGCCGCTTTCCTTGAATTTTCTTTAGAATAAAAGGAAACCCTTGCAGTGTCAAACCGCTTCTCCCTCCATTCAACAATTTTTCAACTCTCTTTTTGCGGCGCGTTTTTCGACCAGCCGTCCCTGACCAGTGGTTTCCCAGCCCACGGTGAAAGCCATTCACCCGCACAGTGAACAGAGTGCCCCGTCTTCCTCACCGCCAAGTGGGGGAGAGAGGCCGCTGGCCGAAGGCCCCTTAGCCAGTGAGGAAGGAACACTGGCCCGCGCGGCGGGCGTCGAACACAGCGTTTCCCACACTGCCGGGCGGGATAGGGCACCGCTGACCGATGGTTCCCCGGCCCGCAGTGAAAGCCATTCACCCGCGCGGTGAACAGAAGGCCCCGTCTTCCTCACCGCCAAGTGGGGGAGAGAGGCCGCTGGCCGAAGGCCCCT
>ERZ1643247.2544-NODE-2544-length-14188-cov-6.132173_pt1 | contig 14188 bp, 10 predicted proteins | sample MGYA00579264_ERZ1643247 | MGnify/ENA primary metagenome ERZ1643247 (study PRJEB29033, sample SAMEA4952262) | chicken gut metagenome | biome: Broiler Chicken; feature: Gastrointestinal Tract; material: Caecum | place: Ireland | collected 2018 | study: Broiler... | reverse complement strand
TTATGACCGTTGGCTACGACTGTGACAACGAAAACTACGACGGCGAGTTTACCTATGACTACTACGGTAGAAAAATACCCAAACACGCGCACGGCACATATAATCTCGATGAATATTCCTCTTCCGGGAAATATCTGCGCTATGCCGCAACGGAGTTGTTCGACAGAATAGTCAATAAAAAGCTCAACATTCGCCGCCTGTATATAACGGCAACAAAGGTGGTGCGCGAAAGCGACGCCCCGCAGGGCGGAGCAGAGCAGCTCGACCTGTTTACGAACTATGAGGAAGAAACTGCCCGCAGAGAATTGTTTGCTGCTGAAAGTGAAAAGGAGAGAAATCGCCAGAAAGTCGTGCTTGCATTAAGGGAAAAGTACGGCAAAAATGCCGTGCTCAAAGCTACGAGTCTTGAAGATGGCGCAACGGCGAGGGAGAGAAACAATCAGATAGGAGGACACAAGGCATGAGCGACTATGACGATATAATCAATCTTACGCACCATCAGTCAAAAAATCACCCGCACATGTCACTACACGACCGGGCGGCTCAGTTTGCACCGTTTGCCGCACTCACAGGCTATGACGATGCGGTAAAAGAGGCAAGGAGATTGACAGACAGCAAGCCTGAACTTGACGAAAACCAGCTTGAAGAACTTGACCAAAAGCTCGCAGATTTGATGACCCGCATAGAGGAGCACCCCGAAGTTACAATAACCTACTTCGAGCCTGACGATAAAAAGGAGGGAGGCGCATACGTCACCTGTGTGGGTAAAATAAAGAAAATAGATGGCTGCATGCACCAGCTTGTTTTTGAGGATGGAAAGGGAATAAGTATCTGCAACATTATAGATATAGAAGAAATGGGCTAAGATAAATCAAGCTAGTTGTATAATTAATTATATTAGGCAGGTGGGTATATATGTCGCGAAGAGCGGAGCAGAAAATCAGAATGCTGGTGTTATATGATATTTTACACAAAGAAACTGATGCGGAGCATCAACTTTCGACAAATGAACTTATAGTTAAGCTTGATTCTTACGGAATACAGGCGACACGCCAAACTATTTATGGTGATATAGAAATGCTCAACTCGTTTGGGTATGGGATAATCACAGTTCATGGGCGCAACAATCGTTATTTTATAGGCGACAGAACATTTGAGTTGCCAGAAGTACAGATATTGCTTCACGCTGTCGGTGCGGCAAAATTTTTGACAGAGAAGAAAGCATTAGTTTTAACCGAAAAGGTTGCAGAACTTCTCGGTGAAGCGCAGGCTGATAGTTTGAAAGAGCTTTTAACAGTCAAAAGTAATGAGCTTGGTAATGAACGGGTTTATTACAGTATAGACGCAATCACTACCGCTCTCATTGAGAAACGCAAGCTATCATTTCTTTATTTCGATTATGATGGTATTGGGAACAGGGTTTATCGTAAAGAAGGGGAGAGGTACGAGGTAAACCCTCTCGGAATGGTATACTCTGGCGAGAATTTTTATCTTGTTTGTTTTCACGACAAGTACGATAACCCTGCAAGCTATCGCATAGACAAGATGGAAGATGTACAGGTTGAAAAAAGTAATATCACAAGGAAAAATCAATTTGAAAATTTTGATCTAAACACATATAAGCGCGAAACATTTGGAATGTACTATGGCGAAAAATCAGAAGTTTCTATGTATATTCCGGCTGAACTTCTGGATGTGGCAAGAGAACGCTTCGGAGCAATTGAACCCAAGAGAGAGTGTGATGGATACATAGTCAACGTTACAGTTCGTATAAGTCGTACCTTCTTCGCGTGGATAACAGCATTTGAAGGTAAGGTAAAAATTCTTGAACCAAATAATGTGAAGGAGCATTACAGGGATTTTGTCATGAAACTTTACTATTCAGTTATAGTTTTATAAATTAAACATATTCTATCAAATATCAAATTTCACCGTTTGGCTTTTAAAAATGCATTAGCGAATCTAACTTATTTTATATACTTGACATAATTTACATTAAAATATATAATTATCTATGATGTGCTTTTAATTTTATTATACTCGCTTTGTTATATCTTGCTGTTTTACAATAATTGAAATGATTAATGAAAAAGTCGAATTTAGGAAGTTAATATCCCGTATAGCAAATAAAGAAAAAAGTGCTCTTGAAGAGTTTTACAACTTATATGGAAGATTGATACAAAGTGCCGCATTGGCAACCACTAGAGATGCTTTTATGGCAGATGAAGTGGTTAACGACATTCTATTAAAAATATGGCAGCAGGCGCCGGATATTAAAGGGATTAAGCGTCCTCGCAGTTGGATATACACTATAACGGCAAATCATGCAAAAAATCTTATAAAGAGAACTAAAGAGTATGTGGATATTTTTGATACTGATATTCCGGTAAATTTCAAAGCAACTGATGAGATACTTGAGGAATCTGCTTTTATATATCGGCTAAGAAATTTGAACGAGAAAGAGAAACAGATAATGATTTTTCGGTTTGTTGAAGATATGACATTTAAAGAGATCGCTTATGAAGTAAAAGAACCGTTGGGAAATATTACTGTTACATATTACAGAGCTTTAGAAAAGATAAGAAAAAATTTAATTGAATAGTTTTATAAAGGGTCATTCAGTATGAATGATCTTTTTTTGTGAAAAATTTTAAATTATGTATAAAAATCGTGATGTACAATTGTCAGCTATATAGGAGGGTGCATAGCACAGGAAGGCGAAGCAGTTCAACGTGCAGTTCGATGGGCACAACGTAACAGTGCACGACAGCTCGGTCTTAACTGATGACGACCTGCGCAACATTAAGGAGCTTTTAACCAAGTCGGGCGGCAAAATTCCGGTTGGGGTGAGGCGGACGCCGCCGAAAAATCGGGCGTCTTTGAATTCATCAAAGAGAGCGTTAATTTGAGGTAAGCTATGTTAAAGCTGCATAACGTAACAAAAATTTATCATACTGCGTCAAAAGAAAATGTAGTTGCGCTATCAAATGTCAGTTTATCCCTTGATAAAAACGGACTTGTTTTTATTGTGGGGCAATCGGGCAGCGGAAAAACAACTTTACTGAACCTCATTGGCGGATTGGATTTGGCGGATCAAGGAGAAATATTTATTGAAGGAAGTGTTTTAGGGAAAGACATTTCTTTGGAGAAGTACAGGCAAAATTATGTCGGGTTTGTTTTTCAAGAATATAATTTGTTGGAAAACTTAACCGTCTATGAAAATATAGCTATCGCCGTATCCGGATGCCCAAAAAAAGAACTGGAAGAAAAAATAGCCAAAGTTTTAAAGGAAGTCGATTTGGCCAGCTATGAAAAAAGAAGAATAAACGAATTGTCGGGCGGACAAAAACAGAGGGTTGCAATTGCCAGAGCTTTAGCGAAAAACACTTCAGTTTTGCTGTGCGATGAACCGACAGGAAATCTGGATAGTTCTACAAGCAAAGAAATATTTAATTTACTAAAGAAAATCTCCGTTGAAAAAACCGTAATCGTCGTTTCGCACAATGAAGAATCGGCAAGGCAGTATGCGGACAGGCTGATAAGAATTTCAGACGGGAAAATCATATCGGACGAGCAATTTTCAACTCTAAAAACAGCCGAAAAATTTAATAATAGTAAAACGGTCAACAATGTACCCTTTAAGTGCAAATTAAAACTTGGATTTAAAAATTTATTTAATCAAAAATTTAAAACATTGATTGCCTGTTCATTGCTGGTATTTTCATTAATAACTGTGTACGCTATGCAAATTTGTCTTAGTTATAATTCCGAACACAGCATTGCGCAATCTTTGTCAAGTGAAAAAACGGTCTTTGTACTTCAAAACAATTCAACCGACGGCGTATCCAATACCTCGGAAAGATACCCGATCAGAGAGGATTTATCCCAATATTTTTTGGAAAATAGCTATTTTGACGGATATCGTACGATACACGGAACAGTATTTATCTGCGACAATGTCGATATAGGCAGAGAGTTTTACGCCAATCATAGCCTGGGTGATGGCGAAGCTTGCATTTCAGATTATTATGTTGACATAATTATCAATCTGAACGATGCTTACAGTCATCTATCCTATACAAATTATGAAGATTTATTGGGACAGGAAGTTGTATATCAGGACACAGTTCTCTTTGAGATTGCAGGAGTATTCAAAACCGATTATAAAGAATATTTAGATGAAAGGGGCAATCAAAGGGAAGATAAGATAGCAGTTTTTGAAGACAAAAGAAATTATACTAATACATATAATTATAAGCTCAATTACGAATATAATGTCATATATACTACGCTTGGCACCTTTAACGGAATGTATATAGGAATAAACACCAGTAATTATCGTCATGACGAAGGTTATCAGATTTATACAACCGAAGCCGATTATAGCACAACCCTATCGAATATCAATATCTATAACAGCAGTACAGTATTTCTGCAATATTTTGATAATTCGGGATATTTGAATTCAACCCAACAAAACGATAGCGGAGAAGGTGTACTGTTTAAAGGACTTGGCAACGATGAGATAGTTGTAAACGGTGAACTGTACAATTATATTTTCGGGAGCAATATCGATTGGGAAAGCTTCAGAATGAACTACCAATACGGGATAGAAAGTGGCAACTATTTTACCGACGGGCTATCAAACCTGGGCAAGACGGTCGATATTTTAATAAGAGATCCCAACGGAGAGGTAGTCGTTGACGTTTCGCACAAAAAAATAGTCGGTGTGGATTCAAATATCAACTATGATATAGAGGGCGAGGCCTTTTTTTCCGTCTATGGAACAAGGGAGTGTTTTGATATTGAGAACACAGACCTTTCAGACCATTATATTTCGCAACTACAATGGGGCGCACTGAATAATAAGGAAGAGGTGTTAAAGGAATTAAGGGAGGACTCAATAGTTGTAGCCGGAACACAAGCTATGCTGATTTATGAAAAAGAGTATATCATAAGTCAGATAAGTTATTTTTTGATTGCCGTTGCTGTCGCCCTTTCAATTCTAACTATAATTTCGACAATTAATCTGGTCAACACCAAAATTCGGGACAATCAAAAAGAGATTGGAATTTTAATGGGAATCGGGTACAACAACAGGGACATAATTTTTATATACCTCTTTTCAATGATATGTATGTTGCTGTTCTCGTTCGCGATAACTTTGGGTATTATTTATTCGGGCGTATATATTGCAAATACTTTACTGCAAACGATTCCGTTTACAAATATTGCATATTTTGACGTGAATGTATTTACTTATCTTACAATACTACTGACGGGACTGATAATGGTTATTTTAAGTTTTATACCCCTCTTAAAATTATCCAACAAAAAGCCCATCGATATTATAAAAAATCAGTAAAAGGAGAACTTTTTTGATGAAGCGCTTGTTTGCCACCGTGTTGATATGTTTTACTGTGCTTTCCTGCCTTACGGGGTGCAATTTCGGACAACTGAATAACGACGTGGTTGACGAAAATTTCTTTTGTAAGGCTATAGATGAAAACAATGTTGCAGTTGGAGACGTGAGAACTTATCCCGAGACGGGGGCGGTTTTCTTCCCTGAGCAGATTCAAGGTTATACCGTTTCGCAAATCGGATTTAATAGCGGTTTAGGCTTTGGCGGGAATGGCTATTTACATACGTCTAGCGAAAATGGGATAATCATTGAAAGGTGTTATTTTCCTCATACCATAAAAGAAATTTGTGATGGCTATATGAAATTAACATCGGGAGGTCTGAAAATATTTTATTGTGGTGAAGTGGTCGATTTAGGGATTCTTGCCACGGACCGAGATGCCACAATATATGTTCCCGCCGAAAGCTATGAAGCGTTTGATGAGGTGTTATCGCAATATTATCACGGAAGTCTGTTAAAGGCAAATGTTTGCTATAATCTCAATTATGATGAAAACAATTATTACTATATCGACTATTACGAAAACGGTGAGAAGATCTCATACATTCCGCCAATTCCGCAGAGAGACGGATATACATTTGGAGGCTGGTTTAAAGAAGCTGATTGTATAAATGAGTGGAATTTCGATACCGATACATTGCAGATTTCTGAAGAAACACAAGAAATACAATTATATGCATATTGGATAGTTGGACAACAAGTCGGATATTAAAGTGAATATTTTTCCGACACATTCCATATGAAATGGTATATATCGATTTTATATAAAAATTTTTTTATTAGAAAGAGGTAAAGTATGAAAAAAATAAAATTTGGAATCATAGCAGTATTAATGTTGTTGTTTGTAGCGGTAGGCGTGGGCGTTTTCAATAATAGTTTGAATGTATTTGCGGCGACAATGCCGAATAGCTTACATACTCAAACGAAAATATATAGTTCAAATAATGAAGATTATTTTAATGGTTGTGAGGATTATGACAATTATGTAAATTCTTCTCCAACGATTACTGTTTTGACGCACGGGTTAGGCTCAGAGGATTATTATTGGAGTAACGATTATAGCGTAAATAGCGGTAATGAACTAGCATATAATTCAAGCTCTCTTATTAATAAAATATATGAAAACTTAGATGGGCAAATGACATTATATGTTGCTTCTGGAAAAGATAAAGGAAGTACTTATGATTTTGATTTTAAATTAACGAAATACTCTTATGAGGATTATGTAAGTGCAAACGGCGGTAAAAGTACAGAGATATTAGATGATGTATCAAAACACATTGTGATTGTGTTTGACAGTAGTGTTCCGGATGGATCTAATTATAAAGTTTATAATGAGTTTCATAATATTTTAGATAACATTTCTGCACAATATAAAAATTTGACGGGTGTTTTACCACGGTTCAATTTGGTTGGTCATAGCAGAGGCGGTATCACTAATATTATGTATGCAACCGAACATCCTTATAATGTAGCTTCAGTATTCAGTATGGGGACTCCATATAGTGGTTCGGTTTTAGGTGAACTTGAAATTTTATTAGAAATGATGGGATATACTGATGAATACTATGAAGTAAACAATGAAGGCGTTAATAGTATAATGAACGAAGAAGAAATGCAAGACATTCGTGATGCATGGAATAGCGCTTACACGGCTGATGTGAATATGAATGTTGTTGCTTATGGATCTATGACTTCAATTCATTTGTTGAAGGCATTAATTGAAGATATGGATATAAATTATGAAAAATATGAGCAATATTATGGAACAGTTGTAAAGGATTATTCTGATCTTATCAATTCAGTAGTTAATGTCATTGAGGCTTGTCCGGGATTAACAAGCAGTACCCTTAATTTTGTTGACGGTCTTGCAGAAATATTTAATGCTTTTGGCTTTGATTTATTTGATGTTTTATTTACAAAAATAGATTCAAATTTAGAAGGAAAAATCTCTTACGAGGAAGTAAGCGATGTGCTTAGCTTGGTAAATGTAATTAATAACGAAGTCGTTATTATGGATGATTTATTTATTGATTTGAACTCTCAATTAGGATATGGTTTTGAAGATGGAATATCATATAATGGATTCAAACGTTATACAAAAATTTTTGGAGAAGCGGATTATACTGATAATAGAGCAGTTCCGGGACAACCAGGTATAGTTCATAATTTAGAAATTATGAACGAAACATATGTGAACGATATTACAAATTCATTAGTTTTTGGTACACCCGAAAGTGCAATAGTTAAATTATCTGATGATTTTAGTGGCTCTTATTCATTCAATTTAGGTAAAACATTCAGTTTTACTCCTACATATACGGGAGTAAGAAAATTTACAGCAAGTGGCTGCACAATTAAATTATATCGATATGATGCAAATAATTGCTTAGAAGAAATTGATGCTGTTACAGATAGTTTAACTTATGAATATGATAGAAACACACATTACTTGTTGGTTGTTGAGGCTGATACAACTAATAATATAGGAGTTTCGTTTAAGCTTGAAGATAAAATGGGGGTTGGTGATAACACTATTGAAATAGGAGCAAACGACAAAAGAGTTTACAAATTAACTACTTCTGTATCAGGGTATTATCTCATTTCAGTTAGTAATACGAAAGTTTCTCTATCAGGATGTACTTATATTACTACGGGAAAGTATTACATATATTTAAAAGCGGATACTTCAAAATATATATATTTGACAAATTCAGCATCTTACTCAATAACTATTAATGTTGAAGTTTATGAGCCAGGCGAAATTAGCTTAAATCAAGAAACAAAAATAATGAATAGCAATCAAAAAGTAATGCAATTCACAAACCCGTACAATTCAAGCATGGCTTATAAATTGGATGTAAGTTGGTCAAGCGGAACAAAATATGCGACTGTTTATAATTCTAATGGCAGCACTATTGGATCTGTAACCACAAGTGGAACGAACAAAACATATTCATTTACATTAAGTGCGGGGAAAACTTGTTATGTTATATACTCTAATATAGATTCGTCAATTACATCAAATTTATATATTAACCCTACACAATTAAGATGGAGAATAGAAGGCGAGCTTTATGATACTAACCATATTCAACTCCCTAGAGGAGATTCATATACGATTGAACTTGTAGTTCTTTATAATGGGGCAATTGTGGATTATACGTCGCCTTATGTTAATACATCAAGCACTAATTTTGTTTTTTCAAATAATGTTTTAAGTATAGATGAAGAAGCACTAATTGGATATGATATTACTATTTATCCAACACTTGCTCCGGACTACTTATTAACAGTTCAGGTTGGTTACAATAATGAATTTAGCTGGTCTGTATCAAATAGTGATACTGTTACTCTATCTTGGAATGTAAATGAAACTTTTGATAAAGTAAACTTTACAATAATAAACAGTAATGGAACGTACACGTTATCGAAGAGTACTACTCAGTTTAATATAACAAGTTATCTTCCAACATCTTTAGGAACTACAACAATTAAACTTAATAGCGTTGTAATCAATGGTATTACATTCAGTAATGGAACTGAATTTTTAAATGTTAGTAGTAAAACAGTAAATAATTTATTTGCGGGTGGTTCAGGAACAAGTTCGTCCCCATATACAATAAGTTGTTATAGACACTTAAATAATATTAGAAAAAGCACTTCAAGTTCGGTTTATTACAAGTTGACCAAAAGTATTAATTTAAGTGACTATACTTGGACCCCTATTTCAAGTTTCAGCGGAACGATAAATGGAAATGGCTACACCATTTCTAATATGAAAGTATTAGTTACGACTAGTGGAGGGAGGTATGGATTTGTTAAAAATTTATATGGAACAATCAAAAATCTAAAATTCTCAAATGTAAAGATTCAAACAAGTAATTTATCTTCTGCCGATGTCGTAATGTATATTGGAGCAGTAGCTGGATATTGCAGCTCCAACGGAACAGTTTATAATTGTGATGTTTCAGGAAGTAGCAAATATGATGTTCAACTATATAAAGCATATCTTGGAGGAATAGTTGGCTTAAATTACGGTTATATTTATAACTCAGATAACTATGCGTCTCAAATGAATGTTTCAGGATATGCAGGTGGTATAGTCGGAGTTAATCGAGGAGATGTAGATTCTTCAGATGCCTCCAACGTCACAATTAACTATTATTGGAATACAGATAATGGACGAGTAGGTGGAATTGTTGGGTATAATTCATCAAATGGAACAATAACCGATTGCTATAGCGGTGGTAAAATTAATTGGGAAAGTACAAGTAATAACAGAGATATTTTACCGTCGTTAGGGCGTATTATAGGTTATAACCAAGGTACATATAGTGATTGCCAGACAGGTATGGGCTATCATATATACTACTACTATTGGCATTTTATAGGGTGGTACGATCAAAGCGATCGATGTTTCAAAGTTGATGAAGGAAAAGTCGGATACCAAGGATAATAAAAATCCGCATTTTCCGTAAAAAGTACAAGATAGTAAATTTCAATTATAATCTGGTAAAAACAATTTAAATAAAAAAATCCAACATAGTATGGATAGGTATTGGTTTTTTGAAAATTGTGCTATTACACAACTTTAACGGATAGGAATATCACAGGAGGGAATGGATTACTCCAGTGGAGACGTGACAAAATCGCTATCTTGATTGTTCCGGTAGAATCCTTTTAGCGGAGTCAGTAAATCTGGTGACGGCGCAGGAGATTCCAGCGGTCCAGGCAGAGTAACGGGCAATAAAGGAAGTACAGGAACTACTGGAGTACATGGCTAGTGAATACAAAAAAGGAAGAAAAGGATATCCTTTTCTTCCTTTTTTGTATAAGATGAAACCCGTGAATCACAAAGGTAGAAAAGCTGTGTTAAACAAATAATGCAGAATAAATGGCTAGTCCAAATGAGCATGATTTTTCGCTTTGTTGAAGATATGACATTTAAAGAGATTGCTTATGAAATGAAAGAACCGTTTGGAAAAATAATAGTTACATATTATAGAGCTTTAAAAAAATATGAAAAAATTTAAGTAATAGTTATATAAAGGGTCATTCTGTATGAATGATCTTTTTTTGTGAAAAATTTTAAAATATGTATAAAAATCGTGATGTACAATTGTCAGCTATATAGGAGGATAAAAATGATAAAGCAAATTATTTTTTCGGTCTTGGCTACAATTATAGGTTCTCTTTCAAGTGCAGGATTTTATACCGAGTCACAGTCGGAGCTTCGCTATTGTGGAACCGGTAATAAAACTGAACAAACCGAAACAATTAATTATAGCAGAAAAGAAGTGCAGGAATTCAGCATATCGGGTAATTTGCCTGTTTATATGATCAGCACCGACAACCCGGCCGGATGTGCGAATGTTGCTGGTGCCGTAGCCATAGGCTATTATGACCGGTTTTGTGAAAATTTAGTTCCAAATGTAAAAACTTATATGCAACTGGGAAATTCTATTATATATAAAATGCCTACCCAAGCTATTTCAGATATAATAGGAGAGTTGACAGATTTGATGGATACTAATAAAAACGGTGCTGGTACTACGATTAATGGTTTTCATAAAGGAATGAGAGACTATGTGTCAGGTAAAGGATATACGTATTCATATAACAGTGTAGGGGATCTGTCTTTTTCCTTGTATAAAAATGCAGTTAAGAATAATAAGCCGGTAGCAATATTTTTGCGCAATTATTCTTTGTTGAAAAGCATGGGCAATAGTGACGGGAAAGATAATATTGTTACAGAGCATAGCGCGGTTGCACATGTTGTAGTCGGATGCGGTTATCGCGTAGATACATATTACAATTCAAATAATAAAATGATTGCCAGCAGGACATATTTAAAAGTTTCCGATGGGGCAGATGGAGCAGCATTGCGATATCTAGCCGTTACGGGGAGCGCAATAGAAAATGCTTATGCAATCAACATAATGTGAGGTGAATATGGAACAGAATGAACTTGAAAAGCAATTAAAGGAAGAGGCAAAAAAGTTAAAAGTAAAGTCGTTTTCAGAACGGTGGGATATAATAAAATCAAAGATAAATAATGTAGAGCCAGTGACAAGGGAAGAACAGCTTATTGATGTTCCTGCAACGGTATTGGCAGGCGCTGGAGTAAATACAACAAGCTCAAAACATGATTTGAAAAGAAAAAGACTTTTGGTCGGAATATCTTTGGCTGTTTTGTTTTGCTTGATAATCCTTGCGGTAGTTCTACCTCTTTCATTACACGTGGATAACGGGTTAAGGTTCTATGAAGTTGGTGATTTACGAGTGGAAAATGTTTCCGACGATGAATTCTATGATTCGTTGGAAGAAAGTGGATTAAATATTGTCGATTTATCAGATTTCGAAGTTACGGCTTATGCAATATTTTATAGTACTGAAAATACGGTAAAAGGTGGCATGGTCGAATTATTTGACGAGCAAACACAGACTTTTGCAATAATTTCGATATATACATCGGACGTTAATGTATATTTTAATCCTGATTTTGAAAAGCTTGACTTAGATAATTTGGAAATTTATTATAGCACCATAATTGAAAGCGATGTGTATAGGACAGAAGCATATTCACTTACAAATGATTTAAAATACTATCTCAATATCCTCTCAATTGAGGAGCCTGAAAATTTTTTGGATAGATTGTTTTTGTAAGAAAAGTCAAGATCGTACTCTTTTAAATAAAAAGTCAGAATCAAGGTATTATCCAGATAACAAGCCCTTCTTTTCTTATGATAATGAAAGAATGTCATCTGAAGATAAAATCGTAGTTTATACAAGAGGTAGCAACTTAAGGGCTGATAGAAAATATTACTTTTTAACGAAAGAGGAACGGCTATATTATCTATGTAATTACCAATATTATTTAACATCTTTAGATGCTTTAAAAGTATTAATTTGCGGAGGTGATTCTAATGTATGATAGGATCAGATTTTATGTGCGTGAGTTAATGAAGGGGCACAATTTGACTGATAAAAAAATGGAGCGAGAAATAGTTTTGGCTTGCTATGACGAATATAAAAAGAAACTTAGTGATGGAGTGCAAGCGGAGGAAGCTTATCTTGCATCTATTGCGGATGTTGCTAATATTTTAAAAGATAAAAAAGTCCCCGAAAGTAGATTTCGATATTCTCTAACATTTAGTATATGTGCCTTGGGTATATCCATTGTTGAAATCATTGTAGCAATATTTTCAACTCATCCGTTAGAATTTTTTAGGTTCGAAATGCCAATCTTTATCCTGCTTATGATGGGAACATTAGTATTTGCTTTCATAAAACATCGAAAGTTTTACTGGTATGATTATGTTGTCTTGACTATTTTTTTACTATCTTGGGCGATTACGTTATTCCAAATAGGAGGGTACGCTTATCACGCTACGATGCCTGATAGATATTGGAGCGCAGAGTATGGGTTCCCTTGTATTATAAGAATTTTGACATTTGTAACAGATTCTTACCCTAATGTGTTTTATCAGTTGACAAATGTTAAAGATACGTATTGTTTCAATTTTCTAGTAAGTATAATTTCGCTGATTATAATATTGGCGTTAATTATAAGAGAAAAAATTAAAATAAAAGGAGGAATAAAATGAATTGTTTAGCAGCTTTGTTAGCAACAATAATGGCGGGTATGGCAGTAGTATCGGCCTTACCAAATGAACTTGAGTATTGCGAGTTTTCTTCGGAAAACCCTATTATACAACAACAAGTTTTATCTGATTACTCTGGAAATGAATTTAAACTATACGAACTTCAAGATGGTTACGCAATTTATAGCTTGGAAAATAACCAGGAAATATTTCTAGAAGGGTCTTATGAAACACAATCTCCTTATTATAGTTATTTAGATAAGGAATTATATTATTTAGGTCCTGGAAATTATTTCTATGAAGAAGGTGGAAATATTTATGATATTTTCAGTCAATCTGAAGTTGAAACTGATCTACAAAACGCTTCATTTCAAATAGCTGAAAATATAGAAAGTATTCAACCGTACTCGTCTAGTGAACCAAATCCTAATGAAACTAAAACAGACACAAATGGATTTACGGTTATAAATAGGGCAGATTATTTTAAGAATTTAAAAAATTTCCCTGAAAATCATTTTGGCGAATGTGGTTTAATCGCCTTGTCTATTTTATTAGGATATTATGATACGTTTTATAATGACAATTTTATCCCTGATATGACCTATCAAGAGCGTCACTATAAAGATGCAGAAACAAGGTCTGGTGCTGGAGATAAGGTTTTAGATTATATTACTGAAAACACATTAGTAAAGAAGACTACAACCACATATAAGAATACAACTAATTATGACTACACAAGTTGGACAAGTATGCCCGGCACAAATTATGCCATGCGAGATTACCTGTTTGATAATTATATGCATACATTTTGGGGGATAGGATGGGAAGATGGCGGTTATCCGATGATGGATGGTGAACTTAAATCAACATTTAATGACTACATAGATGAAAACGCCCCTTCTTTAAAAGACACGTATGAAGTCCGTTCGGGACATATTTTTTATACAAATGCTAGGCCCAAAGAATACATAAATAATGGAAATCCGACATGTTTAGTACTTCAGAGCTATACATCAACCGCTGGGTCTGGTACGAACCATGTTGTAGTAGCATACGGTTATAAAAATGGAGAATTTTTAACGCACTTTGGTTGGTGGCCAGGGCATACAGGTAGGGCTTCGGTGGTTGTAAGTAGCTCTATAATCTATGGCTATTTTTC
>ERZ1643247.2543-NODE-2543-length-14201-cov-6.653895_pt1 | contig 14201 bp, 12 predicted proteins | sample MGYA00579264_ERZ1643247 | MGnify/ENA primary metagenome ERZ1643247 (study PRJEB29033, sample SAMEA4952262) | chicken gut metagenome | biome: Broiler Chicken; feature: Gastrointestinal Tract; material: Caecum | place: Ireland | collected 2018 | study: Broiler... | reverse complement strand
AAGTCCCGCCAGGCCCAGTTCCGGCCCAGCCCCTTGACGGCGGTTAAATGAGGCCGGGCCCTGTCCTCAATGGTCAGGGCCCGGCTTAACAATTCCGGATATTGGTGGTAGAGGGTGCGGATCTCCCGCCGCTTCATGCTGGGACAGAAGAAGCATGAGGACTTCCCCGGCAGGGGGAGCCCGGCTTCCTGGATGACCCGGATGCACTTGTCCCGGTCCCAGCCCCACTCCATGAGGGGGTATTCCTTCTGGTATTTCTTATCTGTCATATCCCGCTCCCGGACTTTCTCCCGCCGCTCCGGTTCTCCGGCGTCATAGCCGATGAACTTGACCACCCGGCCGCCGCCGGCCCACACCGCCTGGCAGCGGGGGTCGTGCCGGCAGAACTTTTCTTGAGGCATGATTTTGTGCTTGAGGGAGCACTTCTTATAGCCATAGGCGATGGAGGGGAGGGAACCGGAGCGCAGGCATTCCTGCTCCAGGGTGAGCCGCTGCCCATCCCGGGTGGTGTACCACACCCGGGTGATGGGCGGCATCCCGTGCTCCGCCAGCCAGCGGCCCATGGTATCCAGATAGGCGTAGGTGTGGGGCTGCTCCCCGCCGGGATCCGCGAAGAGGATGAGGTCTACCGGGATGCGCCTCTGCCAAAGTCCCACCAGCATGGCGGTGCTGTCCGTTCCAGCGCCGTATCCCACCACGTTCATCCCTCTCCTCCCACAATCAGCGCGTGCTTGTGGGGCGGGGCGTGGACGTCCAGCAGGTTGCGGTCCGCGCCGCACTTGAACAGGCAGACGCCCCGCTGGGGGGAACTGATCAGGTCGTACTCGGCGCTCTCCAGCTGGAGGTTGTCCATGTAGAACTTCTTGTCCACCTTGCCGCCGTGGAAGAGGAACTGATGGGTGGGGATGGCAAACAGGGGCCGGGTCAGCTCCCGCACCCCCTGGATGTCGAAGTCCTCCAGATTTTGACTGGCCAGGATCAGGGCGGAATTGCGCTTGCGCACCCGCTTGAGGCAGTTACGGATGTACTCGATGGTGGTCAGGTTGGACAACCAGAGGTAGAGCTCGTCCAGGGTGGCCACGGTGTTGCCCTGGGTGAGGAGCCGGTCGCTGAGGTAGGACAGCAGGTTGAACAGCAGGGCGTCCTTGACGGAGGAGTTGGCGTGGATCAGATCCTTGACGCCAAACACCAGGAACCTGGTGCTGGTGATGTTCGTGCGGCCGTTGAAGTAGACGCTCTCCGCCCCCCGGCACATGGAGTGGAGACCCAGCAGGAGCTCCCGCAGCAGCTCCCTGGGATAGAGGGGGCTGTCCTCCCGGTCATAGTGCTCGTAGGCGTCCTCCAGGACGGCGTACAGATCTCCGGCAATGGGCCAGTCCCCCGGTTCCAGGGCGGAGAAGTCCGTCTCGTCCGAGATGCCCCACTTCCGGTACAGCCGCTCCAGCATCAGCTCCAGGGTGTCCACCTGCTGGTGGGTGAAGGGCTTGTAGGCCCGGAAGAAGTCCTTGAGGAAGGAAATGTGCTGGGACAGGGGGGATTTCTGCCGGAATGCCGCGGGTGCGTCTGCATCATCGTTCCCATCCACGTCCCACCGCTTGACCTCCAGGAAGTTGATGCGGTACTGCCCGCCCATGAGATCCGCATAACAGCCGCCCAGTTTGTCGCAGAGCCAGGTCAGCTCCTGCTCCGGGTCCAGGCAGATCACCGCCTTGCCGCTCTCCAGCAGGTTGCAGATGAGCAGTTTCAGCAGGTAGCTCTTGCCCTCGCCGGAGTTGCCCAGGATGAGCACGCTGGAATTGGTCTTGTCCGGCGTGCGGCGGTCCAGATCCAGCAGGATGTCCGAGCCGTAGTGGTCATTGCCGATGTAAAACCCGTGGGGGTCGTTCTTGCCGGAGTAGTTGATGGGGTACAGGTTGGCCACGGAGCTGGCGGGGAGCACCCGCTCAAACTGAGCGCCCAGGGCGTTCCGGCCCGCCGGGTTGGCGGAGAGAAAGCCCTCCCGCTGGCGGAGCAGCAGGGGGTCTGCACTGAGCTTGGCGCGGGTGAGCTCGGCGCCCACCTCATCCCGCAGCCGCCGCAGCTCCTCGGGGCTTTTGGCGGCCAGCTCCAGGAACACCGCGCAGTGGATGAGGGGCTCCCGGTTCTTCCGGGCGCCGGCTATGATGGCGGCCACGTCCTGGAGGTTGGCCTCCGCTGTGACGCTCCGCTTCAGGTTGTCCTGACTGCTCCGATCCAGCCGGTTCTTGTTGACGGCCCTGTGGTAGATGGCGTCCTCCTCCGCCGCTGTCACCTGGCGGGCGTAGAGGTGGAGTGTGACGCCGGCCTTATTGCAGATATGGGAGAGCAGGGCCAGCTCCCCAGTGACAGCCGGGTAGCCCCGGAGGGCCAGGACACAGCGGTACAGCCCGCCCAGGACATAGGAGTCCGTGTTGAACTTGACCGCCGCCGGGGCAATCATGTCCAGAAAGTCCTTGGGCTGGAACATTTGCACCGATTTTTCCACCGGCTGTTTCCGCTTCTTCTGTGTTTTAGCCATGGTCGGTCACCCACCTCTCTCCGTCCACCTGGTCAAAGTGCTCGGTCACCACGTCCTGCTGGTAGTACACCGCCAGGATGCGCTTCACGTCCTGTTCCCCGGCCAGGCGGACATGGAAGCCGTGGTCCTGAATCTGCTTCTCCAGCCGCCGGGGCAGCTCACGATCCTCCGCGGCCTTGCCGTCCAGGTGGCACACCAGGGCAAACTCCCGGGAGGCGGCGGTGGAGGACTGCCTGGCGTCCAGGTGCTCCATGTCCTGCCGCAGCAGCTCCCGCAGGGCGGGTTCCGGTTCATCCTCCAGCCGCCGCTGGTAATACTGTTTGTTTTGCAGGAAGGACTCCCGGGAGTCCAGGGCCAGCAGTTCCAGGGAGGCCATCCCCTGAAGAAGCCCGGTCAGGGCCCTCACCCGGCCCCGGATGCCCTCCGGGGAGAGGATGGACAGGTTGTCCGGCCGGAGCAGGTAGAAGAGCAGCTCGTCCCGGCCGCACACCGCGCCGTGCTCCGTCAGGCGGGTGACGCCCATGAGCTGCCGGGTGGTCTGGCGCTGGCGGAGGAGCAACGTTTCTTTCCGCGTCACGGTTCCTGCCCCCATTCGTAATACTGCTGCTGCAGGAACAGGAAGCAGGCCGCCCGCCTCAGAAAGTCCAGGACGCTGGAGCCCTCCACCTGGATGGCGAGGAATGCGTACAGCACCGTGCCCACCAGGGGCAGCATAGTCCCCGTCTGGGCCAGCGCCAAAAAAGAGAGCAGGAAGGCCACCCCGATGATGGCCACGTCCCGCAGCTGCCAAAGCCACAGGGTGGCCTTGGCCTTCAGGTTGTCTGGGTAGATGAACAAGAAAACACCTCCGAACGCGAAGGGGCGCCAGCCATACAGGCCGGCGCCCCTTCTGTGGGTTATTCTGCTGTGCCGCTTTCCTCCGTGTCCTCATCCTGGCCGTTGCTATCCGCCTCCGCTTCGCCGTCAGGCTCTGCGGCGGCTTCCGGCGGTGTGCAGTCCTCCTCCAGGGGCTGATCCCCGCCGTCCTCGCTGGCGGCCTCCCGCTCCTCCTGAGCTTCTGCCAAGGCCCTGTGGATGCAGTCCAGGAAGAAGGCGTTCTGCTTGATGCCCCTCTCCTGCAGGTAGTCCTTGAACTTCTCGAACAGCTCACCGGGTACCTGGAATGCCACCGTTCTCTTGTCTCCGTTCATCGTAGTTTCCTCCTTCTGATTGTGATAAAATGTTTGGATCAGCCATGTCATGTACTGGCCCAGGGTCTGGCCGGACGCCTCCTGCTCCTCCCTTACCCGGGCATGGAGCCCTTCCGGGATGGGTGCGCAGAGGTTTTTCACTTTTCCTTCCATATTGCAGCTCCCTTCCTTTTGTGGTAACGCAAGTATACCGATCTCACCGGCAAATAGCTATGACCAACACCAACAAGGATTTTGCCGGAAAGTAAGCAGAAGCAACAATGTTAATCCCCCTCCGCCGCCCGGGCGATGCCGGCCATGATATACTCCACGCAGGGGATGGCCACGCTGTTGCCCAGGGCCTTATAGCGGGCGGAGTCCGAGGAGCCGGGCAGGTCTGTCCAGCTGTCCGGGTAGCCCTGCAGGCGCTCACATTCCAGCGGGGTGAGCCGCCGGATGAGGAGGATCGCCGGTGCGTCACGGCCAGGCTGGCAGACCAGGTCTGTGGCGTCCTTCTGCTGGCGGGCGCTCTGGGTGGAGGCGATGCTGTCCTCTCTGAACTTATCCACCCACTGGCGGCTGAATACCGCGTGCCTGTCTGCTCCAGTCAGGGTATAGGCCACATCCCGCTGAATACCGATTCCGTTGCCGCCGTTGCGGGGCTGCCGGTCAATGGCGTTGCCGCAGATGCAGATGACCGGTTCCGGCTGGAGGGCCAGGGGCAGGTTGTTTCCGCCGGTGCCCGCCCGGGCGGAGAGGGTGGGGCACACAGGGTGAGGCCCTGTGTACCGGCTGTCCACGCCGTGGTTCTCAAAAACCAGAGGCTGATGTCCGTGCTCCTTCGTCCTCACAAACTCCATATCGCTCATTTCTGCGCAAGCGCAAAAAGTTCGCTCATTCCGTTGCTCGTCCTCTCCCCAAAAGGCTGTACAGCCTTTTGAGGGCCCCATTGGGGTACCGGTCTTATCTTCCGTGCAGTCCATGACGCTGCCGCCCTGATCATTGAGGCAGAGCACGGAGGGCATGCGGTTGCCGCTCTGGCCTGCCTTCAGGGTGGGCGCCGCGCGCTCCGAGTACCCGATGCTGCCCGCGCTGGCCCCCGCTCCGGCGGAAAATCCAGCCGCAAAGCCTGGTGTCCCCGTAAGGCCGCTCTCATTCTGACTGGCCAGCCCAGCCTGTACCAGCAGCGCCCTGTGGAGCTGGGGCGGGAGGGGGCGGCCTCGCTCCCCCGCCCGGCGCAGGATGCCCAGGCAGGCTCTCCTGGTCAAATAGTATTTTCGGGGCGGATTGTCCTGCAAAATCAGCGACAAGGAACACCCTGCGTCTCCGCTGGGGGGTGCCGGGCCAGTATTGAGCGTCAAAGACCCGCCACGCCAGGGAGAACGCAGATCCCAGTAAAATTCGCCCAGCAGGTTGCCAGCCCCAGGGGTGAGGTCGAGGGATAAAAACGGCACCGCAGTTAATGCCGATGATCTGCTGGAGGACGAGCTGGAAATCCGCCCCTTTGGGGTATCCGCTGCTAAATACACCTGGGACATTTTCCCAGCAGAACCATCTGGGGCGAACAGACTTTCCTGCCCGTCCACGTTGTACGTCCGCATTTCGCATCTCCTTTGTCACCCGGATCTGCTCCAGGAACAGCCCGGACCGCGTACCGGCCAACCCGGCGCGGGTGCAGGATGCCACGGACAAGTCCTGGTTATTCCGATATCGGAATAACCAGGATTATGCCGAGGAAATAGTTATTCCGAAGTAATTGCTGGAAACCCTGTAAATCAGGAGATTTCTGCAAAAACTTCGGAATAACGTAATGGGCATATAATGACAACCAGATCAGCGCAGGCCAGACAACTTCAAAATCATTTCCTCGTTATCAGCCCAAATTTCATTAGGTATGGGTTTGGTCTTGCGGACAGCATCAGCCTTCTGAATTGCGGCACGTTTCATCTCGGTATCTGCATGAGCATAGATCATCGTTGTTTCAATCTGCGTGTGACCAAGATATTGAGCGAGGAGCACCATGGGCATTCCGGACTGGTATAAATGCATCGCCCGTGTGTGCCGCATCATGTGCGGATGGATATGCTCTGGGACTTCCGGGCAAACATTCTTTGCCATACTTCCGTATTTTGCAAAAAATGCAGCTACCGTATCAGGAGACATTTTTTGCTGTGTCCCATGAATCACAGTAAAGAAAAGTGGCGCTTCGCTATGGTAATCTGCGGTCGGATGGAACTTGTGCAGATATTGCTTGCAATGCTGAACTGTCTTGCCGAGAAGGGGAACTGTGCGGATTTTGCGCCCTTTCCCGTGCAGATACGCAATTGGGTGTTTTGCATCAAGCCGCAAATCACAAACTTTCATATCGAGGAGCTCACTGCACCGGGCGGCAGTATCGTACATGAGGATCATAAATACCAGATTCCGCAAATCTTTAGGCTTAGATGGGTCAGGTTGCTGAAGCAGCGCAGCCAATGATGGTTCTGTCAAAAACTCAACGATTCGGCCATGTGACTCTTTTGAGGGAATATTGCAGGCAGAAAGGTACAACGCCATCTGTGTACAATCCATTTGTCCCGCAAACTCCAGAAAGGAACGCAGCGCCATCAAACGCTGGTTTCTGGTACTGGCACTACATTTTCGCGCGGTTTCCAGCCAAGTCAGGAACCCAAGGATCACATCCCGGTCAATACGAGAGAAGGTCAGTTTTGTAGCTGTAACATCCCGCTCATCCTGCATATAAGAAACAAAAAGGTTCAGTGTCTGTTTGTAGGAGAGGACCGTATTTACACTGAGACAACGCTGCTTGGGAAGATAATCCAGCAGGAAGCGTCGTACTGTGTCAAAAAAGTCATTCATCGGTTTCCACCTCCGGCAAGAGCACCTCGGCAGAAGAAAATGCAAAATCGGACATTTCTTCCATCAAGCCGGGAACCAGGTGAATGTAATAGTAGGTGTCAGAGAGTTGTGCATGTCCCATATACGCACTCAGGTATGGAAGCATAGCATTCAAGTCCTTACCCTCACACATCCAATGGTACAGCCGGTGGGTCGCAAACGTGTGGCGAAAATCATAAAGGCGCGGAGAACGGCGTCCAGTTCCATCAATGCCGGCTTTCATTAAAGTCTGCCGAAAGGTTTTTTCCAATCCGCGTTTCCCATAAAAGCCGCCCTCAGAGTTGGGAAAGAACGGCTCACGATCCGGCATAACGGCAGAGACAGCAGTATTACAGTCTGAGAGCATTTCCGCCACATCATCTGTCATCATAACAATGCGGCTTCTGTGCTGCTTGCTCTCCATAATATTAAGCCGCCCTTTGTCCATGTCCACATCTCCAACACGCAATCGCCTGGCCTCCGCTGGCCGCAAGCCGCAGCAATACAGTAGTTTTACCATGGCAGGAATCACAAATTGCCGTACAGGAAAACCGCTGCGTGGTATCAAGTGGTCGAGGACATCCCAGATTGCCAGAATTTCTGCCTCAGTGTAGATGTACGGGGCATACGGCGTATCTTTCCGAGCAATGTCCGGCGGGAGGACGTAGGCTGTCTCTCCATTACGATTCAAATACCGGGCAAACTCACGCACTGGCATCATACGGTTGCGAAAGGTGTTATTCCCTTCCGTGTCCTTTTTTGTTGCCCAGGCAAGGCAGAGATTTTCTGTCAAGGAATCTGCATCTGGAAAATAAGTCAGACAAAAGCGGTCAAAGTCCCTCAAAAGGCGGGAGGATTCCAGATAGCCAAATCCCAATGCGTTTTTCTGTGCAATAAATTCCTGAATTCGGGTGGCAAAGCGGCTTTTAAAGGTGTAGATCATCTGCGGCCACCAACCTCTCCTCGAAAAAGCAGTGGCAGCGAGCACATCTTCAGCCCTTGCTCGTCAATGGACAGATACGGCTTCATGGAATTCATATCTCTGTGCCCCAAGAGTTGTTGAATCAATTCTAAGGACACCTCATTTTGGAGCAATCTCGTCCCAAAAGTCCGGCGAAGCGCGTGAAATGCTCGGCGCTCGGCTGGGACTCCCGCCTGCTTCATGTGTCTGGAAATAACTGCGCTGGCAGAACGTGCATCAAGGGGGCGGGTCACTCCGGTATGGCACAGGAAAATATTTGCAATCGCTGTGTCCGGACGGCCATTGAGGATGTAATCCGCTATGGCATTTCCACTTTCGGGTTCCAAGGGAAGGGACAGCGGTTCACCGGTTTTGTGCTGGGTGAGACAAATCTCTCTTGTCCTCCAGTTAATGCTGCCCAATTCCAATCGGACAACGTCACAGGCCCGCAGACCACTCTGTGCAGCCAGAACCATCATGGCATAATCTCGTTTTCCAATGGCTGTATCCCTATCAGGATGTGCAAGCAGCCGATCCAGTTCATCTTCGGCAAAGCCTTCGTGGAACATTTTCCTGGCTGCTACAAGTTCTGGAAGGGATAAACTCAGGTCAGTTGCCGTCAAGCCGCGTTCATGCAGAAAATGCAAGAACAACCGTACACAAGAGATTGCGGAACCCAGCCCACCGGCATAATGTGAAGCAAAACTGGTAACGCATCTGTTCACATTTATTGGGGAGATGTCTGATAACGTGCTGAATCCGTGATCCTCCAGCTCGAACAGGAAACGGCGGACGGCGCTTCTGGCTACCTTGAGTGAGGTCTTTGCCATAGTCCGCTCTGCACTCACGCTAAATTCTTTCAAAAGTGTTTGGAACGGCTCAACAGGTTCCCTCTGTCCCCAGTTCGGAATCCTCCCCACTGTAATGTTGCCTGTACGGTGCATTTCCCGCAACCAATAGGCGGATTTCCGCAAGTTCTGGTAGAGAGCTCTGGTGGTTTGCCCCTGCTCATATTGAAGCCGTCTCTCGCCGACGAGTCGATCCAGAATTTTATCCGAATATCGATCTGTTCCAGCGTCATAGTGCCGATCTAAGATGATGACTAACCCACCTTTTGTGTACTGCTCGACTGTCTTTTCCGAGAGGCCAAGCGCTGACATCGCTCTATGGGTTCTCCATGCCAGGGCAAAAACGTCCTCCGGGTCAGCAAGCTGCTCTGCATTGGGTATGCTTTTCCAAATGTCTTGCCGCAACATAGGCGCCCGCGGCAACGTTAAACTTGATTTGTACCCTGTAGCCGCAGCAAATTCAACATGTTTCATGGCCCCTCCTTATAGATGTTGGTGTCAGGCTGATGCCTGCACTCAGCATTATACAAGATTGTGGAACCGTGCGTTATTCCGAAGTTTTTGCAGAAATCTCCTGATTTACAGGGTTTCCAGCAATTACTTCGGAATAACTATTTCCTCGGCATAATCCTGGCACGGGCTGCCCCCGCAGATGATATCCACCGGCGGCAGCTCCGCCCCGTCCAGTCTGGTGATGTCCCCAACGTGGAGCATCTCCGGGAAATGATGCTTCGTTACCTGGATGGGGAATGGCTCAATCTCGCTGGCCCACAGCGGAGTGATGCCCTGACGCACGGCGGCCAACGGGAAGCCGCCAATGCCGTCAAACAAACTTCCGAGGGTAAGGGTCATCTTACCGCCTGGACAATGGTGCGGGTGGTATTGACAGCGGCCTGGGCGGTGTAGACGGCGCTCATGATATTGGCCCGGGTGGTGGTGTCCAGGCCGAAGGCCCCGGCGATGCGGGGCACCTCTCCGGCGGCCAGCATGAGGCCAAGCCCTAAGAGGGCCTTTTCGCTGAATACCATGAGCCCCGCCACCAGGATGGTGGCCTGGAGGAACGCCGTCAGGCACAGGCCGATGACCTGCTTGCACCACTGGGTGAAGCCGTCCGTGTAGCCCCGGGGTATGGAGAACATGTACAGGGAGCCCACGGCAATCTGGATGAGCAGGATGCCGCCCCGTTTCAGGTTTGAGAAGAACACCTTGATCACCGCATAGGCCATGAGGATCATGGCAAAGAGGAGCATGATGGGGTTGGTGCCCAGGCCCCATTTGGCCTGGGCCGCGATGTCCAGCAGACCGGCGCCCTCCATATCCGCCAGGATCTCTGAGCCCAGCTCTCCGATGCTCTTTCCCGCCCCTGTGATTTCCATGGCGAAGGTGCCCTGGAGGGAGACGGAGAGGGCGTACAGCCGGATTGGCACGGTGGTGAACAGGCTGACGGCGAAGAAGCCCTTGATGGCGTTGAGAGCGGGCTGCTGGAGATTGCCCCGGCCGGAGGCGTACTCGATGCCGCACTCAAAGGCGGACACCACCACACTGACGGCAAACAGGGCCCAGCCCAGCTGGGAGAAGAAACGCACCACCGACTGTACCCAGGACAGCTCAAACAGCTCCACCCCCATATTCCCCATCTGTGCAAAGAAGGCCCCCAGGAAGCCCACCATCTGGCTGTAGAACCAGTCCAGGATGGACTCCATCACCGGGTTGGCCGCAAAGTCCCAAATAAAAATAACGGCTCACCGCTTTCTCATAGGCTCTGGCCAGAGAGCCCAGGCCCCCTGCTTTGTTCCGGGGCCGGATTTTTGTAATCGCTGCCCCATTGGGTCTCCCGCGCCTCCGGCGTCCATTCTGTCCAGACGGAACGGCCCGAATATTTTTTGACCAGACGAGGCAGAAAGCTGCGGCCGTCCTCAGCCCTGTGCATGACGCCCACCCCATCGCCATACTGGATTTCCGCGTGCATTGCATCCAGCAGGCCCGTGTCCAGCGTGCAGAGGGAATCGGGCAGGAACCACTCCCCCGTGCGCTCACGGTAGACGTCATCGGCCACATAGGAAAACGCCTCCAGGGTACATTTCCGCCCGATATCGAGTTCTGCAAGGGAATCCGGGCATCGGAGCGCGGACAGGTAGACCTCCTTCCCCTGCGAAATCAGCCAGGCGCGGAAATAAGCAAAGCTGTCATCCGAGCAGAAGGTTTTGATCAGGGTCGCAGCCTCCCACAGCCCCGGCATATAGGCAATGGAGCGGTACTCCATCATGATGCCATTAAACTGGCCCAGCTCCTCGTCTGAACATGCAGACAACTCCTTTTTCACTGCCTGAAGAAATTGTCTGTCATCCTGGCCTGCCGCCTGGCGGCAGCGGCCGATCAGGTTCCAAAATTCATGCTGATTCAAATGCTTTCCCTCCTTCAGATACCCACGATGTTCCAAATGTAATTGGGCGCCAACAACACAAAGATCAGGCAGACAAAAAGGATGGCGGGTCCCGTCCACTCAAACTGGCCATGTTTGCGATAATCAAAATACGCCATCGCGAGTTTGACAAAAAAGGCGATGGCAAGCACCAGGCTCAGCGCGGGGAACACCACGGTGTCCACCACGGTCTTGATCTGGCCGGCGGCGTCTGTCCAGGTCTGCTCCACGGCGTCCGCCACGTTGCCGGCGGAGGAGGATGCAAAGGCCGGAACCACGCACAGGGCGGCCACCACCAGGGCCAGGAGCAGGATCCGAACGCCCTTTTTTCTGATACTCATTCATGACACCTCCATAAAATGAAAGGGCCGCCCGGGTTGGGCGGCCCTCCTGATGATGGTTTGCCGGAATCAATAGCCGGTGCGGGGCAGGGGGTCTGTGGGCTTGTAGACCCTGGTCACCCACCGGGAGGTGGCCATGATCCACTGGCCGTTGTACACGCCGCCCACATCCGCCTGGTTGACGAACTGGCTGCCGCCGGTGAGCCAGGCGTAGACGGTGGCATAGACCTGGGGCGTCTCCACCTGCCGGAAGTTGGCGGGAACCACGCCGAAGGACACCATGAACTCGGTGACATACTCGTTGGAGGCCAGGCCCAGGGCGGCCTTGGAGGCATCCAGCACATAGTTCTGCTGGGTACTCAGGTTGTCGTACATGGTACGATAGTTGGGGTTGAGGTTGGTCTTGTAGACCACCTTATAATTCCCTGGCACGTTGTAGGTGCCGGTAACAATCTTGTCCAGCCGCACCGCCTGGCCGGGCAGGGTATCGCGCCAATAAAACGAGGTGAGGCTGGTGGTGGAGTTGTTGGCAATGCCGCTGAAATCGTAGCGGATCTGCTGGCCGGGCATGACCTCCACATAGCCGGTCTTCTGGATGCTCACATTGGTGTAGAGGCTCTTATTGGTCATGGCCGCCTTGACAATCTGGCCGGCAAACTCAATCTCCACCTCGATGGGGGTCTTGTCCAGGCCGTAGAAGTCCGCGGCCTTGGACTCCACGATTTTGTACCGGCCCAGGGGCAGCGGCCGGGAGGAGGCGACGCCGTTCTTGTCCGTCTGGATGGTGTCCACCAGATTGCCCGTTTTGGCGTTGTAGATCTCAAACTCCGTGCCGGGGATGGGGGTACCGGCGGGCCAGCCGTTCATGGAGTTATAGTCCGCCGAGGTCTTGGTCACCTGGATCTGCCCGGTGATGGGGGTGTTCTCCCAGGCGATTTCCGTGGTCTCCCCGGACTCCACATAGACGGTCTTTTTCTCCGTGTCGGGGACGTAGCCTTCATTCTCTAACTCTCTGAGATAATACCGGCCGGCCTCCATGCCCTCAATCAGCACATACCCCTCGTTGTCCGAAGTGTACTGGCCGATGGGGGTGTTGGTGTCATCATAGAGGATGAACGATACCCCATAGATGCCCTCGCCGGTGGTACTGTCTGTCTTGTGGATGAGGATGGCGCTGACCGGCGTGTTTTCCGCCCGGAGGGTGGTGGTTTTGCCGCCCTCCACCTCAAAATAGTGGGGCGTATCGTCCAGACGGAAGCCCTCCGCGCTCTCGATCTCCACAGCGTAATACGACCCGTCCTCCAGGGACAGGAACGCCCGGCCATTTTTGTCGGTGGTCACGGTGTCCACCAGGGCATCATCCATGCGGCGGATTTCAAAGGTCACATTGGGGATGCGCTCCCTGGTGTCGTCCGCATTGACCTTGATGATCTCCACGCCGCCGACGGGGTCGTTATAAAACGTGAGCGTTTGTGTATCCTCTGGATTTACCTGAACCGTCTGGCTCTGGGTGGCCGGGTCGATGGTGTAGCCCTCGATGGTCTTGGTCTCCCTGGCCACAATGGTGCCGGTGACGCCGGAGATGCGGATCTCGCCGTTCTGGTCCGTGGTGTACAGGCCCAGGCTGGACAGGTGGCCGTTTTCGTCGTCCACATAGCCGCCGTCGGCGTAGGTCAGCTCAAACTCCACCCCGGCAAGCGGTTCCTTCGTCACGGAGTCCAGCTTGCGGATCACCAGGGTGCCCTTGGCCTGGTTATAAAACCTAAGCGTCTGCACCTCGCCCGCCTTGATCTCAATGGACTTGGGGGCTCCGTCCAGGACATACCCCTCCAGGGCCTTGACCTCCCGGGCGGTGATGGTGGTGCCCGGCTCCAGGCCATCAATCACGATGCGGCCCGCCTCATCGGTGATATACTCGCCGTTGGAGGGGCCGACTACCGCACCGGAGCTGTCCGTGACCAGGAAGGTCACGCCCTCCAGAGGCGTGGTGGTGCCCTCGATGTACTTCTCAATCACCAAGGTGGTGCTGGGGGTGTTCTCAAAATAGAGGGTCTGCGTGTCATTGGCATTGACCTGAACCGTCTGGGTCTGCTTGGCCGGGTCAATGGTGTAGCCGGGGATGGTGGACGTTTCGGTGACCACCAGGGTGCCCACCACGCCGTCGATCTGGATCTTGCCGTCCTTGTCCGTCTTGTAGATGCCGTTGCTGGAGAGGTAGCCATTCTCATCCGGCACATACTCGCCAGTAGAGGTGGTGACCTTGAAGGTCACGCCCTCCAGGGGTTCGCCGGTGAGGGAATCCCGCTTGTCGATGATGAGGCTGCCCGCCTTGGAGTTGGTCACCACCACCGTCTGGGTGTCGCCGCCCTCTCCGATGACTACATTGGTGGATGGGGCGTCCATGACATACCCCTGGGGCGCCTTGATCTCCGTGAGTACGTAGGCGCCAGGGGCCAGGTTGGTGACGCGGATTTCGCCGTCGGCGTCAGTCCTAAAAATCCCGTTTTGGGTCAGCGTGGAGTCTCCAATGACACCATCCAGTCCCACCTCGCAGCCGGCGGCGGTCGTGATTCTGAACTCCGCTCCGGCCAGGGGCTGGCCGGTGGCGCTGTCCCGTTTCTGGATGATCAGCTCACCCTTGGGCTGATTCTGAAAGGTCAGGCTGACCGTCCGGCCCTCTTTGATCTGTACGGTCTGGGACTGGGTATCCATAAGGTAGCCCGGAGGGGCCTGAGTTTCCGTCACCACCACGCTCTTTCCGGGCTGGAGGCCGGAGATCAGGATCTCGCCGTTCCCGTCTGTCTTAAAAATGCCGTTGGAGTCCCCGATGAGGGTGCCGTCCGCGTAGGTAATCTTGAACTCGGCGTTAGCCAGGGTCACGCTGGGGTTGGCCGAGCACACCTTGCGGATGAGCAGATTGCCGTCCGGCATGTTCTCGAAGCGGACGGTAATCACGCTCTGTTCCCCGTTGTCCGCCAGATAGACGGTCTCGGAGCTCTGGATGATGCTGTACCCATCCGCCGGATCTACCTCTTCAACAACATATG
>ERZ1643247.2542-NODE-2542-length-14210-cov-11.270364_pt1 | contig 14210 bp, 15 predicted proteins | sample MGYA00579264_ERZ1643247 | MGnify/ENA primary metagenome ERZ1643247 (study PRJEB29033, sample SAMEA4952262) | chicken gut metagenome | biome: Broiler Chicken; feature: Gastrointestinal Tract; material: Caecum | place: Ireland | collected 2018 | study: Broiler... | reverse complement strand
GGGGGGCATCCTCTATGAGCGGGCGACCACAGGTCGCCCCTACGGACGGCGCGCCGAGTCGTCGCGCCCCACGGAGCCGGCGGTTGCAGAGGCGAACGGGCGGATCATATCCGCCCCTACAAACGGCGAAACAGGCGGACAGTATCCGCTCAGTCAAAAAGTCCGCCGGGATGCCGCGCCCTCCCGGCGGGGGAAATCCGAACAAATTGTAAATTGTGGAGGGCCGCCGGCGGGGAAGCGGCCCTTTCTCATTGCTTTTTGGGGCGCGGAGGTGTAAAATACCATGGACTTGGTATGACCCGGCGTCCGCCGCAGGCCGCCGACGATACAGAAGGAGGACAAACTCTATGAACTACACGTTTGCCCAGTACAAGGAGAGCGCAGACTACATCCGCAGCCGCATCGGCGGCTTTGCCCCCAAGGTGGCCATGGTGCTGGGCTCCGGCCTGGGCTATATGGGCGACATTGTGGAGAACCCCATCGTGGTGCCCTACCAGGACATCCCCCACTTCAAGGTATCCACTGCCCCCGGCCACAAGGGCCAGCTGGTGTTCGGCACGCTGGAGGGCCAGAACGTGGCCGTGATGCAGGGCCGGATGCACCACTATGAGGGCTACTCCTATGAGGAGGTGGCCTACGCGGTGCGGGTGCTCCGCCTGCTGGGCTGCGGCACCCTGATTGTCACCAACGCCGCCGGGTGCATCAACCTGGAGTGGAAGGTCGGGGAGCTGATGCTCATCACCGACCACATCAAGTTCTTCCTGGAGTCCCCCCTGCGGGGGGAGAACCTCCCCGAGTTCGGCGTCCGCTTCCCCGACGCCTCCCACCTGTACACCCCGGCCCTCCAGGAGCTGGCCCGCCAGACCGCCAAAGAGCTGGACATCCCCCTGCGGGAGGGCGTGTACATGTACTTCCCCGGCCCCCAGTACGAGACCCCGGCGGAGATCCGGGCGGCCCGGGTGCTGGGCGCCGACGCGGCGGGCATGTCCACCGCGCCGGAGGTGATCACCGCCGGCCACTGCGGCATGCAGGTGCTGGGCTTCACCCTGCTGAGCAACATGGCCGCGGGCATCCTGGATCAGCCCCTGTCCGAGCAGGAGGTGCTGGACGCGGCGGCGGCCTGCCGGGACAAGTTCTCCCGCCTGGTGCTGGCCTGCCTGAACAAGCTGGATTAAAAAGGAGATTGTCATGTCCATTCTGATTCACAACTGCACCGCCGCCCTGATGGACGAGGCGGGCACCGTGCTCCCGGGCGCCTTCGTGGCGGTGGAGGGCACCCAGATCACCTATGTGGGCACCCAGCGGCCCCAGGGCAGCTTTGAGGAGGAGATCGACGGGGAGGGCGGCGTGCTCATGCCCGGCTTTGTCAACGCCCACACCCACGTGCCCATGACCGCCATGCGGGGCTACGGCGACGGCAACAACCTCCAGGACTGGTTGCACAACTATATCTTCCCGGTGGAGGCCCGGTGGGACGACCGGGCCATCCGGTGCTGCACCGACCTGGGCCTGGCGGAGATGATTTCCTCCGGCGTCACCTGCATCGCCGACATGTACGGCCACTCCCCCGCCATCGCCCAGGAGGTGGCCGCCGCCGGCATCAGCGCCAACCTGTCCGTGGGCGGCGTCCAGTTCACCGACGACTTCAACCCCGACACCCACAACGACTGCCGGGTGCAGCGGGAGCTGACCGAGCAGTGGCACGGCTATAACGACGGCCAGATTCTGGTGGACGCCTCCGTCCACGGGGAGTACACTTCCCACCAGCAGCTGTGGCGGTGGATGGCCGGCTACGCCCGGGAGCACGGCCTGGGCATGCACGTGCACATCTCCGAGACCCGCAGCGAGCACGAGGAGTGCCTGGCCCGCCACGGCAAGACCCCCATCCAGGTTCTGAACGACTACGGCGTGTGGGACGGCCGGGCCATCGCGGCCCACTGCGTGTGGACTACCCCCGAGGACTGGGCCGTCATGGCCGAGAAGGGGATCTCCGCCATCCACAACCCCATGAGCAACCTGAAGCTGGGCAGCGGCATCGCCCCCGTCCCCGCCATGAAGAAGGCGGGGGTCAACGTGTGCCTGGGCACCGACGGCGTGTCCTCCAACAACTGCACCGACTTCTTCGGCGATCTCAAGATCGCCGCCATCCTCCACAACGGGGCCGGCTGCGACCCCCTGGCTCTGCTACCCATCGACGCCCTGCGCATGGCCACCGCCAACGGCGGCAGGGCCCTGGGCCGCAAGACCGGCGTGATCGCCAAGGGGTACACGGCGGATCTGATCCTGGTGGACTTCTCCCACCTGAACCTGACCCCCTGCCACAGTGTGCTGTCCAACCTGGCCTACGCCGCCCACGGCAGCGATGTGCGCATGAATATGGCCCGGGGCAGGGTCATATACAAGGATGGGGACTTCCTCACCATCGACATCCAGCGGGTGAAGCGGGAGGTGGCGGACTACGCCCTCCCCCTGCTCTTCCAGACCAAGTAAGGGGGCCAATCCTGTTGTCCAAACGCAACACCTTCTACGGCGCCGCCGCCATCCTGACGGTGAGCACCATCCTGGTGAAGATCATCGGGGCCATCTTCAAAATCCCGCTGATTGCAATCCTCCCCGAGGAGGCCTACGGCGACTTCAACGGGGCCTATAACATCTACTCCTTCTTCCTCACCATCTCCACGGCGGGCCTGCCCGTGGCCCTGTCCAAGACGGTGTCGGAGTGCCACACCCTGGGCCGGGAGAACCAGAAGCGCCAGGTGTTCCGGATGGCCTTCGGGGCCTTCCTGTTCATGGGCCTGTTCAGCTTTATCTGCATGTCCCTGTTCGGGCAGATCGTGGCCACCTACGTCATCGGCAACGAGAAGGCCGTGTTCTGCGTGTGGGCCCTGGCCCCGGCGGTGCTGTGCACCTGCTGCTGCTCCGCCTTCCGGGGCTACGCCCAGGGGCACATGAACATGCTGCCCACCGCCATCTCCCAGATTATCGAGGCCCTGTGCAAGCTGGTGCTGGGCCTGGGCCTGGCCATGCTCATCATGCGCCTGACCATCTGGCCCGACGACATCCGCAACCAGCTGGCCGCCTCCGGCGCCCTCATCGGCGTCTCCTTCGGCAGCATCCTGTCGGTGCTCTACCTGGCCTTCAACCACGTCCGCACCCGCCGCCGGGAGAGCACGCCCGCCACCGACCGGGCCGACCGGGGCCGCACGGTGCTGGTGCGCCTGCTCAAGCTGGCCATCCCCATCACCCTCAGCTCCTGCTCCATGTCCCTGGTGACCATCATCGACACCAACCTGGTGAACAACCAGCTCCAGAGCGTGTTTACCGCCATCCAGGGGGGCCTGGCCGGGATTGAGAACAGCTTCCTGGACATCTTTCCCAAGGCGGTGCAGGTCTTTGCGGACAACGTGGCCGCCCAGCAGGCGGATCTGTTCAGCCAGCTGATGACGGCCTTCCGGGAGGGAACCGCAGCCGCCGACTTCGGCACCACTCTGGATCCCATCCTGGACTCGGCCCGCAGCCTGTACGGCACCTACAGCAAGACCATGAGCGTCTACAACCTGCCCTTTAACCTGATGATCCCCCTGACCGCCTGCATCGTCCCCGGCATCTCCGCCTGCCTGGCCCGGCGGGACGGCCTGGGGGCCCAGCGCATCACCGAGTCGGCCATGCGCATGGCGGCCCTCATCGCCCTGCCCTGCGGCTTCGGCCTCATGGCCCTGGGCGGCCCCATCATGGAGGTCATCGCCCTGGGCAACGTGGACACCGGCATCGCCGGCCCCATCCTGTCCATCCTGGGCATCGCCTCCATCTTCGTGTGCTTCCAGCTGGTGGGCACCGCCATCCTCCAGGCCAACGGCATCGTCAACCTGCCCATCATCACGGTGATCATCGGCGGGGTCACCAAGATCGTGGTCAACTACACCCTGGTGGGCAACCCCAAGATCATGATCTTCGGCGCGCCGGTGGGCACCCTGTGCTGCTTCGCGGTGATCTCCACCCTCAACCTGCTCATCATCAAGCGGGCGGTGCCCCATCCGCCCCGCTATCTGGTGGCCCTGGGCAAGCCCCTGCTGGCCTCGGTGATCATGGCCGCCGCCGCCTGGGGCAGCCACGGCCTGCTCTCCCGGGTGCTCTACGGCAGCCTGGGCAAGGATATGCTGGCCACCGCCGGGGCCATCCTGGTGGGCGTGGTGGTCTACGCCGTCCTGGTGCTGGCCCTGCGCACGCTGACCCATGAGGATCTGGAAATGATGCCCGGCGGCAAGAAGTTGGCGAAGATTCTGCATATCCGCTGAGATTTTTGGAAAAAAAGGTTGCAGGAGGCCATGAAATATGGTAGATTTTCAGTATAAGGATTCCTACGGCGTCAAGGACTTGGAGGAAATTGTCCGCATACTCCGCGCCCCCGGGGGCTGCCCCTGGGATGCGGAGCAGACCCACCAGTCCATCCGCCGGAATTTCCTGGAGGAGGCCTATGAGGCCGTGGAGGCCATCGACGAGGGCAGCCCCGAGCACCTGGAGGAGGAGCTGGGGGACGTGCTGCTCCAGGTGGTGATGCACGCCCGCATGGAGCAGGAGGCCGGCCGGTTCGATCTGGACGGCGTGGCCGACGGCATCTGCAAAAAGCTCATCTACCGCCACCCCCACGTGTTCGGGGACGTGGCGGTGTCCGGCACCGGGGAGGTGCTCTCCAACTGGGAGGCCCTCAAGCGCAAGGAAAAGGGACAGGCCACCAACACCGACGCGCTGGAGGCCGTGGCCCGCGCCCTGCCCGCCCTGTGGCGGGCGGAGAAGGTGCAGAAGAAGGCCCGGAAGGCCGGCTTCGACTGGCCCGACGTGTCCGGTGCGCTGGACAAGCTGTCCGAGGAGCTGGAGGAGCTGAAGACCGCCGCGGCCGAGGGCACCAACGTGGCCGAGGAGCTGGGCGACCTGCTCTTCTCTGCCGTCAACGCCGCCCGCTTCCTCAAGGTGGATCCGGAGGACGCCCTCAACGGGGCCACCGACAAGTTCATCGGCCGCTTCCGGAAGGTGGAGGCCCAGGCCGCCGCCCAGGGGAAAGCCATGGAGGACATGAGCCTGGATGAGCTGGACGCGCTGTGGGAGCGCGCGAAGGAGACTTAAGGGCGGATTCCGCCTTAAGTAATAGTACCAAGAACGGGGGGCAGCCCCCAGAAAACACAGGAGGAGCAAGTGACATGAATAAAGCAGAACTCATCAATGCCGCCGCCGAGAAGGCCGGCCTGTCCAAGAAGGATACCGAGGCCGCCGTCAACGCCGCCATCGACGTCATCTCCCAGTGCCTGGCCGAGGGCGACAAGGTTCAGCTGGTGGGCTTCGGCGCCTTCGAGGTGAAGAGCCGCGCCGAGCGCATCGGCCGCAACCCCAAGACCAAGGAGAGCATCAAGATCCCCGCCTCCAAGGTGCCCGTCTTCAAGCCCGGCAAGGCGCTGAAGGACATCGTTGCCAAGTAAGCAGGTTTTGTAATGATACCGGGGCCGCCGCGAACACGCGGCGGCCCTGTGGCTTTGGAGGAATCATGCGACTGGACAAATGGCTGAAGGTCTCCCGCCTGATCAAAAGGCGTACCCCGCAAAATCCCTGATTTTGCGGGGGCCCCGGATTCCATCCAGGCCGCCGGAAGTGAATTCCGGCGGCCGCAAGGCGCCCTGACGGGCGCGCTTGCACGGCGGTTCCCGCCGGCGGCCTCCCAAGGAGGCCGCGGTGCGCCGATTTTACTCCCAAAGGATTGTGGTTTTATGCGACTGGACAAATGGCTGAAGGTTTCCCGCCTGATTAAAAGGCGCACCGTGGCCAACGAGGCCTGCGACAACCAGCGGGTCACCGCCAACGGCAGGCCGGTGAAGGCCAGCTACGACGTGAAGGAGGGGGACGTGCTGGAGCTGCGTTTCGGGGAGCGCACCGTGAAGGTGGAGGTGCTCTCCGTGGCCGAGCACGTGGGCAAGGCAGACGCCCCGGCCCTCTACCGGGAGCTGCGATAGAGCGGACATCAAAACGGGGGCGGCCGCATCTGCGGCCGCCCCCGCTGCCTGCGCCCTATTCCAATAAATCCGGGCCGGGCAGATCCATCTGCCGCTTGCGGGCGGCGGAGTGGGCCAGCTTGTCCGCCAGGGCGTCCCGGTCGCCGGAGGCCAGGGTGTCCCGGTAGGCCTGGAGGTTGCCCAGCAGCCGGTCCAGCACCGAGAGCAGGGCGGGCCGGTTGAGGGAGAACAGCTGAGTCCAAAGCCCCACATCCAGGGCGGCCACCCGGGTGCAGCCACGGAAGGAGGAGCCCTCAAAGCCCCGGCAGTCGAACAGCTCCGGGTCGTCGCACACCGCCACGGCGATGATGTGCATCACCTGGCTGGTGTAGGCGATCAGGGCATCGTGGGCCTCCGCCGTGGTGCGGCACACATCCTTGCAGCCGATGTACTCCGCCAGCCGCTCCAGCAGGGCGATGTGCTCCGGTTTGCTGCGCTCCCGGGGCACCATCAGGAAGTGGGAGCCCCGGAACATCTCGGCAAAGGCGTGCTCCACGCCGGAGAATTCGGTGCCCGCCATGGGGTGGCAGCCGATGAAGTCCACCGTGTCCGGCAGCACGGCCGCCGCCTCCAGAATGGCGGTCTTGATGCCGCACACGTCCCACACTAGGGCCCCAGGCTTGAACTGCTCCCTGTACTGGGCCAGGAAGTCCACGATTCCCTGGGGGTGGAGGGCCAGGGCCACCACGTCGGCCTTGGGCACCACGTCGGCGGCCTTTTCCGTGACCCGGTCACCCACCCCGTGCTCGGCGGCGTAGCGCAGCGTGGGCTGGGACACGTCCACGCCCACGATCTCAAAATCCTCAAAGCCCTTCAGGGCCAGGGCCAGCGAGCCGCCGATGAGGCCCAGGCCCACGATTACCATTGTCCTCTTCATGGCTCACAGCTCCCGGCCGGCGCAGGGGGCCAGCTGGGCCAGCCTGCCCATGAGGGCGTCGAACTGCTCCGGAGTGATGGACTGGGCCCCGTCGCACAGGGCGTGGGGCGGGTCGTTGTGCACCTCGATGAGCAGGCCGTCGGCCCCGGCGGCAATGGCCGCCATGCTCATCCGCTCCACCATCCACGCCTTGCCGCAGGCGTGGGAGGGATCCACCACCACCGGCAGGTGGGACAGCTGCTTCACCGCCAGCACGGCGGAGAGATCCAGGGTGTTGCGGGTGAAGGTCTCAAAGGTGCGGATGCCCCGCTCACAGAGGATCACCTTGTTGTTGCCGCCGGCCATGATGTACTCCGCGCTCATGAGCCACTCCTCGATGGTGGAGGACAATCCCCGCTTGAGCAGGATGGGTTTGGAGGTCTTGCCCAGCTGCTTCAAAAGGTCGAAGTTCTGCATGTTCCGCGCCCCCACCTGGATCACGTCCACGCACATCTCGAACATCTCCACGTTGTCGGTGGACATGATCTCGGTGACGATGGGCAGGCCGGTGGCCGCCTTGGCCTCCTGGAGCAGGCGGATGCCGTCGTTGCCCATGCCCTGGAAGGAGTAGGGGGAGGTGCGGGGCTTGAAGGCGCCCCCGCGCAGGGCGGCGGCGCCGCTGGCCTTCACGGCCCTGGCCACGGCCACGATCTGTTCCTCGCTCTCCACCGAGCAGGGCCCGGCGATCACCGCCAGCTTTTTGCCGCCCACGGCGGCGCCGCCGCCCAGGTCGATCACCGAGTCCTCCGGGTGGTACTTCCGGTTGGACTTCTTGTAGGGCTCGGTGACCCGCATGACCCGATCCACGCCGGGCAGCAGGGACAGCTTCTCCTGATCAATGTGCTCGGCATTGCCCTCTGCGCCCAGGATGGTGGTCTCCGCCCCCTTGGACACCATGACCTTGACGCCGCCCTCCTCCATGGTGTGAATGGCGGCCTCCAGCTGCTCAGGGGTGAATTCCCGCTTCATAATGACGACCATATTCCAAAACTCCTTTCCAAATTTCAAAAACAAAAAACCCGCGTCCGCCCAAAGGCGGCCGCGGGTTCCATGAACTCTGTGCAGAGTGTCCCGGGTTCCCTGGCTGGCCGGTTATGGGCAGGCAAAAGCACCGCTATCGTAATAGCGGTAATAGCCGTACTCATAACCGATGGCCTTGCGCATGAACGGGTCACACTCCTTCTTGTGAGAGACTTTAGCACGTTTTGGTGTGAAAGTCAAGAGGAAATTATCCTTGATTTCCTACCTCTATTATGGTATTATATTGTCAGAAAAGGTGGGATAGGCATGAAAATTTCCACGAAGGGCCGCTACGCCCTGCGCCTGATGCTGGACATCGCCCTGAACAGCCACGGCGCGGCGGTGCCCCTGCGGGACGTGGCCCAGCGGCAGGAGATCTCGGATAAATACCTGGAGCAGATCGTGACCCAGCTCTCCCGGGCGGGCCTGGTGCGCTCGGTGCGGGGGGCCGGCGGCGGCTACCTGCTGACCCGGGAGCCGGAGGAGTACACCGTGGGGGAGATCCTGCGGGTGCTGGAGGGCAACCTGGCCCCGGTGAGCTGTGTGGATCAGGACGACACCTGCCGCTGCGGCCGGGCCGACCGCTGCGTCACCATGGAGGTGTGGCAGCAGATCCAGGCCGCCGTCTCCGGTGTGGTGGATCATCTGACCCTGGCGGATCTGGTAAACCGGTATCACGACAAATGCGGCGGCGAAACCGCGTAAAACAGTCCAAAATCCCCGCCACGGCATAGCCGTGGCGGGGATTTTGCTGTCTGCGCCCGTCAGCCGAACAGCCCGGCGGAGAGGTACCGCTCCCCGGTGTCGGGGAGGATCACGGCGATGGTCTTCCCCGCCATGTCCGGCCGCCGGGAGAGGGCCCGGGCGGCGTGGGCCGCCGCGCCGGAGGACACGCCGGCCAGCACCCCCTCGCTGCGGGCCAGCTCCCGGGCGGCGGCGTAGGCCTCGTCGCCGGTGACGGTCATGATCTCGTCCACCACGGACAGCTCCAGGGTGCCGGGGACAAAGCCCGCGCCGATGCCCTGGATTTTATGAGGCCCCGGCCTGCCGCCGGAGAGGACGGGGGACTCGGCGGGCTCCACCGCCACCACGCGGACGGCCGGATTCCGCTCCTTCAGGTAGCGGCCGGTGCCGGTGATGGTGCCGCCGGAGCCCACGGCGGCCACCAGCACGTCCACGTTCCCCTCGGTGTCCTCCCACAGCTCTGGGCCGGTGGTCTCGTAGTGGGCCCGGGCGTTGGCCGGGTTGTTGAACTGGTCGGGCATCCAGGCGCCGGGGGTGGTCTCCAGCAGCTCATTGGCCTTTTCGATGGCCCCGGCCATGCCCTTTGCCCCGTCGGTGAGCACCAGCTCCGCCCCCAGGGCGGAGAGCAGGGCGCGGCGCTCGGCGCTCATGGTCTCCGGCATGGTGAGCACCACCCGGTAGCCCCGCAGGCGCCCGATGTAGGCCAGGGCCACGCCGGTGTTGCCGCTGGTGGGCTCCACGATCACCGCGCCGGGGCGCAGCACGCCCCGCTCCTCGGCGTCGCGGATCATGTACAGCCCCGCCCGATCCTTGGCGGAGGACAGGGGATTGAAGCTCTCCAGCTTGGCAAGCAGGCCGCCGCCGGGGGCGAACCGCTCCAGCCGGAGCAGGGGGGTGCGCCCGATCAGCTCGGGCAGGGTATTGGCAATGCGCATAGGCGGAGCCTCCTTTTCTTTTTCCCCAGTATAGCACGCCGTCCCCCGCCGCACAAGGGCGGCCCGGCGCAAAATCCGCCGGGCCGCCCCTGCACACGTTCAAAAGAGCGTCTTTTCATTTTCCACAAACAGCCGGTCGTTGATCTCCCCCAGGGAGATGCCGTGCACCAGGCCGTAGCTGATGACGGCGTCCCGCTTGTGGCGGGGATAGAGCTGGGCGAAGCCGGCCTGCCGCAGCAGCTCCTGGGTCTCCTCCAGGGTGGCCTCCAGCCCCAGGCACAGACAGAGCAGCCGATCCCGGGAGGGGCTGCGCCGGCCGGAGAACACCTGGTGGAGGTAGACCTCGCTCATGCCCGCCCGCCGGGCCAGGGCGGCCTTGGAGATGGACTTTTTTTCGTAGAGCTCTGACAGCAGCTGGGAGACGGCCTGCTCCGAAAAGGCATCCCGGTTTTCACTGACATATTCCCCCAGGCTGGACGCCTGCATCAGCTCCTGATTGAGCTGCCCGGTGGATTTCCGTTCCACATGCGTTCCTCCCTTTACTTTTACTGGCGAATTGTATATACTAACTTTACAGCATTCAAAAGCCGGATACAATATGCGCCCAGCATAGGGCTTGCAATTTTGGGGGGCGGTCGGCATTTACCAATGGCTGGACAACGTCCTGCGGACGGAATATGAGGAGGTCAGGCTGCTCAAGCAGAGCGGCCGGGGCAGCGTGCGCCTCATCCGCCACCGGGCCACGGGGCGGCGGTTCATCCTGCGGCGGTACAGCGGGGAGGCGGAGGTGTACCGGAAGCTGCTGGACTACAGCTGCCCCAACCTGCCCGAGACGCTGGAGGTGGCGGTGGACGCCCGCCCGGGGGAGGGCGTCAGGAGCCTGGTGCTGGAGGAATACGTCCAGGGGGACACCCTGGACTTCCTGCTGCGGGAGGCCCTGTTCACGCCGGAGGAGGTGCGCAAGACCGCCCGGCAGCTGTGCCGGGCCCTGTGGGTGCTCCACTCCCTGGGGGCCGTCCACCGGGACGTGAAGCCGGAAAACGTGATTCTCCGGGGGGATGAGGCGGTGCTCATCGACTTTGACGCCGCCCGCCTCCACAAGCCGGAGCTGGAGAGCGACACCCAGATCCTGGGCACCGCCGGCTTCGCGGCGCCGGAGCAGTACGGCCTGTCCCAGACCGACCGGCGGGCCGACATCTACGCCCTGGGCATCCTGATCAACGTGATGCTCACCGGGCAGCACCCCTCTCAGAGACAGGCCGAGGGCCGGCTGGGCCGGGTGGTGGAGCGGTGCACCCGGGTCAACCCCGCCCGGCGGTACCCCAACGTGCTGCGTCTCATGGAGGCGCTTTGAGGGGGGAGGACATGGAACGGAATCAACGCTGTCCCCGCTGCGGGGCCGCCCTGCCGGAGGAGGCGTCCTTCTGCCCCTTCTGTGCCGGGAGCATCAACCGGCGCACCGCGGTGGAGCCCCCCAGCCTGGGGGGGGCGGCGCGTGCTCCGCGCCCTCCTCTTTTCGGCGGTGCTGGCCGCCGCCGTTTTGGCCGTCTTTCTGCTCACCCGGCCCCGGGTCTATGACGGGGTGGGTGAGGTGGTGTACACCGATGCCGACGGCACCTATCAGCTGGTGCTGGCCCTCCCGGAAAACCGCTATGAGGCCCTGGCGGAGCAGAGCTTCCACGCCGCGGAGGTGGAGCCCTACCGTGTCCCCTCCCGCCTGTATATCAACCACACCGACAGCGGGGCCGACGCGGGCCAGCTCTTCCTCCAGAAGGTGGACTCGGCCACCGCGGAGCTGCTGCCGCTGGACGAATCGCTGGGCACGGTGTCCTGCTCGGCGCCCGCCCCCCACAGCGCCGCCCCCGATGCGGCCCTGGTGAGCCTGGTGGACTTCACCGCCCGGGACGACTATACCGCCCAGATGGTGTGGACGCTGCACATGACCAACGGGGACACCATCCGCCTGCGGCAGGAGCTCCATGTCGCCCTCATCCACACTTACAACTACCATCCGGAGGACGCGCCCATGGAGACCCTGGCCGACCTCCAGGCCCTGGTGGATGAGCTGGCGGAGGCGGCGGAGCCCTATGACAAACTCAACCTCTTTCTGCCCCCGGTGACCTACGAGGGGAGCCTGGTGATGGAGGAGCGGCCCATCAATCTCTACGGCAGCGAGGAAAACGGCCGCCGCACCACCTTTACCGGCACCCTGCGGGTGGCCTCCCGGGACTCGTGGATCACCTATATCCAGGGCATCGACTTTGTGGGGGACGGCGGTGTGGGGATCTCCGCCTCCGCCAGGCTGTGGGTGGAGGACTGTACCTTCACCGGCTGGAAAACCGGCGTGCTGGGCTACGGCGACGCCTGGGCGAATGTGATCGGCTGCACGCTGGTGAATAACGAGACCGGCTTCCACTTCAACAGCGAGGAGGGCGCGGCCAGCCACAGCATGTATAATGACAACCGTTTTGTGGACAACGGCACCGCCGTGCTGCTGGAGCGGGTGCCCACCGACCTGGCACTGGATTTCCGGGGCAGCCTGTTCTCCGGCAATGGCACGGACATCGACAACCTGTGCCGGCAGCCCATCGACATCACCCAGGCCGTGTTTGAGTAGCCCGGCCCCATCACATAGGCAACAAGAGGCGCACCGCCGTCCGGCGGTGCGCCTCTTGCGTCACTCGTGCTTGGTTTTCAGCCGGGCCATGGCCCGGGCCAGGGCGGCCTTGGAGTGGTAGTACTCGTGGATGCTCTGCTTCTGGCGCAGGCGCTCCTCCGCCCGCTGCCTGGCGGCCTCGGCCCGCTTGCGGTCGATCTCCTCCGGGTGCTCGGCAAAGCCCACCAGGAGGATCACATAGTCGGGCTTGATCTCCACGAAGCCCGCCCCCACGGCGGCGGGAGTCCACACCTCGTCGTGCTTGAAGCGCAGCTCCCCGGGCTCGATGGCGGAGACCACCGGCTCATGGCCGGGATAGATGCCCATCTCCCCGTCCACGATGGGGATGATCAGGGCCTCGGCCTGGCCGATGTAGAACTGCCGCTCGGGGGTGATGATCTCCAGGTAGAAGGTGGACGGTTCCGCCATTTACACCGCCCCCATCTTCCTGGCCTTCTCGATGACCTCGTCCACGTTGCCCACGTTGCTGAACGCGGCCTCGGGGTACTTGTCCAGCTCGCCGCCCAGGATGGTCTCAAAGGAGCGGAGGGTGTCCCCCAGCTTGACGTAGCGGCCCTCCAGGCCGGTGAACTGCTCGGCCACGGAGAAGGGCTGGGAGAAGAACTGCTGCACCCGGCGGGCCCGCTCCACGGCCCGGCGGTCGTCCTCGCTCAGCTCCTCCATGCCCAGGATGGCGATGATGTCCTGCAGCTCCCGGTAGCGCTGGAGCAGCTCCTGCACGCCCCGGGCGATCTTGTAGTGCCGCTCCCCCACCACGTCGGGCTCCAGGATGCGGGAGGTGGACTCCAGGGGATCCACGGCGGGGTAGATGCCCTGCTCCACGATCTTGCGGCTCAGGACGGTGGTGGCGTCCAGGTGGGCGAAGGTGGTGGCGGGGGCGGGGTCGGTGAGGTCGTCGGCGGGGACGTAGACCGCCTGCACCGAGGTGATGGCCCCGTCCTGGGTGGAGGTGATGCGCTCCTGCAGGGCGCCCATCTCGTTGGCCAGGGTGGGCTGGTAGCCCACGGCGGAGGGCATCCGGCCCATCAGGGCGGAGACCTCGCTGCCGGCCTGGACATAGCGGAAGATGTTGTCGATGAAGAGCAGCACGTTCTGCTTCTCCCTGTCCCGGAAGTACTCCGCCATGGTCAGGCCGGTCAGGGCCACCCGCATGCGGGCTCCGGGGGGCTCGTTCATCTGGCCGAAGACCAGGGCGGTCTTTTCCAGCACCCCGGACTCGGTCATCTCCCGCCACAGGTCGTTGCCCTCCCGGGTGCGCTCGCCCACGCCGGTGAAGATGGAGTAGCCGCCGTGCTCGGTGGCGATGTTGTGGATGAGCTCCTGGATCAGCACCGTCTTGCCCACGCCGGCGCCGCCGAACAGGCCGATTTTGCCGCCCTTGGCGTAGGGTGCCAGCAGATCGATGACCTTGATGCCGGTCTCAAAGATGTCCACCACCGGGCGCTGCTTGGCAAAGTCCGGGGGCTGGCGGTGGATAGACCACTTCTCGGCGGTATCCGCCGGCCCCTTGCCGTCAATGGTGTCGCCCAGCACGTTGAACATGCGGCCCAGCACTCCGTCCCCCACGGGGACGGAGATGGGGGCGCCGGTGTCGGTGACGGCCATGCCGCGTCCCAGGCCCTCACTGGGGGAGAGCATGATGCAGCGCACCGTGTCGCCGCCCACGTGCTGGGCCACCTCCATGACCTCCCGGCGGCCGTCCAGCTCCACCTCCAGAGCCTCCTTCAGCTCCGGCAGAGAGCCGCCGGGGAAGGCCACGTCCACCACAGGCCCCATGACCTGTACAATGGTTCCCTTGTTTGCACTCATATCGAAAAATCCCCTTTCGGGCGTTCAGTCTGTTCGTTTGATCAGGACGGGCGACCGCAGGTCGCCCCTAC
>ERZ1643247.2539-NODE-2539-length-14221-cov-41.497670_pt1 | contig 14221 bp, 17 predicted proteins | sample MGYA00579264_ERZ1643247 | MGnify/ENA primary metagenome ERZ1643247 (study PRJEB29033, sample SAMEA4952262) | chicken gut metagenome | biome: Broiler Chicken; feature: Gastrointestinal Tract; material: Caecum | place: Ireland | collected 2018 | study: Broiler... | reverse complement strand
TCTCCCTTAGATCACGAAAAATAATTTCGTCAGCTCGAAATTATTTTTGTGAACCAATTTGCGTCCGCAAAAATCACACTTTTTGCGGAAAGCCTTCTCGATTATCGCACTGAGAAGATTCAAGATTCGCGCAAGGAAAATCGCACTTTTCCGCAGCGCACCCCCATTTGCCAATGCTTTGGCTCACGGGAAGAGGGTGAATTTGCGGCTTCTTCCAAAGGCGTGCCCTTCAAATAAGCCGCAAAGAGGGAGAAAACGCCGACAGCGCGCAGCGCGTGCGGCGGTGTCTCCCTTAGATCACGAAAAATAATTTCGTCAGCTCGAAATTATTTTTGTGAACCAATTTGCGTCCGCAAAAATCACACTTTTTGCGGAAAGCCCTCCATTTGCGCGTTCAGCGCCTCAAGCGGAAAAGGTGAATGCCGCGTTTTATCAAAAGGGAGCCCTAAAAAGGAACGCGGCAGAGGAAAAACCGGCCGCCGAGCCGCCGCAGGGCGGCGAACGGCGGGTTTTCCCTTAAATCACGAAAATTTTGAGAACTCTTTTCTCAAAATTTTGTGAATATGGCTCCTTTGCTCGCGCTCGTTACCTGTGCACGGTAGCGCTTCAGGTAGCCGTCCACCGGCTTTTCCAGCGGTGTAAAGGCGGCCAGCCGCGCGGCGAGTTCTTCTTCGCTCACCCGCAGGTCGATGCGCCCCGCCTCGATGTCGATGTCGATGATGTCGCCGTCTTTGACCACGCCGATGGGGCCGCCCGCCGCCGCTTCGGGGCAGACATGCCCGATCGCGGCGCCGCGCGTCGCGCCGGAAAAGCGCCCGTCCGTGATCAGCGCCACGTCCGCGCCCAGCCCCGCGCCCACGATGGCCGAGGTCGGGGAGAGCATTTCGCGCATGCCCGGGCCGCCCTTCGGGCCTTCGTAGCGGATGACCACCACGTCGCCCTTGACGATCTTGCCCGTGGAGATGGCCTCCATTGCGTCCTCCTCGCTGTCGAACACCTTCGCGGGGCCGCTGTGTTTGAGCATCGCGGGGTCGACGGCGCTCTTTTTCACCACCGCGCCCTCGGCGGCGATGTTGCCCTTGAGGATTGCCAACCCGCCCGTCGGCGAGTAGGGGTTGTTCATCGGGCGGATGACGGAATCGTCCAAAACGCGCGCGTTTTTCACCCGCTCGTGCTGCGAAACGCCCGAAACGGTCATCGCCGAGCCGTCAAAGAGTCCCGCCCCTTCCAACTGTTTGATGACGGCGGAAATGCCGCCCGCCTCGTTCAGATCTTCGATATAATGCTCGCCCGCGGGCGCAAGTTTGCATATATGCGGCACTTTCGCGCTCACTTCGTTGAACGTATCGACGGAAAAATCCTTTTCGCTCATGCCCATCTCGTTCGCCAGCGCCAACAGGTGCAACACGCTGTTGGAGGAGGCGCCGATGGCGTTATCCACCGCCACCGCGTTTTTGATCGCCTTGGGCGTGAGGATATCGGAGGGGCGTATATCGTTTTTCACCGCGTTCATCACCGCTTCGCCCGTCTCCTTGGCGAGCATGATGCGGCGGGAATAGACCATGGGGATGGTTCCGTTGCCGGGCAGGGAAATGCCGAGCGCCTCGGTCAGGCAGTTGAGGCTGTTCGCCGTGAACATGCCCGAGCAGGAGCCGCAGGTCGGGCAGGCAGAGCATTCGTACTCGTGCAGCTCGTCTGCGTCGATCCTGCCGGCATTGTACGCGCCCACCGCCTCGAACATGGAGGAAAGGGAGAGCCGCTTGCCGTGCATCCGGCCCGCCAGCATCGGCCCGCCCGAAACAAAGGCGCAGGGCAGATCCAGCCGCACTGCGGCCATCAGCATGCCGGGGATGATCTTGTCGCAGTTGCCCACGAACACGACGCCCGAAAAGGCGTGCGCCCGCGCCAAAATCTCGGCGCTGTCGGCGATCACCTCGCGCGAGGGCAGCGAGTAGCGCATGCCCGCGTGCCCCATCGCGATGCCGTCGCACACGCCGATGGAGGGTACCACGACCGGCTTGCCGCCCGCGGCCAAAACCCCCTCTTTTACCGCTTCCGCCACCTTGTCCAGGTACATATGCCCGGGGATAACTTCGCTCTGCGCGCAGATGATGCCGATGATCGGCTTCTGCATCTCGTCGTCCGTCCAGCCCAGCGCGCGCATCAGCGAGCGCTGGGAAGACATTGCCGTTCCTTCCGAAAAGATGTTTTTCATGGTCTTTTACCTCATAAGATCCGAAAATAGAGAAAAGTTGCCGGCGCCAGCCCTGTGCGGCGCTCAGATCTGTTCGTTGTAGTCGATGCGGTCGTTCAGGCAGCTCGCGCCGCGCGAGAGGGCGGTCACGCCCGTGCGCGCCATCTCGAGAATGCCGTACGGCTCGATCACCTTGATAAAGCCGTCCAGCTTATTGGGTTCGCCCGTCAGTTCCAAAATGAGCGTTTCGGGCGAGAGGTCGACGATCTTCGCCTTGTAGACCTCCTTGATCTCGATGATCTCCGACCGCTTTTCCGCCGGGGCGGAGACCTTTACGAGCAGCAGTTCGCGGAAGACGGAATCATCCTCCGGCGCGGGCGCGATCTTTTTGACGTCGATCAGCTTGTCCAGCTGTTTGGTCATTTGGTCGAGCGTATATTCGTCGCCGTTGAGGACGATGGTCATGCGCGATAGCGCCTCGTCTTCCGTCGTGCAGACGCACAGGCTCTCGATGTTGAAGCCCCGCCGCGCAAACAATCCGGAAACGCGCGTTAAAACGCCGCTCTTGTTGGCGACAAGCGCCGTGATCGTATACTTTTTCATGGCCGTCCTCCCTCAGTCGAGCTTTGTGATGATGTCTTCGAACGATTTGCCCGGCGCGATCATCGGCAGCACCTTGTCGTCGATGCCGATGCGGCAGTCCACGAGTACCGGGCCTTCGGCAGCAAACGCCTCCGCGAGCACGGCGGGAGCGTCGGCGGGATCTTCGAGCACGAGTCCCTTCGCCCCGAACGCCTCGGCGAGCTTTTTGTAGTCCGTCCTGCGGTCCAGCGTCGTCTGCGAATAGCGCCTGCCGTAAAACAAAGTCTGCCACTGGCGCACCATGCCCAGCGTATTGTTGTTCATCAGCAGGATCACGAGGGGCAGCCGGTGCGTCACGGCGGTGCAAAGTTCGTTCAGATTCATGTGGAAAGAGCCGTCGCCCGTCACCAGCACCGTCTTGCGGCCGGTGCCCGCACAGGCGCCGATCGCCGCGCCCATGCCGAATCCCATCGTGCCCAGTCCGCCGCTGGTGATCAGCGTGCGCGGCTTTTCGAAGGGGTAGTGCTGCGCCGTCCACATTTGGTGCTGTCCCACGTCCGTCGCGACGGGCGTGTCGGCGTCGGTAAAGGCGCGCAGCGCCGTCAGGATGCGGTAGGCTGGCAGCGCCTTGTCCGTATTGGCGCTTTCGTAGTCCTTATAGGCGGAGATCTCCTTCAGCCATTCGGTGTGTTCCTGCTTTTTTAATAGGGGCAAAAGCGCTTTCAGCGTCTCGTTGACGTCCGCCATTACGGAGATGTCCGCTCGCACGTTTTTGTCGATCTCGGCGGCGTCGATGTCGAATTGCACGATCGTCTTGCCCGCGCGGAATTTGGCGCGGTCGCCCGTCACGCGGTCAGAAAAGCGCATCCCGCATACGAGGACGGTATCCGCCCGGCGGAAAGCCTTGGCGGCGGCATCCGAGCCGTGCATGCCGAGCAGCCCGAGGAAGCGCGCGTCGTGCGCGGGGAAAGCTCCCAGTCCCATCAGCGTGCTGCATACGGGTGCGCCGAGCACATCGGCGAGCCGGAACAAGTTTGCAGAGGCATCCGCCCCGATGCAGCCGCCTCCCGCAACGATGAGGGGGCGTTTGGCAGTGCGCAGCGCTTCCGCCGCCTGTTCTACCGCTTCGGCCGGAACGGCGCGCGGCGCGCGGCGCTGCGGCGGTTCCGGTTCGTATTCGCACTGTTCCGTCTGGATGTTTTTGGGGATATCGATGAGCACCGGGCCCTTGCGCCCGGCATTGGCGATCGAAAAGGCTTCGCGCACCGTCGCGGCCAGTTTGCGGATGTCCTTGACGATGTAGTTGTGCTTGGTGATCGGCATGGTGATGCCCGCAATGTCCACTTCCTGGAAGCTGTCGCGCCCCAGGTTGGATACGGTCACATTGCCCGTAATGGCGACGAGCGGCACCGAATCCATATATGCCGTGGCGATGCCCGTCACCAGATTGGTCGCCCCCGGCCCGGAAGTCGCCAGGCAGACGCCCGTCTTGCCGGTTGCGCGGGCATAACCGTCCGCCGCGTGCGCAGCACCCTGTTCGTGCGCGGTCAGCACGTGCTTCAGCGTTCCGTCGCGGTAAATCGCGTCATAAATGTCGAGCACGCACCCGCCGGGGTAGCCGAACAGCACGTCCACGCCCTGTTCTTTCAGGCAACGGACGAGGATATCTGCTCCGCTCATTTTCATAAAATTCTCCTTCTTCCGCGTCATACACAGGCGGTGTCCGCGGAATTTTTCTGTCTATATTTTATATATTGTAAAACATAAGCGCGCGTTCTGTCAAGTATTTTGTCTGAAAGGCGCACCGGCGGCCCGCCTCGCAGCGCAAAAAAAGAGGGGCATTTGATTCCGTTCGGCACAGTAAAAGCAGAAAGAGCAGAAAAATCTTCGATTCTTTTGCAGAAAACAGTTGACAAAACAGCGCGTATGCTATAAAATAATATAGCATCTTTGCGGATGCCCATATCGCGGGGTGGAGCAGTTCGGTAGCTCGTCGGGCTCATAACCCGAAGGTCGCAGGTTCGAATCCTGCCCCCGCAACCACGTCGCTGCACGCCTCGGCTGTCAGCATTTCGACTTCGTCAAAATGCTCGACCTGCAAGGCGGCAGCTCCTTCTTCCCAAAAAGTTCTTCGATACTTTTTGGGAGCCCTGTTGAAGGGATGTTTCCAAAAATCTCGCGGACTTTGTCCGCTGCGATTTTCGGGAACCTTTTTGTAAGGTACATCGGATGTCTGCGCCGCAAGCGCAAGGCAGTTTTATGGCGGCGTAGCTTAGTTGGTTATAGCGATCGGTTCATACCCGATAGGTCGTAGGTTCGAATCCCACCGCCGCTACCAAAAACGGCGGGCGGGCTTGGCAGAGAGCGTCTGCAAGCGCCGCCGCGCCAAAAAGTGAATACGGCCCCATGGTCAAGCGGTCTAAGACATCGCCCTTTCACGGCGGTAACCCGGGTTCGAGTCCCGGTGGGGTCACCAAATTGGAACTATCCGAACACCACTATTACAGAAGAGTGGGTTCGGGTAGTTTTTTTGTTGAATACTTAAAGAGACAGGCTCTCCGTTTATAACACGGAAAGCCTGTTTCTATCTATTAACAGCAGTTTGCTGCATTTAAACATTTAAAATATTTCTATACTATATTAAATTATCTAATTTTTACTACGAACGGGTTACTATATGCCATGCACTGGTTTCCATTTTTTATAATAAAGCATTGAATATAATGTGTACCACTATAAGATGTTTCTTCTTTTTTGCCACATAATATTCCGCCTCGATAAAGTTCTGCATTCTCAAACCTATCACCTCTTAATCCATTGGCCGCACGCGCTTCTTCCCCCGTGTTTGTAATTTGCCACTTTACTGTATAAGGAGGATGCAATCTATGAATGGGGAAAAATTGCAATTTAGCGCCTTTGGGCAAAACAGTTCCGCTGGTAAAATCTTTGTAGGAGTGCCCATTATCAAAACTAACTTTCCCTTGAATTCCCACACTAACTTTACGAGGTAATACCCAAGGTGGAGATTTTCTATAGGATAATTTTTCTAATACTTTTAATGAAGATGGCTTTTCATAACCTTCACCAATAAGAGATAATCTTTTTTCGAGAACAAACTCAGATGAATATCTCTGCATCATCCTATCAACAGGTTTTTGGGAAAACAATTCTTTAAAAGCCTTATCCAACGCGGTATATGTACTGATTTCTTCAAGATTTGTAAAGTCGATATACGCTTGTTTTACCCAATCAAAAAATTCGGTTGCCTTTTGTGGAGTTTCATTCCATTTGTCGGCAAAGTTTTCTACACTCATTACTGGGTTGCTTATTCTGTATTTACCATCTGCACTTTGTTCAATATGCGATTCCATGTTGACCAAAGCCTTACAGATAAATTCAAACAATTTATCTTCACCTTTATAGCATTTCGCCATTAAAGTTGTGATAATCATCGAAATGGGCTTTAATTCATCATTGCGGGTAGAAAAATAAACATCGCGGTGCCGCTTTAATAATTGAATTGCTCTTTGTAAGATGGTCTTTTTCGGATATTCGGGGACTCGTTCAACACTGTCTCTTAAAATTTTACTGCTAGCTGTCTGCATCCTTTCCTTGAACCATTCTGCATATCCACGCGGATTAGTAGGAATATATTTATATTTTAGCGTCTCTTTATCCTTATCCGTCGCCAATAAAGCCAAATCCTTCCTTACGGACATACTGCTGTATGCTTCATTTAATCGACTATCCATTCTATAGTACTCTTCACGGAATGGTATTGAGGGAAGAATGTCCATATGAAAATTTAATGTATCACAATATTGAAGAGTCCAACAGCGACGTCCCTCCGGTTGTAGCATTTTCCTATAACGCTCATTTTCTCGAATGCGATTTCCAACACTAGCCTTGACATAAGCAGGTTTTAAACCGCTAACATTTTTTCTGAATTCACAAACCAAGTCAATATCATAATCGTTCTCATCGATTGGCTTAATTGCGGTGCCGTACATCATACTTCCTTGGGGGAAAATATGAACATCATGCAGGGAAATATCGGCATCATTCTGATTTAACCAATCAGCAACTCCATTATATGCTCTTTTAATTGCGCCCTCTTGACTATCGGTAATATCGATCTCATCTGCGAGTTCGCTCAACAACTTATTTAAATCCATAGTTTCCTCCTATTGTCAAAGCTCTCGAATAAATGCCTTGCCTAAAGTCGTATGTAACAAGGTCTGGATCATAGTTAGGATTATAGGCTTGCCCAATTCCTATGGCAAACGCTATTGGTATCGCCGCGAATAGATGAATTGTTTTTATACCTTTTGACGCCAAAGATGATTTTACTTTTCTGTATTCCGTTAGAAATTCGTTCAATTGACTTTTGGCTCTTAAAAAATCATCAAACGGTTCCTTGATAGACATTTCTATCAAAGGAATTTTCTTTCCAATGGCGCCCATAACATTTTTTTTATTGACTTGTCCACTAAATGACATCAATAATGCGGCTTCCTCACCGAGAAACCCATCTGGAGACTGAGTAACTTTAATATCCAATTTTTCACCGTCTTCTTCCCATTCGAAAGATGACGGTACTTTTTTTAGTTGAAAAATATTTATATTAGGTCTATTCGCAAAAAGATTACCTAATAAAACCAATAAAGGAATTGGAGCTAAAGCATAAAGATCAACGGCATATCCATCTTCTAGAAAAGCAAGTACCCGTTTGTTAAATTCAGCAACCAAAGATTTCTGTGCATATAACCAAAACTCTTTCGAATCAGGTTGCATTGGAGAATTTTTTATTGATAAGTCGACTCTACTTGGAACAATACGGTTTAATGTCCATTGTTTTCCTTGCATATTCGCACTATATGTAACAATAAGGACGTTTTTATTTTTTTCAAGATTTAAGAAAAGATTTATCTCATCGAGTCGATCAGATATTGTTTTTAGTTGTAGTTCTTGGCTTTTAAGAATTATTTTTTCGCCTAAAGAGACATGACGCTTTAACACATTGTATATTGTAAGAGCAATTTGACCATAAAACCACTTTATATAATCTTTCGCATCTTTTGCTTTTGTCGCATAATGTTCATCTACAAAACCTATAATATCTATATCTAAAGAAGCATTTGTTGCACACAAATCAACAAACTGATCGAAGATGTCATCTTCTTTTATATCTTCTATATAACAGTATCGTTCATCCTGAGTCGCAGCAAAAAACAAATTTTTGTCGATCTCGTCATATATTTCATTTAAAATTTGGCTATCATAAAAAAATTTTTTTAGTGCATTATACATTTTTGATGCACCCGATTTCGCTATACCAAGTAAATCCATTTAATAAACTCCTATGAGATTATCACACAAAATATTGTATTTATCTGTCTAATTATAACACAACATGTAGAATAATGCAATCTGTTTTGCAGATGAATATAAGGTTTCCTCTCCGAATTTTTGTTCCTCGTCGTGGCTATCGTAGCACAGTTCTCGCAGAAGTCAACGGGAAAAATTATCGCTGAAAAACTCAATTATCCAAGCATCTGAAAGCCGGGTAGGTCAAATTGACCTGCTCGGCTTTTTTGCGCTTAGTTAAGTTGCCGCTATTCGTACGCAATAATTTTGTCCTGTTTCGTTGACTTCCGATGCGCCGATTTCAAGTGAATAAGAGTTTATCTCGCCCAATGCTCCTGTCGCCCCTGCCGAAAGGCAAAAATAAAATTCGGAGGTAAACTCTATGAAAACCAAAGTTTCCAATTTCACCGAGTTCAGAGCGTATTATCTCTCTGAATTTGAACTGTACGATGGCGAAGCGTTCATCACCTTCAATATCGTCGGCATCGACCTTGACCGAAGCGTTGTACAGGTTGCCGTAACGGACAGAGGCAGGATCAGCGTTGTAACGTATGACCTCTTGACGGACAAAAACGGAAGGCTTTACTTTGAGTACGGCGTCATGTTCGAGCGCGTATATCTGGATGAGTTCGAGGAGGCGGCGTGATGAAACTTACCCTTGCCAATATCAAAGAACTCAAACGCAAGTCGGACAGCCCGCTCACAAAACGAGTCTGCAACTATGTCATTGACCGCTGGGGCGATTACGACGATAAAAAGCACATCTTCACAGACGTACTGCATTACGGCTGTCAGTCAGGCGTCGTGGGCGAACTCATCTACTATTCGGACACGGTGCGTTTCTACAAGCAGTACCGGCAGGAAATCAACGCGCTGCTGTACGAACTTATGGACGGAACGGGACTTTACGCTCCCTCCGAACTGTTCGGCGACAAGTGGGATAAAGAAGATCCCCTCGCGCAGGACGACTTCAATCAAAATCTGCTGGCGTGGTTCGGCTTTGAAGAAACACTCCGTAACATCGGCTACAACTTTGAAACATTAGAAAATTGCATTTAAGGAGAACATCACTATGAAAGACAAAAACATGGCAAAAAAGGAAAAGGCTATCGAGCTTCTAAAAGAGATGGATATTTACACCCCGTACATACAGGGATTTGAAGAAAAAGGCATGGTCTGCTTTTTTGAAAATTACGGTGGCTTTTGGATCGACCAAAAGCCTGAACTCTATGCCAAGATGAAAGAGCTGGAAAAGAAATACAGCTGCCTTGTGTATGCCGTGACGCACGAATATACCGAGTTCGGCGAATGCTATTCCTTCCTGCTTGTAACGGACTATAAGTCGGAATGGGAAACGCTCGTATGGAGCGAAGGCAACAAACACTCCGCTTTTGCCTATGTCTGGAACAAAGATGACGATTGGTGTAGCGAGTTCGGCAGCGTTATGGTGCAGAGCTTCGGCGGCGGTATCAAGAGAATTGCGTAACAAGGAGGAACGACAATGAACAATTACGCTTACAAGACAATGGCGCACATCCACTCTTTGAAAGGAGAGATGGACGAGATCACCGTACTTGAAAAGGTCGGCGAGAACGACTACATCGTGGACTATAAGGGCGTGAAATGTCACGCTCTTTTTAATTGGTTCGTCTGTCAGTTCTATGCGGATGACATTTACAGGATCGTCAAGGAGGCTGAAAACAATGGCTAAAATCGAAGAACTCAAAAAGTACCTTACACACGAATTTTCATCGGGCAGCTACACCGGCGAAGATTACAGGACGTTCCAGACAAAGTACATCAACTATCTGAAAGCGATATGCCGTGAAAACCATTGGCAGCTCGTCAATGTGGGGAAAAATCACTACTGCTTTTCGGCGTTCATTAAGAGCGCGGAGAACAAGTGTGCGTATCTTTCCATTTCGGACGTGCGTTACTTCACGAACGAATGGTACGGGCATATCCTCATCCGCACAGCGAAGGACGAACAGGACTACCGCGGCGGGTTCAACCACTATACGACGCTGGAAGCCTTGCCTACCAAAGCCGCCGAGCTTTTGGACGATTTACCTTTTTAAGGAGGCGCGATATGCAATCTATCATTGAACTGCTCTATAAAGGCGATATCCGCGGCGTGAGCCTGAAACTCCCCGCGGATAGACGGGACAAGGAACTTGCTTATTACGACAAAATAAAGGCGCTCATGACGGGCGAAAATGCAAAGCTCTTTGACGAGTACGCGGATACCGTTGCGCTCAATTATGAATTTCTAATCGAACGGGCGTATGCGGTTGCCTTCAAAACGGGCTTTCTGCTCGGCTTGGAGATGGCAGACACGGAGGAAATATGAAACTCAACTTACAAGCAACGACGAAAGAAGAACAAAAGGTCAAAGCATACTTGGAGGCGAATGCCTCCGAGGTGCTTGCCGATAAAATCAACAATGGCGTAAAGATACAAAAAGACGGCAAGACGCTTATCAACAAAAAGACGCTGGCGGGCTATATGAAGTTTGCCTGCGACGAGGCGAAAAAGCAAGCGGAAAAAGGCGCGTCGTCCGCCTGTATCGACGATGATACCGTGTACGGCTGGGCGGTGCATTACTTTGAGGAGGACAGCATTGAAGGCACGCTCTACAACAAGGACGGTACCGAATACAAGAAACAGCCCGGCGTTGCAACGAAGGCGCCAGCGGTGAAATACACTCCGCCCAAACCGCAGCCGAAGCCGCAGATGTCGATGTTCGACCTTTTGGACGCAAAGCCCGAAGAACCCGACGAGGACGAGCCGACCGATGAGGAAATCCGCGAGACCGTTGAACAGATCACCGCAGAAGAACCGCCGCAGAATGTTGACCTTGAAACGGGCGAGATACTCTCCGAAGAAGAGATGCGCGAATTTGACGGCGACGTCGAAGAACCGGACTTTGCGGACGACGAACCTGATTTAGACCTTACTGCCTTCGATACGGAGGCACTCGCCGCGCTGGACGAACTGCTCGGCAATGAAATTACATTGAGGTGATAATAATGACAGAGAAAGACATCAGACCTATTCCCAACTATATAATGAAAGAGATATACAAACGGGATATGAAATCAGAACCGTGGCAGACAAGCATGGTGCGCTATTACGCCTATCTGACCGTATGGAAAAAGGAACTTATAAAAGTTACCGTTGCCGTTTCGACGATCAAAGGCAAGCAATGGGCTTGCAAGCAAGTCGCCGTACACGGCATTCATTCTCCGAAATGCTATGTCCGCGATATGGAATACAACTACTTGGGACACGGCTTTAACGTCGGCTGGTATGCGGAAGAATTACAGTCGCGCCCCAAACAGTTTGAGGACGGCAAGTGGTATCCCGCCGATACGAGATATTACGACCCCTATGCCACGCTCATCAGCCGCAGCGTCGTCGGCAAATTCCCGGAATACAAGTACAGTGCCTATCAGCTCTATGAAGGCAGGGACATCATCAACTACCTTCGCATTTACGAAAAGTATCCACAGGCGGAGTACCTATTGAAACTCGGTTTGGGTGCATACGCCGAAAACCGTTCTTTGCTTAAAAAGATTGCAAAAGATAAGGCATTCCGTAAATGGGTTGCTCTCCACAAAAAGGAGCTTGCACTCCCTTGGAGAAACACCTACAATATTACGGCGATTACGCAGGCGTACAAAACAGGATTGCCATTGAAAGAAGTCGCGCATTTTCTGTTCCGCAAAAAGCAATTTGAAAGAGAACCGGGGATGTCGCCCATCCGCGAGCTGTTTCAGGGCTGGGAACTCAAAAAATACTTTGATTACACCGAAAAGCAGAATGTTTCCGACCGCCTGTATCTCGACTATCTGAAAGCCTGCAAACATCTTGGCATTGATATGTCCTTGAAGCAAAACCTATTCCCGAAAGATTTTCAGAGATGGCACGATATACGCATAGACCAATACGCGGAACAGAAGGCAATCGAAGAAGCAAACAAGAAACAGGAACTCGTACAGAAATTCTGCGAAGTTGCCGAAAAGTATTCTCTCTTGCAGCATAACAAGCGTAGCGCCTTTATCTGCGTGATAGCAAAGTCGCCGGCAGACCTTATCCGCGAAGGAGAGTTCCTGCATCACTGCGTCGGGCGGATGCAGTATGACTTGCGCTTTGCACAGGAAGAATCGCTCATCTTCTTCATCCGCACAAAAGAACAGCCAAACAAACCTCTCGTGACGCTCGAATACTCGCTCAAAACCCACAAAGTTTTGCAATGCTACGCAAACCGCAATACGCAGCCGAGCGACGACGTTCTGCATTACGTCAACAAAGTCTGGCTGCCGTATGCGAACAAACACCTTAAACAAATTCAGAATGCGGCATAACCGCAAAGGAGTTTTTATGAAAAACTATCTCGACGAAATCTATACCGTATCGGAGTTTCAACGCGACAATCCTGCGCTTGCCGAACAAGCGGAACGGGCAATGCAATACCTCAAAGGTTATTGTCCTGATGACGCGGTGTTTGTCGTCATCGAAGTAGAAGGCTACAACTGCGTCGCTTATCTTACGGACGAGTTCAGCCCGTTTATACTCGGCAATCACATAGCGCCTTTTGACAAAGACCGCATCTATCCGTTGCAAGGGCTTATAACGCAATACGCTTTCAAACGATATTAAGCACAGGAGGAAACAATTATGGCAAACTATTTTCGTATCACCGCTTACCACCCGGCAGAGAATGTCTGCGCTATTTTCGACAGCAACGGGTGCTTTGAAAAGCTCTGGCAATTCAGCTCTTATCTCATTCAAAGAGGTTTTAAGATTATCGAAGTCGGCGTAGAAGATAAATTCGACGACGGTGATTTTGACCGCGCTCCCGCAGAGAAAGACAAAATCATCTTACGCGCCTGCGCAAAGGGACAGCCTGTCATCAATGGCAGCACCGTTCAGGTGAACGGCAAATGTTACCACATTATGCGATGATATAAAAAGGGAGCCATTTGCTCCCTTTTTATTTGCCCCATATTGACATTCTTGAATAAGCTTACAGATTATACCATCTAAAAGTTGCATAATTATCGTCTGTATTGTCTAATTCAAAATATTTAATCCCGGATAAACGTGTTTTATCAATGGGTACAGTGGCAAAAGGATTTAACAGAAGACAGAAATATTCTTTTTCTAAATCCTCGCTAATTGCATTGTTGTTTACAATAACGCCAGAAATATCCTGAAACTCTTCATAATAGAAATAGCTTAACGGTAAATCTGCGTTGCGTGGCGGTTTCACAGCCGAACCTTCATATGCATGCGATTCAACACCGTTTTCTTCGACGAAAGTATTTGTAGTAAGGCTGAAACGCATAGTTCTGCAACCTATACCATACAAAATTTTGAGAACAAGCTCCAAATTTAATTGGCTATGAAATTCATTTGAGAATACCGATGTATTGATTGCTATAATACGAGGCTTTCTTTCATAAATTATTTTATTTGTCAAATAAGTTTTGTACTTTTTTGTTTTATCCAAAATCGCCCCCGACAACCGCGGTAAAGCGGAAATATAACGGTTCATAGATTGATTTAATCGCTCTTCTATCCATAAACGTTCAGGAGTTCCCGGCAAACCTTTTGTAACACTAATACATTCGATATAGCCTAAATCTGTTACAAAGTCAGGACCTGCTTTATCATCATTTGCAGCATTGATACCTATTCCTAAATGTTTAATGTATTCATACAAACGAAGCTCATGTACGATACTATAAAACTCTTGGAGCTCATGATCTTTTTTCTTGCACAAAGTACAATAAGCGCTATCTAATTTGTTTTTCTTCTTTGTAATATTAGCATCAGCAGATTGCTCTATAATCCCCAAGCATTTTTTATAAATACTATCAAACAGCGGTTTATTTATACTCATAAAATTTCCTCTTTTTATTTCAGTTATATTATACCATTTTCTATCCACAAAGACAAATATCTTGAATTGAATGTGCTTGGGGTAAATTTATGGTTTACTTTGGGGAGTGGCTACGGGGCGTGTGCTTGTCTTGATACAAGCGCGGCGCTGCGCGCCGCGGACAAGCACAC
>ERZ1643247.2537-NODE-2537-length-14241-cov-13.417806_pt1 | contig 14241 bp, 11 predicted proteins | sample MGYA00579264_ERZ1643247 | MGnify/ENA primary metagenome ERZ1643247 (study PRJEB29033, sample SAMEA4952262) | chicken gut metagenome | biome: Broiler Chicken; feature: Gastrointestinal Tract; material: Caecum | place: Ireland | collected 2018 | study: Broiler... | reverse complement strand
CCGTCCGATACCGATATTATCTCACAAAGCCCAAAAAATGACAAGGGAGAAAATTTAGATTATTATTGTGATAAAAAGAAGGTAGAAAATTTCCAGCAGCCATACCAAAGGATTTTTACTCCTGAGGAAACGCAAAAGATCATTATGGCCTATCAGTCTGGGAAGGCAAGCTACGAATTAGGTACAGAATTTAACTGTAGCAAGACGACTATCGTGAAGCTCCTAAAACAACAAGGGATCACCCTTCGCAAGAGTGGCCGGGCTCGGGCAAAAGTCGATAGCAAGAAAGTAATTAAAATGTATAGAGAAATGCATACAATTAAAGAAATCGCCAAGAGCCTGAACGTGGACACCCAAGTCATTTCCAGATGCCTAAAGGGAAACGGAATCAAGCTCAGGAGCAGATGGGACTATCCAGAAAAATAAAAATGTTAGAATTACGGATGCCGGGTGGGATTATTCCTGCCCGGTACTTATATCTTAATCATAGTAAATGCTTTTTGGTTTTTGGGGCATGGTTTCATATGACTTAAGAATGGCTCTGAATACATTTCTATTGGCACCTTTGTAGGTAATATAGTCATAGACCCATTCGCCAAATTCACAGATCAATTCCCCTAGCAGTTCATGCATAAAAGCCTGAGTTGTGTAGCTGATACCGGTAAAATCTAACTCTATTGCGTCAATATAGTCGTTAATGTCAGCTTCAGCACAATTTTTGAGAAGGAAAAACGCAGGCATAAGCACCAGAGTCCCAACCTTTTTAGCTCCTTCTAGATTAACGGCACAATCGCCAAACAATTCTGCTAGAGGGATTGTAATTTTTTTCATGATACCTTAATTATAGCAATAAAATGCAACGTTGTTAAAAAATCATAATATTTCAAGTGTATGTCAATGGCTAAATCTGCTTAAAATAGAGGTATTCAGCCATACGTCAAGTGTGCTATACTCTACCTGAACCTTATTTTTTTACCCGTATATGACGCAACTCCTAAGTATTCTACTTCGTTACATATAATCTGATAAGTTACCTGAGTTCACAGTACAATGAGGGTATCATATCGGAAATGAGGTGTAGAATACTTGTCGGCTGAGAACTATATTATAGAGCGAATCGAGGAATTGTGTGAGAAAAAGCATATGAGCAGATATCGGCTCGCTCAGAAATCAGGAATTGCTCAGTCATCAATCTCTACGTTGCTGAACCGGAAAAGCGTACCCACAATCCAAACTTTAGAGAAAATATGTGATGGTTTTGGTATCACTTTATCGCAGTTCTTTGCCGAAGACGAAAAAGTTTTGGATCTGACCAAAGATCAGGAAGAACTGCTAAAAGATTGGAACTCTATGGACAGTCGGCAACAGGAATTGGTGAAAGCGTATATACAGGGAATTATCAGGAAATAAGGACGTCTTTTCTGCTAGGCAGGAGCGTCCTTTTTTCTTTTTTGCGGGAGGCGACTGATGAAGCAAAGAAATCTATTCCTTTTATTTTCCCTTATGATTATACTCACTGGCTGCAGGGTAGTGTCAAGAATTTTTCGCACTTTAGTTTGCAGACTCTGTTGTAAATGAAGTCAGCCAGCAATGGAGGCGTCCTCAACGGCAGCCTCCAAGTGCTTCATGTTCATGTATTTTCTGTTGCCCCACTGTGTGCCAGCCACATGACGTAGACGGGCACAAACCAGCATTAGAGCAGAGTTGCCGTCCGGGAAGCTTCCAACCACACGGGTGCGGCGTCGGATCTCCCGGTTCAGCCTCTCAATGACATTGTTGGTACGGATGCGAGTCCAGTGCTCACTGGGAAAATCGCAGTAAGTCAGTGTTTCTTCGATGCCGTCCTCCACCTTTTTTGCGGCCTCTTTCAGCTTCATGGAACGCAGTTCCTCCACTACGGCTTTGGCCTTTTCCCGGGCAGCTTTCTTGCTCTCTTGGGCGTGGATTGCTTTGAGCATTTTTGCCACCAGCTTCACTTTAGAGCGAGGCGTTACAGAGAACACGTTGCGGTAAAAGTGGACGGTACAACGCTGGTACTTGGCTTCGGGGAATACTTCTCCCACAGCTTCCAGCATACCAAGGCACTTGTCGCCAACCACCAATTTAACCCCATCCAGACCACGGCCACGGAGCCACTGGAAGAAGCTGACCCAGCTGGCCTTGTCCTCCTTCATGCCCTCAGCGGCACCCAGAACCTCACGATATCCGTCCTCATTGACCGCAATTGCCACAAGAATAGCAACATTTTCAAATTCTCCGCCCCAGTTACGGCGCAGGTAGATTCCATCCACGTAGACATACGGATACCGTCCGCCCTGCAGAGGACGATTCCGCCAATCCTCAATGTGGACATACGCTTTCTTGTTCAGCTCACTGATGGTGGAGGGAGACACCTTGCTGCCCCAAAGGGCTTCGGTAATGTCCTCCACTCGCCGGACAGATACGCCTGCCAAGTACATCTCGATAAGGGCTTCTTCCACGCTGCTCTCCCGGCGGCGGTACCGCTCAATAATGGCGGTTTCAAAGGAGATCCCTTTGAGCTTAGGCACCTTGAGGGTGACGTCCCCGGAAGTGGTAGTGAGATTACGGTTGTAGTGGCCGCTGCGGTAGCCCTGACGCTGTTCATTGCGCTCGTACCGGGCAGCTTGGGTCAGCTTCTCCGCCTCGGCATCCAACAACTCATTAAGGGTTTCTTCTACGCTGCCTCGCACCAGCTCTTTAATTTCCCCCTTGATAACTTCTTCGTTCAGCTGTACAATCTTCTTGGACATGGTTTGCTGTCTCCTTTCGAATGGTGTGTCGCAACTTCATTCTACCAGAGATCTGCAAACTATGTCTTTTTAGTTTTGCGAAACTTATTCTACCTTATCGGCTGCAGCGCAGCATCTCATGAAGAAAGCAATAACAAGGAGCCGAAGTATAAGTTAACCTTAGAATCTGCTGTCGAGCAAGAAGACTGTTTTGTGTGTGGTAACCCACCGGGTGGACTGCTTGACTACTATTATAAATTTGATTCTGTAGGCATTATTTACTGGCCGGATCTGACGGTAATAGACACAGGCGTGCGTACTTACGACGATGATGGGAATGAAACACTAGAAGGCGGCTCTAGCACACGTATCTCCTCTTTTGGAGAAGGCAATGGCTCTATTGTGTGTAATCCGTGGCCGGAGCGTGGAATCTCCGAGATAAAGATTTATCTGGGAGATGCGGACGGATTGGACTGCGAACAACTGGCAGAACAACTTTGTCAGAATTGCTTGGACAAAGTCTGTGGGTTTTACGCTGATCACGTGAATAGCGACGATGAGGCTTATCTTGCCAGCACTCGGTATGCCCTGATTGACTTTGCTACCGGAGAACTGTACACCCTGAGCAACCCTTATCGTGGTTACAGTATCCGGGATTATATTATTCGCTATGATTTTGAAAAACAGGGAAATGATGAGAAGTATATATATCTAATGGTGATCTATGCTCCTGAGAGATTACCATAGACATCCAGAATGGTATGTCGTAAGATAGACTTGCTAAGGGAAACTCGCACAATTTACATGGCCTATTATGGATCATGCTTTTTTGCATAAAGGAGGAACTGACAAAATGGAAGAAAATACAAAAGCAAAAAGAAAAATTATTACGCAGGAAGACGTCATGAAATTACTGGATGCCTGCTACGAAAAATGCTTAGACGGCATCCCCAAAGTCAGTCCAAGTGTAGCGGATTTGGCTGCTGATTACCTGAGCAAGCATAGCGATAAAGAAGATGCCTGCAGAGCAATGCTTAGAAACCAGATCATAAAATGTACCACTTCAGGAGCGCTAAGTGGATTAGGCGGAATTGTTAGCATGCCCGTCGCTATTCCTGCTAATATTGGAAGCGTCTTATATGTCCAAATGCGAATGATCGCTTGTGTGGCTTACCTAGCTGATTATGACTTAGACAGCGACCAGACCCAGACCTTCGTTTATGCTTGCCTTGCGGGTGTTGCAGTAAACGAATTATTAAAGCAGACTGGTGTAAAGTTTGGTATTAAGTTTGCTAACAGTATGATCAAGAAAATTCCAGGCACCGTATTGACAAAAATCAATCAAAAAGTAGGTTTTAGATTTATCACAAAATTTGGCTCGAAGGGATTAGTAAACCTCGGAAAGCTAGTGCCGGGAGTAGGCGCAGTAGTTGGTGGCGGACTCGATCTGGTTGAAACAAAAATCATCGCCAATCGGGCTTACAAATGGTTCTTTGAGGGGGATTTTTCAACTGATGACGAGAAAGAAGATGCTTACGTTATCGATGTGGAAGAAACAGAGTTTATAAATGATAAACCAGAGGAGCCACAACAAAACGGCTCCCAAAAATGAATAAGTGAACATGCCACCTGTTTCGGGGTGCCTTTATAAAATAGGCACCCCTATACTGGACTAAACACTTTCGACTGCATAGGGTTCCTAATCGCTAAACCTTGTAAAGCCTATTCCCTCCAGACGATCTCTTTGATCAGGTGAAAGTTCGCTAACACCCCAACACAGAAGATAACGCGGCCGCGTACTAGCCACATAACCTATCCTTCCGGCTTCATCAGCAGAGTTTAGCCAGTTTTCCCAATAGCCTGTTTTACCATGACCATTCGGCGTAGACAGCAGTAAAACTGCATCATAGGTAACGCCCTTAACTGCATGGATAGTTTCAATTCTTAATTGAGATTCTTCTTTTGCACTTACAATAGCAATCTTTTGCTTTGCAGTTCCTTTTGGTGATTTAATTGTTATATCAGGAAGCTTTTTCCCAATATCACAGAGATAATGGTTAATAATATTAATAATTTTATCCTTATTCGTTGAATACCATGAGCTATAAGTAAGGTTATCCATTGTTACCATTGACGAGTCGGCACAAAAATCAACGAGAATATCCTTTAGCAATAATCTCCATAGAACAGAGTTGGAGCACACCTCCTCTGAGTAATAATAATTATTGCTTCGTCCATGAAAACCTAACCATTTTTGAAGTTGTAGTGCCAGAAGACTCAATGCACTCCGCTGCGCTTCAGGTTCATTTTGCTTCCACATTTGGATAGCATTAATGATAGGATGTATTTTGTAGTCATCGAAAAATCCGCTACTTAATTCTTTTTTGGTATTATTTGTCCTTACCAAAACAACGGCATTTTTTACAGGTATATTAAATTTAGCGAGGATATCGACAAAGGCCGTAATTGTTTTTTGTTCATCCTTATACTCTAGGTAACAGCAGTCAGATCCGCCACATATACTTTCCGTGGAGCCAGTAATAGGATAATTTATGCTACCTATTTTTCGAGATAGATCAACGATTTTTTGCGTACTCCTAAAATTTTTACTCAAACACATCTTTTTAAAGCCAAACGCTTCTATATGCGCCTTAAACTGCTCAGGATGAGCGTCCTTAAAGGAATAAATAGCCTGATGCAGATCTCCTATGTAGTGGACAACGGAACCGGCACGAATTAGAAAAGACAGAATATTTAATTCGTTTGCCGATAGGTCTTGACACTCGTCAATCAAAATTACAGGAAATTTTTTAGCAATATAGCTGCGGATGGTTATATTACAAAGACATCTGCAAGCAATTAAGTTCATGTCTTCAAAAGTAGCAAAACTGTCACCCCAAAACTTTAATTTGCAATCCTTTATTTTGTTTTTCAAATAGTCCAGTTGAAATAAATACGGTGCGTTTTTACGTTCTCGTATAGTCGCAATATATTGTTGGCATGATTTTTCGTTGTATAAGTCCACTATTCTTTTAGAAGATTCTCTTTGCCCAATAAACCATTCTTTACAACTCATCCTATAATTGAGTTGACTCGCATAAATTTTCATTTTGTAAAAAGGAAATTCTAGTTTATAATTTTCAAGCCATTGGCTACTGTACGGTTTCGTATCAGAGTCAATAACACGAAATGATTTATCTGGTCTGTCACTATCAGGAGCATAAAATTTATATCCGAATCGTTGTGCGATATGTCCGTGAACAAAACTTGAAAATGTACCTATAAAATGATTGGAAGAAAGCGGTCTGCCATAAAATGTAGCCACCCGGTTTGCAATAGTCGCTGTTGCTTCATTTGTAAAAGTTAAAACAGCAATCCCAGATTTGTCTGACCCCCACTTGCAAATCTCATAAGCAGCTTTAAGACCTAATACTTCGGTTTTTCCACTGCCAGCACAAGCTTCTAAATAAATACATTGGTCTAATGGTGAGAAAATGTAGTCCAACTGCTCATTCGTTTTTTCTTCTATTCGCTTCATATCTTGCGGAGTAAACTGCTTACTGGCGGATAGTACTCTGGCAAGCGTCTTAACTTTTTCATCTCTTGTCATAAAGTGTGTCCTCCGCAAGCCCATAAAACTGCCTCGGATATATAATTAGGCACGACAAAATCATCTGTGATTTTTTCAACTAAGACATAAGCAAATACACCTTTTCCTATTTCACTGCTCTCAATATGTTTATAGATGTATTCTGCATCTTTTGCTAAAAGTGATAAATCATCATACTTATTCTCTCGGGCAATAATCTTATCGAGTTCCTTGCAGACATCTCCGTCAGGGCTAGGCCAAATGGACTTCAAAGCTTCCGCCAAAACCTTAGGATTGTAAGTGGCAAGGTCATACTCGAATGTTTTTAACGGTGACACAAAAAGCCGCGTCCAGTCATTCTCATCTATCTTGTCTTTCACGTCTATAATTGGATTTTTCCCTGCCACCTCTTCATCTTTCTTTGGGTAGCAATCTTTACCCGGATCGCTGTCTGTTAGTCCAGCACAATATATTGGTATATTCGGCCCGGAGGAATCTTGAAAGTTACCAAATAACTTCATAAAATATTTAAAGTTAATGCCGTTAATATTAATCACAGAGACACCCATCTCGTCGAGAGTCGATGCCAGACGAGAAGATTCAGTATGATTTTGATTAAATTTACGCAAAACAATTTCTGCAAGTTTAGGCAATATAAGAGCCTCTGCGATGCCTTCAACCAGTATAATTCCTCGCGAGAACAGCATAGAGGACTTAGTAACGTCCAACCATCTGTTGATATAATTTTCGGTAAGCAAATCGCCATAGTCTTTCTGACTTATTGTCGTAGCCGTAATGTTATTCGCGGTTCCAGCTAAATGGATCAATTTATCAATTTTAACAGAAGACGCTAACACCGGTGAATGCGTTGAAACAATAATTTGTGCGTTTGGAAGAGTTGCGACCAGCGATTCAAGATACTTGATAAACTTTACCTGTAACTGTGGATGAAGGTGAGCTTCAGGCTCCTCAATCAAAAGAATTGTAAAGATGTCAGAATCTTTGATTAACTCAAGCTCCGCAAATACCGTCGCAATATAGAGTAGATTATTATATCCTAAGCTGTTGGTGGACAAATCTCTAAATTTTGCTATATCTGTTTCTCCATTATGCGGGAAAAACACCATTCGAATATTCTCTATAATTCTACTAAAGGTTGTTTCAGAAAATTGTAGATTTATACTCTGACCAAGCTTTTCCCCCAATGCTTCTTTAATTTTTCCGTTAATAGATACCTTAACATCTTGAATTTCAGCGTACTTCCCATCTTTATTTTGAACTATGTTATTGTTAAATTCAGATACACTGGATACAAGCTGTTCGGTATTGTCCCCGTACTTCTTTTTAAGAAGCCGGGCGAGACGAGAGCGTCTACCGGCAGAAAGCCTGGCTTCTGCATCGCGCAGAGGCGGAAGATAAATACATTCCACTCTGTCAAAAGTGTCTTCCTCAAAAATACTGGCAGTTGATTCTCCGCCCCAATATTTTCGTTTCATTGCGCTAGGCTTCAACGGATTTTCTGTAACTCGAAGATGTAACCGTGCATCAAAGTCAGCGTTGCACCAAGACAAAAATGTGATTTTTTCATCCTCGGTTAAGTCTGTCAATAACGCATCGATTTCGATTGTATCGGAAACATAAGCTCTATCCAGCGAACAATAAAAATCATCTGGCGAGCAGGCATAATTTGACTCTGGCTCCCGAAAGAGGAGACGAAGCGCATTTATAACAGCGGTCTTCCCACAACCATTTTCTCCGAGCAGCACATTCAGTCCCTTGTTAAATGTGATTACAGACTTTGTGTAAGTATTTTTATATCCTTGAATTGAAAGTTGAGAGACATACATTATGTAACCTCCTATTTTATCGACTTGTCTATGAGAAAAACAGCTTTTCCATTTCCTCCTCCAGCGTCCCGTTCTTCGCATATTCTAAGGTGTCACAGAGGCGAATGTTATTCTTCTCAATATAGATCTCGGTGCTAAATCCAAGAATATAGCGTAGGCAGATACGGTATATAATCTCCGTCGGGGCGCAGCCATACACCTGTTTTGCAAAAATGTGGTTCAGCCGCTCCGTATTATCGGGATACAACGCTTTTATACGCGGGCTCTGATAGAGTCTGGTCACAATTTCTGTAATATACATCCCCGACTTCATATAGAGATCGGCAAAAGTAGCATCGGGGTCATCAAAGCAACCGGGATTCTCCTGTTCAAGCCTATCCACCATATCCTTCACAACTTTTTTCGGTGTAAATATCTGGTTGGTGCGCTGCGGCGGAATAAAGTCAAAGATGTCGCCTTTTTGATTGGGCTCGAAGTAATTCGCAAGCTCAGCCCGTTTCTTCATAAACTCCTGCACGGCATCGTTAAAGACGACCTCATCAAACAGATGTCCGTCAAAATGCTTTTTCTCGCCGGATTCTGTCGTATAATCACCGCCATCGCGAAGCATACGGAACTGATCGAGGGTCACGCCCTGACCATTCTGGGGATTTACGGTAACCTCCCAGAATACTTCTTCTGGCACCAGCTTATCGAAGTTGTCGAGGGTGGTGTTTTCGTCACCATAGGCCATAAGGAATGCAGGGATCGTCCGCGAGAAGCCACGAAGATGATCCCGGACACTGCCCTCGATAGAGTCTTTTTCCGCATTCAGCTTCTCGGTTTCCACGGTCTCAACAATTTTCTCGGCGGCCTTCTTTACGGTCTCGTCGCTATGAAGCTTTTTGCTAATATTATCCACCATGTCACGGTACCCCTGCAGACGTTTAGCAGCATATGCCTCATCAATTTGGGTGATTTCCGCCATGGATGCGCCGGACTGCTGTGCCTCGTAGATTTTATGGTCGCGTTCTTTAATTAGTTTGTTGTCCCGGATTGCATAGTCGCCATACTCGCGATTGACAACGGTATCGGTAGTCTCTTGGATCTTGCGCTCCAAGTGATTTTGCGTAGATTTTTTCAGGTCTTTACCGTATTGCTCTTTAGCAGATTCCATAAGGGTATCGGCAATCGGCCTTGCAAAGCGCTTCCGTAACTCTTTCAGCTCGTCTTTCTTCGGGTTTGGCGTCATTTCGACATTTTTCTGGATTTCTTCGACAGCTGCTGCCAGCTGATCCTCAACATTAGCGTATACTTTGTCGCCAAACAGGTCGCTCGCGGTACCAATAACCTGTTCCTTTGGGATTTCGACTTCGCCGTTGGCGTTCAGATTCAAATCTGTCGCTGTGTCCTCATCGATAGCAGCAGGCGCAAGTGCTTTGGGTTCTTCAAGTGCCTGCATATTGTTGATGATATCGATAATCTCTTTGGGCGCGCCAAAAATACCGTTGATATTAGCAAATAGGAAATTGGACATAAAGCCACGTTCTACAACTTCTCTGGCGTGAATGTGACGTGGAATCGTCAGGACTTTTTCTGCGTCCAGTTCGATCATAGAGCCTTCCTCGTCTTCGCCGTAAACCGGGAAGAAGTTCAGAAGTTCGCGGACGTGCTGTTTACGACTGTCAAAGTCGCCTTTGTCTCCAGAAATTTCCGGAATTAGGTCGTTAGCGAACTGCTCAAAAATCGTCAGGGTACGCGCCGGATCAAAGTCAAAAACATAGGCGTTCTGCTTTCTGTAGGTGTTGCCCTCTGCATCTGTAAACAGACACGGATTTTGTGCGCGAAAAGCCGCTTGCATATACAGGGCGGGACTTGCCATATTGGAAAGCATCAGTACCGCTGTCCATTCAGGAATGGTTACACCCGTGGTCAGCTGCCCGACAGACAGCGTGATAGTCTTATCGTATTTTTTGATGGCCTTGGTTACTTTGTCAAAGGACTTCTCATTTTCTTCATCGTCATCCAGCTTTCCATCGCCTGCCGCCAGAATAACTTCGTAGTCCTTGAACACCGGATGGAGTTTCAGCTTCTTGGCCAGAGCCTTGGCGCTGGCGACACGATTCAAGATCCAAAATGTGTGCTTTAATTCGTCACGCAGCTCTGCGGTAGAGAACGGAAATTTCTCCTGCCGGGTCAGAGCGTCAAGGAATTTGTCCACGTCAGCGTCATGCACAAATTTTCCCGACTCATTTGTGGCGAAGAATTCGTTCAGGTCGAAAGCGAATTCCTCTACATCATCTTCTGCAAGCTCTATGCCCCTTTCTACCCGATCGCGCACGATGTCCGACATCTGGTAAGTGAAGAGCGACAACCGGGGCAAATTAGCGTATGGGTTTTCTATTTCGCTGGAGGCGTCCCAGTCGCGCTTCTTTTTCTGCTCATCAGCATATGTCCAGTTGTAGATGGCGCTCTCTGGAAACTTATCGTTGGCCAGAGCCTTAAATGGTGTGCCGGAAAGGTGCAGTGTCCATTTACGCTTGATATGGTTAAATGCAGTATCCGTCTTATAAGTATCAACACCCTCGTGCGCTTCATCTACGATCAGAATGTCCCATGTCAGCCCTTTCTCGGCACTGATTTCTGAAAGCTTGTCAAAGCGTCCACCAAAATAGCTAGAGCCCTTCAAATCCTGCAGGCTGACAAATTCGATACAGCCTTTGACACTGTCATCGAGCTTGTCCAGATATTCCTCACAACTATAAACAAACTTCCGATTTTTAATACCATCCACATTACTCACAAAGAGATAACCGGACTGCGGGCCGAAGAACGTCTCATAATCCTGATACCACGAATTAGCAATAGCAGGACGGTTGGTTACAATGAGGATATTCTGTGCGCCCAGCTTCATGCAAAGGTCGTAAGCAGAAAGTGTCTTACCAAAACGGGGTTTGGCGTTCCAAAGGAATTCAGCATTTTTCCGGCCACCAAAATACTCCACCGTTCTCTGGACGGCTTTTGCCTGTTCGTCACGGAGCTTGTACGGAATCACTGCATCTGCGTCTTTTTCTGACACTACGCCATGATTTTGCGCAAAATCAATGAAATTTCCACGCGCGATGTCCGGGTCGATCTGGAACCATTCTGTGCCAGCTTCACGAGGAACCTCCAGCTTTTTCAGATAAGCGTGGAAGTCCTTATCTGTAAATGTGCCGTAAGGTTCTGTCATAAAGGCTGCCCGCATGTGCCAGCACAGCTTGGGTTCAACGCCGACGGTGTGCGTCTGCTCTTTAATACGAGTCTCCACGTCCCGCTCTGTAAAGCCAATTTTTGTCCAGCCGTCATGCGCCGGTACGCCGGGAGTGGTGTAGGCATAACACTGCGGGGTAACCTTGGAGGAAGTTTTGATATTTATTGCTGCCATTATGCCATCTCCTTTACATGGGATTCGATAAAGTCGATCTCTTTATCGTCCAGACCGTATTTACGGTAAAGCTGAAGGTCAATCTCATGGATGGATTTTGACCAATCAATGTCGCTGTTGGAGGTAAAGTCTTGCAGGGGAACATACTTCCATTTCTCTGGTGTAATATCTTGAGTTGTTTTAAGTACACCTACAAGTGTTCTCATAAATTTTGATTTTGTGTATTTTAAAGCATTTTCGGCAATTTCGCGATCTTTAAAAGCCCCAATGCTTAAAAATGATTCAGTTGTTCCGGTCTTAGGCTCTTCAATGATTGGCGTGCCAAGTATTCTGGCCGGTATTGGATTTCCGATCGTGCCCGCCGCTCCATCGGCGCGTGCCATCACAATCTTGAAGGCGTCCAAATTCTCAACATCTTTTACATATGCTCGCCGTATATAGCGATAAGCTCTGTTTCCATTCTTTCTGCCAAGCATCCTTATATAGTCAGCCCCATCATCCTGCGGGTCATCAAAGAAAACCTGTGGCAATCTGTCAAATATGTTAGATGACATATCATACTTATGGCCTTGGCTCAACTGAGATACTGCCTCTGGATGGTCGATATGCAATTGATCGGTTAATCTATATGCTGTTCTCGAAATAACGATATTGGCCATGCTTTGAAATTTTATTGCTGTAACTTTATGAAGTATTGCGTTTAATTCTTCAAACGGTGTGAATACTTCTATCGCTCCGAAATTCTTATTTTTATCATGGTAAGAAACTGCTATACCGCCTGTTATTTCTGCATTCGGAAATACTTTCTTCGCATTTGTCTCATATGATAAGATTTTGAAATGCGGATCTTTTAGCATTTTTTCATTCCACGCTTTAGGGGTGCTGCCTGCATTAAACAAAAATCTTCCAGGATGCACTAACTCAACGGCGTCTGCCACCGTATAAGTAGCATCCATGAATTTATTGTAAACTTGGGGTGCGTAAGTAGTATTCTCACCGATGGTCTCTTCCTGATATGGCGGATTGCCAATTACATAATCAAATAATTTTTTTCCCATGGCTCAAATCTCCTTTAGATCCATAAATTTCATAGAAGTCTTGCTTCTCCAATTATATATCCTACACGGTACAGCTTCCGGCTCATCTTCATCATCCTGCGTATCGCCAAACATATCGAAGAGTGTTATTTGGCGGAACTCCTCGTAAGGCTTTCCCAGCGGCACTGTATCTTTCAGGCCGTCCATCTGCCAGATGTTCCAGGCGATTTTGTTTGCCATCTGCTGTAGCAATTTATCATCCGGATGTCGTTCCCAGCGCTCTTCATAATAATCTGTAAAAGTCAGTAGCAGATTGATCCTCGCAATCAGCACGTTGTCTCCCTGATATTCGTATCCATAGGAAGCCTCGAATGCCCGGACTGCCCACTTTAGCCATTCCTCGTATGTGTCGGTGTTTTCATTCACGATTCTGAGTTTTCTGTCAAGTATCCCGATTCGCCGTAGTGGTGGCACGATCAATTCGCCGGTTGATACATCGTAGCGGGACACCAGATACGGGGCTTCGCCGCAAGTGATTTCTAACCGCCGAGAATCCACATATTGTTGCCATGTTTTCTCTTTTGGAAATTCGATTTTTCCTTCTGTCACTATCCACGCGTGGTCGGTGTTTTCTGTATTAAATACGCCACTCCGCCCAAACCAATCATCGTCGCAATAGTTATTCATTTGATTACACAGCCACGCGGGCGTAAAGACCTCCGCTTTTTTACGGGTACGTTGCTCCTGCGCTTCCTGCGACTTCTGTATACGAGGGCGAATCAGATCAGGACGGCGTAATAACGAATGAGCGTTCATCTGCACCTTATCCGTGAAATCTTCGCCAAGCTCCTCATAGGTGTCCGTAGCCCAGATAATATTCTTTTTTGTCGATTTATCTTGAAGCAACAGATCCAGTACATTTACAACCGGATAGCTGCCAATATCTATCAGTTTTTCCACAAAGGGGAGTCGCTCCTTTCCGGTGTCATTTTTATTCGCTGACATAAGTTCTTGAAATCCTTACCCTGTAGCTTGGGATTGGTCTGCTCTGCTCCAGACCTTACTCATCCACAAACTCCATAATATCATCCATGGTGCAATTCAGGGCTTTGCAGATTTTCCCCAGCACATCCGTAGTGACATTGTCCCCATGGTTTAGTTTATTGATTGTATAGTGGCTGATCCCGGCGGCTTTCTCCAGATCTCGCTTTTTCATATCCCGGTCAATCAGCAACTTCCAGAGCTTTTTGTAGCTAACCTTCATGCCTACGCCTCCATTCAAATCTCGCGGTTTCATAGATGAAATAATTATACCTTGTTGCTACCGAAAAATCAATAATTGTGTTTGCTATCGCTGTAATTATATTTGAAAAGCAGAGTGATTGAACAATATATCTACACGTCAGAATAGCGCACATATACCAAAACATCCCCACTGAAAAACCGGTGGGGATGAAACGAATTAAGGAATACCGCTTGGAATTACGACTGTCGACTTCGAGTTTTTCTAGGGTGCGGTGAACGTATCAAAGCTGTAGATAGTTTTCCATGTCCAGCTGACCCGCCCACTCAGCCCGGAACTACCCAGCAGCCACGCAACGAACGGATAGAC
>ERZ1643247.2535-NODE-2535-length-14259-cov-50.488454_pt1 | contig 14259 bp, 14 predicted proteins | sample MGYA00579264_ERZ1643247 | MGnify/ENA primary metagenome ERZ1643247 (study PRJEB29033, sample SAMEA4952262) | chicken gut metagenome | biome: Broiler Chicken; feature: Gastrointestinal Tract; material: Caecum | place: Ireland | collected 2018 | study: Broiler... | reverse complement strand
ATGAGTTCCCTTACAAAGGACGATCGGTTATGGAAAGAAGAAACCTGTGCCGACCATGAGCGGGAAATGCTGAATCTGCTGAAAGAGGCTTGCGGCGTGCGCTGACCCGTCCGCCCGGGGCGGGGAGGGATATATCCGATGGTGCAGCGGGCGCGCACAAATTCTGTAACGAGGTAAAAAGAGACAGCCGGCAGGCTGTCTCTTTTTTTGCGAACCGATCCGGGCATTGATCGGAATTACTTCACGGCTTTAATTGTGCAGGTCGCGCCCCATTGCGCCGATATTTCGGCGCATGAAAATCCCGCCTCCCGCAAAATCTGCATTTCGTGCTCGGCTGTCAACGGCGTATCGTAATGATAAAGCGCATTATCAATTATTCCTTGCGCTGCTTTGAGGCGCAGCAACTCCCGCCTGAAAAAGTTTTCTTCCTCTTCCGTCCGTACAAAATAATCGGTTAAGATAAAGAATCCGTCTGCGGCTAACGCCTGCAATACTTTCTTATACAGAGACGTTTTCTCTTCTTTCGTGAAATGATGCAAGGACTCAACGGATACGGCTGCATCGTAGCGATCCTTTTCAAACGGAATGTCGAAATACGAACCGTGAATTGCGGTAATTGCCTTCCCGGAAAACTTTTGCTTTAAGGCTGCCAGCATATCTTCCGAAAGGTCTATGCCGGTAATCTTTGCGGCGGGGTTGAATTTAAAATAGTATTCGAGCTCCAAACCCGTTCCGCAACCCAAGTCAAGAACGGCTGCCCCGTTCTGCACGGGCAAAAGACTTGCGGTAAACGGATAAAATTCGCGCGCACCGTCTATCGCGTTTAATTGATGTTCTTCGTATCCGTCCAATCGTTTGCTGAAAAATTCGTTCATCTTTTCAAGCATAGCTTTCTCCGATCAACTAGTATCGATCGCTCTTTCAGGCAGGTAATATTATACCTCAAACAAACAAGTTTTTCAATTATATGGCGCTGTAAAAACGAACTTTGGCGCCGTGGCGCGTGCCCGGCATAGGCAGAAGGGCTGCGGAACTTTCCGCAGCCCTTCTGCCGAATCAAAAAAACAAACCCGAACAGGAATGTTCGGATTTGTTTGCATCTGGTGAAGAGCATCCGCATATGTACGAACTTATAGGAAAAGAAGAAGAGGCAGTTTCAGCCTCTTCTATCTCTTTCTCCACCTGCTCGACGTGAGATTTCGTCAGTTTCTCGGGTACGACGTCCTCTTGGAAGTTGTATGTAATGACCATGTGGTCGCCGTACCAGATGATCTCGCGGATAAACGTGTTCACGAGCAGCTTGCGTACTTTGATATCGTCTGGATCTTCAAACACTTTGGAGAGCAGATACTTCTCAACGTCCTCTACCGTCAGATGCGCATAGGTCTTTTGCATCGCCTTGTTGATCTCTATCTCGCAGCGGTTGACTTCTTCCTGCAAGGCAGCGAGTCTGTCCTTCGTAAAGTCTGTGATGATGCCTTGCTCAATGGCTTTGACAAGGTTGTCGGCAGCCTTCTTTGCTTCATCGCGCTTTGTTTGGAGCCTTTGCAAACCTGAATCGTCGCGTATCATCCGCTCATGAACTTTGACGATGGTCTCCGCAATCTTTGTAATAACGCTGTTGCGGCGCAGCATATTGACGGTCGCCTGAATGACATAATCTTCCAGTACCTGCTTTTTGACAGGCTTACAATGGCAGACGCAGCGCTTGCTGTTTCGCGAAAGACAGATATAGTAATAATGCGTATCTCCCGTATGCGATGTCCCGCTCGTTCCGCCCATCTTATGTTTGCAATCTCCGCAGATAAGTTTTCCGGAAAGTATGTAGTCAAAAATTTCCTTCTTGCGGCTCGGCGCCTGCTTGTTTTCTTCGTTGATGGCGTTCACTTGTGACCAGACCTCCTTGGTGATGATTGGCGGGAAAATGTTGTAATACTCCTCGCCTTTATGGGTGACTACGCCCGTATAGCGTTTGTCGTGCAAAATAACGTAGACGTACTTCTGGTCGATATATTTTCCGTTTTTGCGTCTGACGTTGCGCTCTTTCAGATCATCGGCAATGGAATTTGCCTTAAAGCCTTGGGAATACTTTCGGAAAATCTCCCGCACGGCATCAGCCTCTGTTTCATCGATGACGTATTTTTTGTCCTTGATGACGTAGCCGAACGGCGGGATGCCGCCAGTAGCGTTGCCTTTGATCCAACTTTCGCGCAAGCCTCGGTTGACCTTTTGCCGCAGATCCTCCGAATAGTATTCGTTGAAGCCTTCGATGACCGCCTGAAAGAGTTTCCCCTCGGGCGTGTCGGGAATGTTCTCCATCGCCGATACCAAACCTACTCCGTTATCGGAAAGCTTTTTGCGGTTGATGACCGACTCATACATATTGCGGGCAAACCGGTCGAGCTTATAAACGATTACCACGCTCCATTGTCGTCGTTTGCTGTCCGCGAGCATTTGCTGGAATGCCGCGCGGTTGTCGTTTGTCCCCGTTGTGGCGCGGTCGATATATTCGTCCACCACAAGGAGATCGTTCTTTTCCGCATACTCTTTGCAGACATGAAGCTGACCTTCGATGGACTGCTCCGTCTGCGCATCACAAGAGTAACGGGCATAAATGACTGCTGTTTTCAAAATCGATTTTCCTCCTGAAATTTTTTGCTTATAGCATACACCTTTACGGCAGGGAACAACAGGCACGGCAGGCGTACTGTTTCCCGACAATTCCCGAATGGTACCGATACAAAACCACAACAAAAGCGGTACACTTTCGGTGCTTCCGTACCTTTCGGCGCACCCGAAAAAAGGGAGAGCAAGGCGCAGTCTGTCAAAGGTCTGCCCGCACAGGGACGCGCAGGAATTTTGTAAAAGTAAGTATTTTACTTCTCCCTCAAAATTGCTGCGCGCCTTTGACAGACAAAGCCGCTCTCCCAACATCCACAAGCCGAAAGGTACAGAAATGTCCTGTAAAAGTAACGAAATGAGCTAAACTGTCAACATGAGTTGCGGTTTTGTTGGGGTTTACTAACGGCAGCTTTTGTTGTAAAACGCGTGGGAATGTGGTAGAATAAAAGCACAAACAAGCGGGAACGCTTCATATCACGGAAGAATGTATTCTGACTGTGGGAAAAGTGCCAGCGGAAGTAGTCGGGCGTAAGCCAGTGTAATGAAGTAAATCGATGAAATATCCGGGTGACCGTGACTGTCAGGCAAGACGGACGAGAGATCGTCTGTCCTTTGTCTGCGGTCACGGTCTTTTTTTGTCTTTCGGAAATTTTCCAGAGCAGGAAAATATGAAACCGAAAAAATTTTGAATTAGGGACAGGTTTTGTCGCCAATTCCGTGTAAACTTCAAGAAAAAACTTTTCGAATACGTCAAAAAGTGTCGTGTTAGGATGATTTAATGGCCTTGCGAGTAAAAAGTTTGTGAACTTTTACGCTCAAACCGCCAACATTTCAAGATACGTGTCCTTAGAGTAGTGAAGAAGATTTTTTTCAAACCTGAAGGAAACTTTCAGGTTTGGCTGATATGCTATCCGCGAAAATAAATTTTCTCAAAGAAATTTTGTAAAGGTGCAAAAACCTTGCGAGTTTAAGGTTTAAGATAAGCGCACAACGGGAGGAAAACGCCATGACGCTAAATGAAATCAGACAGCAATTAAAAACGATACGCCTGTACTACACGAACAAGGCGCGCTTTTCTGCTGCCTTCGATACCCTCCCGCACAACGTGACACAACTTGCCAACAGGTATGCCGCAATGGTGAACTCCGCGCCGCTCGATTTGTACCTCATCTACTACGAGCTGTATGTCAAGGGGCTTACGCAGGAGGCTACGGCGGAAGATCTCAATTACAGCACGGAGTACATTCGGCAGAAGAACAAACGGCTGTTGCTGTTCCTGCAACAAAAAATCAACGATCAAGGGGGTGAACCGATTGAAAGAGATAGAACTTAAAAACAATCCTTTGGGCATCAAGGTCTATGCCGTCGGAGAGCCTGACCTCGACCATATGACCGAGGAGGAATACAATTTATTCGCATCGTCGCTGACAATGCGGATCAACGACTACATTACAAAACAGAAGAAGGAGGAAAATAATGCCGTATAGCCAAGTTAAAGTATATTCGGACGGGAGCCATTATATTGGTATTCCGTACATACCCGATCCGCGCGCGAAGAACCGCCGTCCGCGCCATGAGGAAGTCATCGAAGTCCAAGAGCCATCGGAAGAAACCGCCGTAGCCGAAGATGATGCCGCTGTTTTGGAGCAGGTAGAACAAAATCCAGATAACGTACAAGAAAAAAGCGCGCCGCCTGCCGTGAGACAGATGACGCGCAAAGAGCTGTTCGATGAATTGTATCAAGCAACCTTCGGTATGAAAAAGAGCGAACGAAAATCGTATATTATAAAGCAAATGTTGCCCTATTTCAGGGACGGCTCTTCTTGCCGTGCCTTCGTGGAACAGAATTTTGAAAGAAAACACCGCAACATGATATGCCGCCGCACCCGCCTTTGGAGAAAGATAAACCACCAGCGTTTCAACTATTTTGTAACTTTCACCTATGCTGACGATAAGATGACCGAGCAAGAATTTGCAAAAAAACTTCTCAATACCCTGTATCACTTTTCAAGTCGTAAAGGCTGGCTGTATATCGGCGCATGGGAACGCGGCGGGGAAACAAACAGGCTTCACTTTCACGGGCTGTTTTACATTCCCGAAGGCACCATGTCGGGAGAAATGGAAATACTCCGCGACTTCGATACCCGCAAAAGGCGGATGCAGACGGTACAACAGAATACGTTTTTTGCCAAGAAGTTCGGGCGCAACGCGTTCCGTCCCATTAACCATGTCTCGGAAATGCCGCAGGCCGTACAATATCTCGTAAAATACATAGAAAAATCCGGCGGTAAGTTGATTTACTCGCGCGGACTGTATCAATATTTTGTGACGGACATTATGGATGAAGATATCGTATGCCCCTACGGCTTAGAGGACAGGAAAATACTCCTCTTCGACAGCTTCGGGTGCTGGATAGAGGGCGAATACATCGGACAGGTCAGCCCCGAAGTGATAGCACAACTCCCGAAAGTGACATAGCAAATTACAAAACGGTGAAAATCAAGGCACGGCGCGACGGAATAAGCGGGCGATTCGCCAAGCGGGTTAGCGGCGAACGCCCGCGCCGTCGCCGCCTTTGATTTCCGTTTGCCCGCTTTGTCCGTTGGGGCGTGCGCTTGGCTTCGGCGCCCGCGAGCGCAGCGAGCGGGTGACGGTGCGGCGTCCGTCAGCCGCACCGTCAGCTTCGCCGCCGACTTGTATATAAGCCAAGCGCATGCCTTACTGCCATTTGCAAGAATATGCCTATTTTACTGTTGACTTTTACTTTAGAACATGTTAAAATAATGTTATGAAAAATATAGTCGGAGTTTAAGTATGAGTTATCCCGAAAAGATAAAATATGCAAGAGAAACGCTCTTAATGACGCAAGAAGAGTTGGCTATTGAGTTGGGTGTGACTCCCGTCACGGTTTGCAGATGGGAAACGGGAAAAGTGGAGCCAAGTATCAAGGCTAAAAAGGCTTTTCGCGATTTGTGCGAGCGCAAAGGCCTTTCTTTTGATGAAAATCATGGTTAATACAAAAGAACAGATCTCACGCAACATGCGCAGCAACAAGTGTAAGGATACCAAACCCGAACTGATGCTGCGCAAGGAGCTTTGGCGGCGAGGATTGCGGTATCGCAAGAACTATAAATCGCTTGCAGGTAAGCCAGACATTGTGTTTCTTCGTGCGCAGATTGCTGTGTTTGTGGACGGCAAAATGTGGCACGGCTACGATTGGGAACATCAAAAGCACGATTTCAAAAGTCATCAAGATTTTTGGATCCCGAAAATCGAACACAACATGGAGCGCGACTTTGAAGTCACGCAAAATCTGATAGATCTCGGTTGGCTCGTCCTTCGCTTTTGGGATTTTGAAATCAAGAAAGATGTTGCGGCATGTGCAGATAAGATTGAGCAGGCATATAGAAACAGAACGGAAAAAGAGGCAAGAGATGCAAAAATTCAAATCGATTGATTTATTTGCCGGGATCGGAGGTATTCGCCTCGGGTTCGATCAGGCGTTCGGTAACGAGATAGAAACTGTATTCGTCAGCGAATGGGACGAATTTGCACAAAAGACATATAAGGCAAACTTCCACGACGACTTTGAAATTGCCGGAGATATTACGAAGATAGACGAAAACGACGTCCCGGACTTCGATATTTGTCTTGCGGGCTTCCCTTGTCAGGCGTTCAGCCTTGCCGGGCAACGCAAGGGCTTTGCGGATGATTACAAAGGGATGTCGCGCGGCACCCTCTTCTTTGACGTTGCTCGTATCTGCGAGAAAAAGCAGCCGAAAGTGATTTTTTGCGAAAACGTTAAAGGACTCACCATTCACGATAAGGGTCGCACGTTCGATATCATTAAAAATACGCTTAAAGAGATAGGCTATACTCCCTTTGAGCAGGTTTTGAACAGCAAAGACTTCGGCGTTCCGCAGAATCGCGAACGTATTTATATCGTGGCATTCCGCAACGATATCGCTCCGAAAGAATTTCATTTCCCCGCTCCGACCGATTCCACAAAGCATATCAGAGATATATTGGAAGAAAAGCCCGTATCCGCGCGTTACTATCTGAGCGATTGCTATTTGGAAACGCTGAAAAGACACAAGGCGCGCCATGAGGCAAAAGGACACGGATTCGGTTATGAGATTCGATCTCTCGACGACGTAGCAGGCGCCATCGTCTGCGGCGGTATGGGGCGCGAAAGAAATCTAATCGTCGATAAACGACAGACAGATCTTACCCCAGTCACCCATATTAAGGGAGAGATCAATAAAGAAGGCATCCGGAAAATGACCCCGCGCGAATGGGCACGATTACAGGGCTTCCCGGACGATTATGTATTGCCGCTTGCCGACGTACACCTCTATAAGCAGTTCGGCAACAGCGTTACGGTACCGGTTATCAAAGCGATTGCACAAAAGATAAGGGAGGTTTTGGAGAATGGTTGAGTCTATCGTAGGAAAGACTTTGAATAAAGGCGAATGGGCGGAATTTTATGTAATGCTTAAACTGCTCGGCGAAGGCAAGTTATATACGGCCGACAATATGCTGAAAAAGAAGCTCGATAGTTACCTTGACGTGTTGAAAATCATTCGTCAGGAATTTGAAACGCAGGTTTTGGAATATATCGTCGATCAGGACAATGCCATTGTGACCGTCAAGCCGCAAGGCTCCGAAACCGTTCTTGCCACTATACCCATGCAGGAGTTTGAAGATAATGCCGTTACTCTGTTTGAAGGGTTGAAAAGAGTTAAAGGTATGTCGGTCGCGGCACCGGATTCCGTATGTGAGTTTGCAAAAATTATCTACGTCAGCAAGCCCAAAGCCCCTGCTGTAAAGGCATTGAAAAAGCAATTCGGCGGCAAGAACGATATATTTATCGAAGTGCGCGACGGACAAACGGCAATCGTTTCCGTCATGGGCTTTTCCATTAAGTCTAAATTCGGGCATAATCCCACGTTGTTCAACGCTGGTTCTTCTTCGCAATATTTATTTAAGCTGTCCGGATGCGACGATGCGAAAATGGACGAGTTTAACGCGATTTCAGACGGAAAAGGCGGACGAGGTTGGTCTCTTTGCAGGGAATATCTTCTTTCCCATTCCATAGAAGCGGAATTCGCTCGGACGCAGTATCCTACCTACAACGAAAATCTGTTCCTCGTAAGAGAATCTATGCCTAAAATTATGGCATGGTGCGTATATGACAGGCTACTCGGAGGCAACGCCGAACACGACGTAAAAGAAACCGTTGAAAGAATGTCGGCTGCAAATCCTCTCGGCGTCGGCAACCCTGCCGTGTATTATGAGAAGGCGATTAAAGATTTCCTTATGGCGGGTTTTACGGGTATGACAGCCGGAAACAAATGGGACGGCAAAGAACAAGTAAACGGCGGTTATATCGTCGTTATGGATGACGGCGACGTTATTTGTTACCATTCGAGCGACAGAGAAGCGTTCCGCGATTACCTTTATAGAAATACATATTTTGAATACGTCAGCGCGGATAAATATAATTGGAGCCGTATTATCAAAATGGACGGAGAATATTATCTTCCGCTTAACGTGTCCGTCAGATTTAGTTCCGCAACCCGTTGATATGAGAGTTTGCAGCCTCTTTTGCGGTATCGGCGGCATTGACTTGATGTTTGAAAAAGCGGGACATACCGTCGTATGGGCGAACGATAAGGATAAATGCGCCTGCATGACTTATCGGCACAATTTTCCGCACATCCCGTTAGTCGAGGGCGATATTCGTGAGATAGACAAGGTATCCATTCCGGATTTTGATATCCTTGCAGCAGGTTTTCCGTGTCAGCCGTTTTCCGTGTGTGGCAAGCAGAAAGGCTTTTCCGATCCGCGCGGCAACGTATTCTTTGAAATCGGAAAGACGATCGATGCGAAACATCCTTCCATCGTCTTTTTGGAGAATGTCGCAAACCTCACCAAACACGACAACGGACGAACATTCAATGTAATTCACAACGAACTTGCGGGGCGCAATTATTTTCTGCGCTATCTCGTAGCGGATGCTTGCGAATATGCAGATATCCCGCAGCATCGTACCCGTACTTATTTATTAGCTTTTCGTGATGAAAAGCAATGCAGAAAATTTGTTTTCCCCGAAAAGAAACCTTTGACAAGACAGATTACCGATGTCATTGATACTATGCAAAAAGCGGATGAATTCTTTTATCTTCATTCCGGGGAATATGAGTATGATAAAATGGTTGCCGCCATTCGGGACGATAAACAGCTCTACCGTTTCTCCGATTACGGGATACAGTCAAGCAAGGACGGTATTGCATTTACGCTAAAAGCGAATATGGGAACTTATCCGAATCGCGTTCCAGTTATCAAAGACAAGTTCGGAATTCGTCGCATAACACCAACGGAATGTTTGGCTTTACAAGGCTTTCCATCGTGTTTTACCTTCCCTTCTACTGTTCCATTCCGTGAGCAATATAAGCAGGCGGGCAATACGGTATGTGAGTTGCTTGTTTTAAAAATTATTATGGAACTAAAATGACAATAGACGAATTTATAAAAAAATTTAGAACATTTTGTGACAATAAATATGGTACCAAAAACGGAACAGCTTCATCTTACGCAAATGCGTTAAGATATCTTTTAGAATATCTTCGTATTGATCAATTCAATGAGAATACTATATTGACGATTAAAAGCATAGAGCCTGATATCAGAGATAAATCTGGCATCCTGTATGGCAATTTGTTATCCTCTTTTGAACATAATGGACGTGCGTCCTATATTGAAAAAGGGTTTGTCAAAGCTGCAATAAGATCATTGCAAGAATTTTTATCTATTAGTCCGCTGTTGCCCACTTCAATAAATGACGATATAATAGTTGAAGCTGTGAAAGATAGCGACATTATAGCGCTATTCAAGTCAGATAAAACGAAACAGGAATTTCCTTTATCGCGTCCCATTGAACATTCTTATGATATACGACAAACAAATGGAACGGCAAAAGATTCTATAAAGCGAATATATAGTGGTCGAAAAGCAGAAAAGTATTTTATCTCTTATTTAAAAGATTATCTCGGTTTAAAACCAGGGATAGATTTTATAGATGTTTCAAGTAGTAAAGATTATGGCTATGACATAAGAGTTTTTGAATATGGTATAGAAGTGAAGAACATAAAAAGCGGAGGTTTTTATCTAACAGATAATGAGATTGCGCGGCTATTATGTTCGCAAACTCATTTAGTCTTTGTAGATATTAATAACGGCATATGGCTACTAAAAAAAAGTTCTAGATGGCTTAGAAAAGTTATTGAAAATATAAAATCTGTTCGTGAATATTGTCATGCAAATTATGAGTGTCTTGATTTAACAGATATACGCATAAATTTTGATTCAGAAATCATAAGCGAGATAACAGAAATCTCTCAAATCAGAAGAACACAATTTGAGGATTTATTAAAGCGATAAATCCTCCTTGGAGGCTATTAGTATGCCATTTGAAGTGGTTGATTTATTTTGCGGTGTTGGTGGACTTACTTGTGGAATGAGACAGGCAGGGTTTAACGTCGTCGCAGGATTTGATAACGATAAAACTTGTGAATATCCATACACACATAATAACAATTCGAATTTTCATTGTAGAAATATTAAAGAAGTAACCTGTGATGAAGTGAATAACTGTTACAGTACAACGGCAACTAAAATATTAGTGGGTTGTGCACCGTGTCAGCCTTTTTCTACAATGAGTTATAAAAGATTTAAGACGCCATCGGATAGAGAAGAGGATTCAAAATATGGTCTGTTATCTGAATTTGGCAGACTTATCGAAGGCGTTCGCCCATTAATTGTTTCAATGGAAAATGTTCCTGAAATAAGAAATACAAATGTATTTAAAGAGTTCGTTGAACTGTTAAAAAATAATGGATACTTCACTGATGGCGGTCGAGTTGTTTATTGCCCTGATTATGGGATACCGCAAAACAGACATAGATTTGTATTGTTGGCTTCACTTCAGGGAGAAATTCATTTGTTGCCGCCAACACATGATCGAAAGAAAGTAAGTATTCGTCCTTTTATTGAAGGATTACCTAAGGTCGAAGCGGGAGAAACTTGTTCGACAGATCATCTTCATAGAGCAGCGAAATTATCTGAACTCAATTTGAAACGAATAAGGGCTTCTGTTCCTGGTGGGACGTGGCGAGATTGGCCTGAGGATTTAAGGTGTGAATGTCATCGAAAAGAGTCGGGTCAAACTTATTCTTCGGTTTACGGTCGAATGTCTTGGGATAAAATTGGATCTACTATGACGACACAGTTTATTTGTTATGGAACAGGTCGATATGGTCATCCCGAACAAGATAGAGCATTGACACTCCGTGAAGGAGCCTTATTGCAGACTTTTCCGATAGATTATGAATTTTTCCCTCCAGAAGTTATTGAGTATAATATGCGAGATGTGGCAAGACATATAGGCAATGCGGTACCTGTAAGGCTCGGGGAAGTAATTGGCAAAAGCATCAAACAATCTTTATAAAATTTGCAGGAGAGTAATGATGGATTATACACTTAAGATAAGTCCAAGAATGTTAGAGCTTTTAAGTAAAGATCTATATACAAACTTATATTTTGTATTAGCTGAATTGATTGCCAATGCTTATGATGCAGATGCTGAAAACGTATATGTTTGCATTGACGAGAATGAAATTCGTGTAGAAGACGATGGCGTTGGCATGTCGCCTAATATATTAAACGATGTATATTTGTATGTTGGAAGTGAATCGCGTAATAGTCAAGAAAACGCGCGTACAAGCATTAAAAAAAGACTAAAAATGGGTAGGAAAGGTATAGGAAAGCTTGCCGCTTTATCGATTTCCAACGGTTTCCAATTAGTAACTATTAGAGACGGAGTAGTTTCAGGAGTTTTTATTCCGAACAAGATTGAAACGGATAATGAAATTCTTCGCAATTTGTCTCCATCGGATTACAAATTAAAATATATTTTACAAAATGGAACTGCAGTAATAATGACTTCTCCAAAGATTAATATACCTTCTTTGAAAGAAACGGTCGTTCGAAATTTAAGTAGGATTTTCCCAAAAGAAATGAATGATTTTACTATTCATATTAATTTTAAAGGGAAGGAGTTTATACTAGAGCCAGATGAAAAAGATATAATTCCAAGATTGGCAACTCTAGTAACCATTGGCGATGAACACCAAAGTTTAAAAGACTCTTTAGATGATAAAAATGAAAATATTCAATATGAACACTTAAAGGAATATTCTACGGTTGTCACTTTAAAAAATTCTAATCATGAAATGACTGATTTGCCTTTAAACATTCACGGGTGGATTGGTACATATAAAACCACTCGCGACATGAAGAAAGAAATTAATGAGTTTTCAGACAATTACCTAGCTATTTTTGCACATAACAAAATGGGACAACGAAACATCTTGGATATTATTGGTAAAAATAGAGTATATGAAAGTTATGTCGTAGGCAATTTATATATTGATGCATTTGAGGCCTCTGATTTCCCTGATATGGCGGCTACAAACCGACAGGGATACAATGAAAATGATCCAAGATGGATAAAGGCTTTAGAGTTCATACGTCCTCTATTGGATAAAATTGTTAGAATGCATCAATCATATGCTTTGGCGGAGAGAGAAAAAAAAGATAAGGATAAAATCAACAGGCAGGTAAAGCTTGAACGTGAGCTTAGCCAAAAGGTAGAACAAGTTTCAGGCGAAATTGCACAGAATATCGAACAAGGCTTAGAAAATAGACAAAATATTGTCGCGTTAGTAAGCCGTGAGATGGAAAGAATGAAAGCGACATTTGGGTTAAAAGCTAAGGTCGATAGCAATAAAAGAAAAATAATAATAAGCCAAACTTTGCTTGACAAAAAGGTTGCGGATGTTATCTATAAAATGTTGCTCTTCAACGGTGTGCCAAAAAATGCTATAATTTATTCAAATTGCGATGATCCCGAACCCAATATCCCAGAGAACGATGTATATGGCTATTTGCGAGACTTTTTTGTTAATAGTGTGTCTACAGAGAAAATATATGTTCTTTTTGTAACCAGTAAGCATGTTATTAGCATTGATAAAGAAAATCCATCTGCAAGCTGGGGTGTTTTAATGGAGATAGGAGCAACTTGGATAACGCAAAAAGATCACTGGATATTTAATATTGACGATTTCAAGCCTGAAGAACCGTTAAATACAAAGCAAAAAACGGTAGAAATAAAAATAGTATCTAATTCTGACGGAAGCAAAGTACTATCTCTTTCTGGAGCGATGTGCAATAGTTTTTCAAATAAAATAAGAGAGACGTGTGTACAATGCGGGTATGCGCCAAAGTCATTTGAAGCCAATAAGACAGAACTTTTGAATTATGTAACTGTTTTTGAGCCGTAAAACATATCAAATAGTTTCGTCCAGCGAGCTTTGTTTCAAAATGGGGCATAGGAAAGGCTGCTGCTTAATATAGAGCAGCAGCCTTTATTGGAATAAAATCAATTGATATATTAAAGCGCGCCGTAAAGATTGTAGTATCTTTGACGAATGCTTGCTTTTCTGCTGTTGATCCTGCCTCTGCCTATACCGAGTTCGGCGCAGACTTCGGATTGTACCATACCGTTCATATAGCAGTTCAGGATGGCAAGTTCCAGAGCGGATAACTGTAATGCGCTGACAAGCTCATCATATTTACTGTAATCCGTCTGCTCATACTCAAAGCAGTTTACGGGATCCATTGGTAGGGCTTTATAGTCCGTGAAGTCTATGGATTCAACGACAGTTCCGCGCCTGTCCGGTCTGTTACGAAGAAGATTGATGAAGTGGTCTACCTCACGATAGCAAGCAAGCTTTATGGTGATTTCTTTTCCCTTACGATCTTTGCCGTAAACCTCATTTGCTGTATGACCTACAAATTGATACAGAAAGCAGATTGCCGTTTGCGCTACGTCGTAACCGTCCGATACGATATAGTCTGTCTCGCCCATATGGTGCAGGTCTTTGATTAAGCCGATATACAGCCTGTCTGCAACTTTCATATCGAATTTCTTTACGGTACGGAGCGCTTGCAAGGCAATCATTTCGCCCATGAGTTTGACGTTCTCGGCAGAAATAGGTTCATCGAACAATTCGCCCTCATTACGATACTTTCCGTTTGAGAACTTGGTTACCAACATTTCCATCTTTACACCTCTGAATTTGTATTTGCCTTTTTCGGGCAACAGGCGGAGGTGCATAGGACGGTGGGAAGAAAGCAAATTCTCTGTCGGTCTGCGGAAGTCAACGGGACAAAGCCAAAATCGTTGTGTTAGAGGCGCGTAAAACGGGCTTGTAAACAAAAAAAGAGCCGAGCAAGGAACTTTCCTTACTCAGCTCTCAAAGTCATTTGATGTGTGTTTTCAGCGACGATTTTGCGACCGTTGACATCCGCGAGGAACTATGCTAACCTAAGCCTGCCGAAAAAGCAAATTCAGAGGGCTGGAAAAGGTATCATTCAAAGTGGATAATTATTCCGAAGAAATCGCGGGCAAAAAATAATCCGAACTTCGGATCTACTCCGAGGTTCGGATTATTCTGGTGTGGTGACCCCTTTGAGGGAAAAGGCGAACTGTTTACCTCATCAAAACTTACCGTC
>ERZ1643247.2534-NODE-2534-length-14263-cov-24.852266_pt1 | contig 14263 bp, 20 predicted proteins | sample MGYA00579264_ERZ1643247 | MGnify/ENA primary metagenome ERZ1643247 (study PRJEB29033, sample SAMEA4952262) | chicken gut metagenome | biome: Broiler Chicken; feature: Gastrointestinal Tract; material: Caecum | place: Ireland | collected 2018 | study: Broiler... | reverse complement strand
GTCTGTTGTTGCAATTTCTTCCGTTTTTGTCGCCTTACATACGGTGCAGGTATAAGTCATTTCGCCCTTTGCCGTGCAGGTCGGCTCTTTCGTTATATTGCCGTTATCCCAAGTATGCGCGGCTTTGTCGATTACCTCGTCGCAGTCCGCGCCCGTGCAGGTGTGCCAATGCTCGCTATCGTTATGCGACCATTGCTCCGAATAAGTATGCGTATGCGTGCCGTTCCCGCCCGTAGTTTCGTTGCCGCCGTTGCAAGCCGCAAGAGAGAACGCGAAAACAACGCTCATTGCCGCCGTTATGAATGCAAGCAGTTTCTTTGTCATTACTAACCCCCCCCCCGACATTGCAGTTTATGTGTAACTTTTACTGCAACGTCGAAAAAATATGATTTTACCCCGCAAACAGACACTATTCGCCCATTTAATTATACCATAACCGCATAAACAAGGCAAGCGATTCAATACAGTAAAAGCACACTTTTACTGCAATTTTTTTATTTTCGCCCGTTTCAGATGGTCTTTTCGCCGTTTATCCGCTATGCTTATTAGAAAAACAAGGAGCAAAATCAAATGAATTACGCATACGCGCGGGTATCGGCAAAAGACCAGAACTTGCAGCGGCAGATTGCCGCGTTCTGTGAGTTCGGCATAGATAAAAGCCGCATTTCCTCCGAGAAGAAAAGCGGCAAAGACTTTAAAAGAAAGGAATATAAACGCTTATTGAAAAAACTCACAAGCCGCGATCTGCTCGTCATAAAGTCCATTGACCGGTTAGGGCGCAATTACAGTCAGATTATAGAATTGTCTTTATAATTTCTCTCATTATTTTTGCGTTATCCGTTATTATGCTTGTGCTTTATATAACGGAATATCGCAAGCAAAAACGCATCGAGCGTTTACAAGCGGAAATAGATGAATTAAAACAGGACGGCGAATAAGCTGTCCTTTTTTCGTCAAGAATTTTATAAAAATGCTTGACAGAATTAGAAAATCGTGGTATATTATTCACAGAATTGTGAATCGAAACATATATTGAGAGAAGAAACGAATGATAATCGAGTTTGCGAACAAAAAAGTCGAAAAACTCTGCAACGACGCTAATTATGCAAAAAAACAACTTCTATTAAAAGTCTGCATGTCTTTGCAAAATCTTATGGTTCGCTTAGCTTCCTATGAATCATTCGACCCTTTTTACAAACTTGCAGTGTTAAAAAAGTATCGCGCACACGAATTGCAAGGCGACAAAAAGGGTATCATCTCATTATCTATCGATTACTCCTATCGAATGGAGTTAAAGATAAAAATTGAAAAAGTCGGACTTCAAGATATAATTACGATTTTGGAGGTATCAAATCATTATGGCGACTGAATTTAAGCCCAACTATACCGTACACCCCGGTATTCTTTTGAAGGAAGAAATTGAAGCCTTAAACTTGACGCAAAAAGAAGTTGCCGAGAAGGCAGGCGTAAGCAAGACGATCATCAACGAAGTAATTAAGGGCAAACGCGGGATCAACGCGGAACTTGCCGTGCGCCTTGAATCGGTATTGGAAAGCCCTGCCCGCTTTTGGCTGAACGCACAATCTTTATATGACGAAACCATGGCGAGGGCAAAACTGCAACAAATCGAACTTGCCGCTACCGCCGTTTAGGATATTATGGATAAAGAAACTATCGTTGACATTGAATTTACTCCCGAAGATGAAAATCTCATTAAGTCTTATGCCGGAGCGCATCGCATATCGGTTTCAGAGTATATCATAGAAGCCGTGAGAGAAAAAATCGAGTCCCCCGAAGAAATGGTCGATGTAGAGGTCTTTATCCCCTTATGGTTGGACAGAAAAGTCCGTGAGCGACATATTAACCTTTCGGATGTCTTGCAAAAAGCCTTAATCTCAAAACTCAACGAAAAGGACGGTCATTGAACCGTCCTTTATTGATGTTCTCCCCTTCTGCCCGAAACGCCCGCAAAAGAGATGCCCTGCGCGTTGGTCGTCATGTTGTCAAAGGTCATAAAATACATCTGCTCGTTTCCGCTGCCGTACTGCAAGCCTATAAAGTGCGTACTGTTCGGCTTTCCCTGCAAAAGGAACAGAACCGCTTGCTTTGTCGTGTTGTCGGCATTGGAGGGGAAAGCGAAGTCGATAGAAAGCGCCGTCGCCGTAGAAAGATTTTTTATGACTTCCGAATCCGAATACTGATCTGACGTCATTCTGTTCGATCGCCCGATCGTTACGTTTTGGAAAGGCATTTTCACGCCGTCGACGGTAAGAACGACGTCGCGCGAGTTGATGCCGCCTTCGAGGTAGTAAACCTCTATGTAAACGGAAACGGTCATGAATTTATCGAGCAGAGGGCCGAGGTCTACAAGCCCGGAAGTAGATCTTCCGGCATTAAAGCTTACGCCGTACGTCGTCTCTCCGTCCTGCAAAGAAAACGCCTGTGCCGTCTTAAAGTACTCGTCTATGACGGATACGATAAAATCCACGAACGGGTATTGCGCATTCTGTACCAGGGCGAGCATGTCGGGCGTTTGCGTTGCGTCCGTCTTCGGCTGTTGGATAGGTACGGCAAAATCGAGCGTCAAGCCGTTAAAGCCCATTTCGAGGATATTCGCCTCGTTGGAGGAAGTCGTAGAACGCAAATTGCCGTCTATGAAGTATTTGACGATATTCCCGCTCCGCACAGGCGGCGTATGCTGCCCCGAATTCGCCCAAATTTTGAACTCTATGTTTTCATTGCCGAGCGCGGCGGCAAGCGCCGCATTCAGCCCGTTTTCAAGATAATTTGCAAGTTCTATAAAAGAATTCATTTCAGTTTCCCTCTCAACTTCTGTGCAAGACGGTTCATAAACATCTCGCACCACGCTTCCCACCAGCCCTCGTTCGGGTTGGTCTTTCCGTTCCATTTCGGCGAAGTCCACGGCTCGTTCGTATACGGCATGTATGGTGCTTGTTCAAGGTCTATCCAAATGTGATAGGCGTCCCCTTCCTCGCGGTATTGTAAGCCGTGATCTTTCAGATTTCCCGTATCGACGGGAATAAAAATTTCGGAGCGCAGTTCTTCCGCAACTTCTTTGAAAACATTGAAAAACTGCTGTTTCGTCATCTTATTTCACACCCCACGCATTTTCCACGTTTACCAGCCGTAAAACGTATTCCGTGCCGAGCGGCGTTCCCAAAAGCCGCATGGCCTGTTTCGACGCGCTCTGAAAATCTTTTGCCGCCTGCGTTATCGCAAAGAGTGTGCCCTCTGCCGTCATTACAAACGCTCCGACCTTAAAAGGGAGCAAGTCGTTCGTCCGGATAGCCGTTTCACCTGCATTGCAAGACTGGATATTTCCGAACAGCCGCCTGTACGTTTTGGAAAACGGGTCAACGTATTCATAGTTAAATTTTTGCCCGCCCTCGATCGAGCTGTCGGGGCGCTCCGTCCAAAAAGTACCCTCTGCCGTGAATCGTGAGCGCGGATTAAGAATATCGAGCGCGTCGTTCAGCATTGCCGCCACCTCACAAAACGCCCGCATAAATAATCGGCACGCCGAGCCCCGGGATTTCCATGTTCAGAACGCCCTTTGCGAGCTCATCTATCGCCATGGCGCGCTCTTCGGGCTTTGCGGATAAATACATATTACCCACATTACAGACGTATACAGCCTGATAAAGGAGAGCCCTGTATATTCTCTCGCGCATAGGCGGGTATTGGGCTATGATCGCGTCCTGCGCGCCGTTATCCGCATTAAAACCGTGTATGTATTGATAGATCATTTCGCTGGCCGTCTTCGTTACGGTATCTATGACATTTTCGGGCGATACCGTAGAAGTCGCGGCAAGCCTTGCACGGATGTCTATCCCGCGCGAGAGCAGCGCCTTTTCCGTTATGACGTATTGCCCCGTAACGCCGTCGAAGGTCATAAAATCGTCGTCATACGGGTATGTTTGAATGTCGGGCATAAAAAAATTCTCCTTTACTGTTGACATTGTTTCGGTTTGAGCGTATAATATAAATGCAGGTTGAGAAATCGGCAGAAAACGTTTCGGACGATGTAAGAGCGGGGAATGCGCATTATGCATTCATGTCAGCGTCTGTCGTGGTCAATCTGTAAAATGAGGCATCAAATAGTAAGTAAAGACGTTTCGGACGTTTGCAGGTGGGGTTGCACATGGATTTGTACAGCCAAAATCAGTTTACTTCTATTTGATGTTTTATTTTTTTGTGGAATCTATATACATCGAAACAACCTTACGTTATCGCGCATATATCGCTCGGAGAACTTCTGTAACGGACTGCCGAGCTGACGGGAAGCGTCGTAATCGAACTCGTCCCACGTTTCACCCGAATAAGCCGTGCCACCGCCGCTTGGCGGCTCAAAACCAATGCTTTCGAGCATTTGAACAGCCTGCGCTTTCTGTGCCTTTGATGGCTTGATATCGCGCCCGAAAAGCGTTTTACCCTGTAATAGAAACAGAGCGGTCAAAATACCGAGCTGCCACCCGAAAGAGCGCATTAATTCGTTATATTGCTCTGTGTAAAACCGTAAAAGACTTCTGCGCGCCGCAATGGCAAGAGAAGGTATTTTGATCGCTTTCTCCGCTTCGGCGATGAGTTTATACACCTTTTCATCGATAAACGCTTTCGGCGTCCGCTTGAAGTATTCAGTTTTGACTATAATCCGAATTTTCGTTTCCACCTCTTCCAACGCCAACGCCTGAAGATTGAGCGGTCGATTGGCTATTATCATCGATGTACCTCAAATGCTTATACAGATGTCCGGCGTTTCCATAAACGCCAAACCCCGCAAAGACGGACGCTATCAGGGATATGTTCTACATGACGGCGAAAAAAAATACCTCTACGGCAGATCGCGCGAAGAGGTTGCTGGAAAAATAAAACAATATATTCAAGACGGGATGCCGAAAAAGAAAAAGCGTAAAACGGATACAAGCCCGTTATTTGCCGATTATACCGCTCAATGGATAGAACGCTATAAGAAGCCGAATCTCAAACCAAAGAGTTTAGAGAACCTGAACAATATGCTTAAACGGGCGCTCAAAACGTTTGGGAACAGAACAATGGCCAGCATATCCGCTGACGATCTGCAAGCGTTTTTTGCGGCTATGCCGCTTTCACGCTCGCGCGATCTGACCGTAGTATATGTCGGGCAGATTTTCAAAAAGGCTTATGCAATGGGGATCATTAAAAAGAATCCTTGCGAGCAACTTGAATTGAAGCGGTATGAACCGAAAAAGAGAAACGCCCTCACCCCGGAACAACAAACTGCTTTTTTAGAGGCCACGCAAAACTCGGTACATCATCTTTTGTATCGTTTCTTGCTGGCCACGGGCCTTCGAATCGGCGAAGCGCTTGCGCTTTCCCCCTCCGACATCAAAAATGACACCGTGACCGTCAATAAGGACATCGTTTTTATCAATGGGAAGGCTATCATCCAACCACCGAAAAGCAAGGCGGCATTTCGCACAGTTCCCGTGCCACACGATATCTGCAAAAAACTTCCAAAAAGCGGAGAAAGGATTTTTACTGCAAACTATAATTCGATACACCTGTCTATCCAGCGAACGGCAAAAAAACTCGGATTTCAAGTTTCTCCGCATATCCTGCGCCATACTTATGCGACACGGCTGGAAGAGGCAGGCATCCCTCCGAAGATCAAGCAATATCTTATGGGGCACAGTTCTTTGCGAATGACCGAAGACGTATATACCGACGCACAAGCACATTATATTGAAAGCCTTTCCGAGCGTGTTCGAGGTATATTTGACACCAAATAACCATTGATTTTGATATCTAATTTGACACCTTTTTCAACTTTTGTATGCAAAATTATATAAATTTTTGTGCGCAAAATAAAAAACAAACCCCAATATCTTGTATCTTCCTGCAACAAAGCACCAGATATTGGGGTTTTGGTGGAGATAGTCGGGATCGAACCGATGACCTCTTGAATGCCATTCAAGCGCTCTACCAACTGAGCTATATCCCCATTATACGTATTTTGCACGGAGCGGGACGGGCGCACCCTGCAAAGAACAAAAACTTGCGCGGAAAAGATCCGCGCAGGTTTTCTTCTCTGTAATTGTCGCCCGATTACTCGCCTTTGATGGCTCCGACAGGGCAACCCTCTTCGCAGGCGCCGCAGTCGATGCAGACATCGGGATCGATCTGATACTGCGTATCTCCCTGAGAAATCGCGTTTACGGGGCAGGTATCCGCGCAAGCGCCGCAGGAAATGCAATCTTCCGAAATTTTATGTGCCATGATCTTCTACCTCCAAATAACATCTTTCGACGCACAGGGCAACCTCTTACCCTTTGCCCACTTATTATATCATAATTTTTTCCGTTCGTAAAGGCATAGCGCGAAAATTTTTTGAGATTTTTTCAACTTTTTAACGAAAAAACCCGCATACCGCCGCGTCCCTCCGCATAGCGGACATTATGAACGGAGAACTCAGTCGAGAATGTCTTTCAGATCGTCGGAAACCTTGTCGTCTTCCTCTTTTTTGCCGCCCTTAAAGCGCACGTCTTTGAGAGGGAAATCTTTATAAACGAGGCTGCCGTCCTTTTCTATCTTTACGCGAAGGGTCTGTTTGAGCATGTTTTCGCCCACAACGGTGCCCTTGCCCTCCGGCGTGGAAACCTCCGCGCCCATCTTGGGCATCTTTTTATAGACCTCGCTGTAATAGTCGTTTTCGTAGCTCAAACAGCACATGAGCCTGCCGCAAAGACCGCTGATCTTGCCGGGGTTCAAAGAAAGCCCCTGTACCTTTGCCATTTTAATGGAAACCTTTTTAAATTCCGGCATTGCCCCCGCACAGCAGCACACGCGTCCGCACGGCGCGATGCCGCCGAGCAGCTTGGTTTCGTCTCTGATGCCTACCTGCCGCAGCTCGATGCGGATATGGAACACGCCCGCAAGGTCTTTTACCAGTTCGCGAAAGTCCACCCTGCCGTCGGCGGCGAAATAGAAGATCACTTTGCTGCCGTCGAAGGCGAATTCGCAATCGATCAGCTTCATTTTCAGCCCGTGCTTTTCTATCTTTTCCTGCGCGATGCGCATCGCTTCGGGCTTACGCTCGATGTTTTTGATGCGTTGGGCGCGATCCTTTTCCGTTGCGATGCGGATAACCGGTTTGAGCGGCTGCGTTACCGCGGAATCGTCTACTTCGCGCGGCAGAAAGGCGACCTTTGCGATCTCGATGCTCTTTGCCGTTTCGACGACGACCTCCATATCCTCTTCGTACGTAACGTTTTTCTGCGGCGCAAAGTAATATACTTTGCCGCCGTCTTTGAATTTTATTCCTATGACTTTCATCGTCCCTCCAATATGCCTATAAACAGCGTCTCCAAGCAGGAAGCGAGGTTCGCGTTGAATTTTATATCCCTTTCCGCCGCGGAAATCTTTTCCTGCGCGCCTACGAGCGCGGCCGCAGAATAACGCGCCGCGGCACGTTCGAGGAGTTTTTCCTGCCCGCCGGATAAAAGCAGATCGCTCCTACCCAGCTTCAACATCAGTATATCCCGATATACGAGCTTTAAAACGGAAAGAAAACCGCCGATCTTTTCCTTATCCGCATACTTGCGCGCGGCGCCGATGGCAGAGGACACGGAAAGATTCATCGCAAAGAGCGCCGCCTCTTCCGCCGCCGCGCCGAGGTCTCCGCCCTCGGCAAGCTCCTGCGCCCGCCCCAGGATCCCGCCGGAAACGGCAGCGATCTCTGCGGCGTCTTTGCGGTGCGGATACGCGGCGCGGATATATTTTTCTATTTCCGCGTCGGCAAAGGTAAACAGATCCAGCCGCTTCGCGCGCGATTTTATCGTGGGGAGCACGGCAAAATCATTGACGGAGCCCAACAAAAAGCACACGTTTGCGGGCGGTTCTTCCAAAACTTTCAAGAGCTTGTTCTGCGCGCTCGCGTTCATATCCTGCACGCCGTCGAGCACAAACAGCTTTTTATCGCCCTCCACGGGCTTTATATAGCATTCGTCTGAAACGTTTTTCGCGTCGGCTACGGTGAACTTTGCGCCGGGCGCGGGCAAAACGACGCAATCCGCATACATCTCGCGCTCTATCAGCCCGCCCGCGCGTTCGTCGGCGCCGAGCACGAGCACGGCCAGTTCTTTCAGAAAAGAACGCAGATTGCGCGCGTCCGGGCAGACGAGCAGATAGGCATGCGACAGCTTGCCCTGCGCGGCGTCTCCCGCAACGATCTTATATGGCTTGCTCTGACTGAAAACAGACATATGATTTAACCGATAAAGCCGCGCGAAACAAGGCATTGCACGATCTTGGCGCTCGTTTCGTACTTCGTACCCGAGCAATCGATCGCCGCGATCTGTTCGGGATATTCCCGCAAAAGGGCGCGGTAGCCCTCGTACACGCGCTTGTGGAACGCTTCCCCCGCCTGCTCCATGCGATCCTGCGGATCGGCGCCATGCTTGCGGTCAAAAGCGTTCGAGGAGGGAATGTCTAAAAAGAGGGTCACTTCAGGCATAAAATTCTCGATCGCATAGGCGTTGATCGCCTTTAAAAACCCGAGAGAAAGCCCCCTTCCGTATCCCTGATATGCAAAGGAAGAAAAAATGTATCTGTCGCAGAGTACCGTTTCTCCGCGTTCGAGCGCGGGCTTTACGGTATCGGAAAGGTGCTGCACGCGCGCCGCCGCATAGAGCAGCGCCTCGCACTCGTCCGTCATTTCCCTGTTTTTTCCGTCTAAAATGATATTTCTGATCGATTCGGAGATATGCCCGCCGCCCGGCTCGCGCGTGAGGATATGCGGTACGCCGCGCGCGGTGAGGTATTCCGAAAGAAGGCGCATCTGCGTGGATTTGCCCGCGCCCTCGCAGCCTTCGAATGCTATAAACCTGCCTTTCATTGCTCGCCGCCTATTTTGATAACTTCTATCTTTCCGTCTATGACGCCGAAGGTATGCTTCGCGTTTTTGAGAAGCTCGACCGCCTGCTCGGTGATCTGTTCCCCCGCCACGACGACGGGAAAGCACGGAGGGGTCGCGCCCGCGTTGCGCGCGGCGATCCTGCCCGCCGCCTGCGCTATGGGAACGCTCTCCTTACGGAAAGCGAGCGCCGCGAGATAGCTGAATTTTTTGATCCCGCAGACCTGTTCGGGCTTGGCGTCGTAGGTGTCTTTCAGGGAACGCATCTTTGCGATACGCCTGATCGCGCGCTCCAAACGGGCGAGATGATGCGTGCGCGTGAGCGGGGAAAGATAAAACAGGATATACCGCCCGTCGTTCATTTCCGGATAAATGCGCCTCTTTTCCAGCTGTTCCTCCGCAAGATACGGGCATATCCCCATGCCGCCGAAATCTACCGCAAATTGCAGCGTTTCGCCCCCCTCGTAAAATAGCACGCCCCTCTTTTTGAGGCGCATTTTCATGAGAGAAAATTCGCGTTTTACCGCGTCGATGAGCTGTCCTCCGTTTTCGGACAGATATTTGACGCCGTATTCGATGCTCGCCATGATGGGATAAGAGGGGCTGGTCGTCCGGAAAATGCCCGCGCCCTCGCGAAGATCGGGGATAAGATCTTCCCGGTTTACGTTGAGCAAAGCCCCTTGCGTGAGGGTGGGCAGCGTTTTGTGCGCGCCGTCTACCCACGCGTCGGCATATTCCCCCGCATAGCGGTGCGCGGCGTCAGGATCGAATTTGAGGTACGCCCCGTGCGCGCCGTCTACCAGCAGGAGCTTGCCGTAGCGGTCGCAGATCTTGCGCAGCGCCGCATAGTCGGAAATATTGCCGTAATAGTCGGGAGAGGTCGCCAAGACCGCGGCGACGTCCTTCTCCTTTTTAAATATATCTTCTATTTCGGCCGCGGCGGGCGGAAGCGCGATGCCGTCCAGCTCGTTGCCCTTCAAAATATGCGGCTCGATGCCCAAAACGGCGCAGGCATTGTAAACGCTCTTGTGCGCGCCGCGCGCGATGACGATCTTGCCGCCCCACCTCTTTACGGCGTACAGCATGGCGAAAATGCCCGAGCTCGACCCGTCCGTCAGAAAAAAGCTCCGCTTTGCGCCCAGAATTTCGGCGCAGTCGCTCTCCGCGACGGCGATCAACCCGTCGGGGTTTTCCAGACAGTCGGCAAAGGACAATTCGGTAATATCCAGCGCGGCATCTTTAAAAAGCGGAAAGCGTTTCCTGTCCGCTTTATGCCCCGGCATATGAAAGCGCGCGGCGTGCAGCCGCTTATATTTTTTCAGCGCACCGTATATGAGATATTCCATGATGCTCCCCGCCCGTCCGTTCGTATTTCGTCGCTTTCCGTCTTTGTGTTACAGCGCTTGCAGACGCGCGCTCTCGCGTACGATGTGATCGAGCAGCGTGACCTGCTCAAAGCGCAGCGCTTCCTCCTGCAAACGCGTATTGAGAATGACCATGTTCACGCCCTTGCCCGTGGAAGTGGATTCCTCGCTGCGGGTCGTGGTGATCATATTTTCTATGCCCGGCACATTGCCGAGATCGAAGGAAAAATATCCCTTCACCTGTTTCGTGTCGTTGGAATCGACGGTGCCGTCTCCGTTTTCGTCTTCTTCGCTCTCCACGGTCAGATCGAGTTCGGTAACGGAAAGCGTACCGTCTTGGAGGTACCCGATAACATTGTTATACGCCGTGCGCAGGCTTTCTATCCGCGCGTACTCTTCTAAAAGTCCCGCCTGTATCTGCGATTCGCGCTTGTAACGGTTGTCTCCGTCGATGCGGGCGCGGAAATCCGTTTCGATCGCCTGCTTGTCCTGCGAGGCAGTCATGTCTCCCTCGCCCTCTATGGCGCCTTCTGCATAATATTTTGCCAGATAGTTGCGGCAGCTCGTAAGATAGTCCTGCGTGTTTACGTTCTCGGGATAACTGCCCATGGGGTGTTCGTTCTCCCCGCCGAGCCATACGCAGTTGCCGCCGTACCCGTTCACGAATTGCAAAAGGTCGCTCGTCATGATCGCGTTCCCGTCGGCGTCCTTTTCGCCGCTGTCGTACTCATACGAGCTCACGAACATCACGTCGCCCTGTCCCGCCGCAAAATGTGCGCCGAGAACGGTATCTTTGGAGTCTTCCAAAAGATTGTTCGTGCTCATATCGAGCACATCGCCCGAAAACGCGCCGTCTTCGCGCAGGGAAGACAGCGAACCGAAGCTGTCTTTCAGCGTCACGTACGGGTAGACGTATATTTCAAAAGTCTGTCCGCTGGTCGCGCGGGGCGCGAGCGTCGTAAAGAGCAATATCCAAACGACGACGACCGCCGTACAGATCGCCAATATTTTGATCCAGTCGTACGAGAGCATGTGCCCGAGGCGGCTCTTTGTTATTTTCGCATCCATTCGTTTTTTATTTCCTCGATACGGCCGCCCTGCGGCGCCCGTTTTTTATTTGATCTCTAAAATTTTGACCTGATAATCTCCGCCGGGCGCATGCACGGTAACGACGTCGCCGCACTTTGCGCCGATGAGCGCGGAGCCGAAAGGCGAGTCGATGCTGACGATATTCTTTTCGAGGTCTGCCTCCATCGAGCCTTTCAAAATATAAGACGCTTCCTCTTCGAGATCGCAGTCGTACACGGTGACCACGTTGCCGAAGTGCACTTTGCTGTTGTCTACGCTCTCCTCCATGATCTTCGCATTCTTGATCATGTTTTCCAGCTCGCGGATCTCGCTCTCGTTGAGCGCTTCCTCGTTTTTCGCCGCGTCGTATTCCGCGTTTTCGGAAAGATCGCCGAAACCGCGCGCCACTTTGATGCGCTCGGTGATCTCCTTCTTCTTCTGCGTTTGCAGATAACGGAGGCGCTCTACTGCCTCATCGTATCCCTTTTGCGTCATGATAAATTCTTCCGCCATGATACTGCTCCCAAAACCTATAAAAAATTACGCCGTTCCCGCAAGAGCGGAGGGAGGCGCGCCCCGTATATTGCAAAACGAGTGATCCCGGCCGAATCAATGCGGGATCACTTCGCTCTCTATCATATTATACCCCTTTTCCGCGGCGATGTCAAGCCCTATTTCCGCGCGCGAAAAGGCAGGCAATCAAAAATTTTCCCTGATATACTTTTCGATGCGCGAAGTCGCCTTGTCGAGATTCGCCATGCTCGTCGCATACGAACAGCGGACGTGATGCCTGCCCGCGTCGCCGAACGCGTCGCCGGGCACGACCGCCACCTTCCCGGCGCGCAAAAGTCCGTTCGCAAACGCCTCGCCTGTCACGCCGAGCTTTTCCGTCGAGGGAAAAACATAGAAAGCGCCGCGCGGCTCAAAACAGGGCATATTGACGGCGTTGAAAAAATCAACCATGAAACGGCGGCGTTTGTTGTATTCCGCGCGCATCTCTTCCACCGAAGAAAAATTATCGGCAAACCCGTCGCGCAGTCCTTCGAGCGCCGCATACTGCGAAGCCGTGGGCGCGCACATGATCACATACTGATGGATCTTGAAAAGCGCGTCGTCGATCTCGGGGGGCGCACTGACGAATCCGACCCTCCAGCCGGTCATGGCAAACGCCTTGGAAAAGCCGTTGATGACCACAGTCCGCTCCCGCATACCGGGCAAAGACGCGATCGAAACGTGTTTTCCGCCGTAAGTCAGTTCCGCATAGATCTCGTCCGAAATGACGAGAAGATCGTGCTTTTCGATGACGGGCGCGATCGCTTCCAGCTCCGCGCGCGTCATGATGCCGCCCGTCGGATTATTCGGATAAGGCAGGATGATCGCCTTTGTGCGGGGCGTGACCGCCTTTTCCAGCATTTCGGGCGTGACGATAAAACCGTTCTCCTTCACACAGCGGAGCGAAACGGGCGTTCCTCCCGCAAGATACACCCCCGGCATATAGGAAACATAGCTGGGTTCGGGTATGAGGATCTCGTCGCCCGCGTCGCAGACGGCGCGGAGAGCAAGGTCTATCCCCTCGCTCGCCCCCACCGTGACGATGATGTGTTCGGCGGGGCAGTCCAATCCGAACCGCTCGCCCATATAGCGGGAGATCGCCTCGCGGAGAGCGGGGAGCCCCCTGTTGCCCGTATATTGCGTATATCCGCGCTGAATGCTCTTGATCGCCGCGTTGCGGATATTCCACGGCGTGATGAAATCGGGCTCGCCCACACCGAGAGAGATCGCGTCTTTCATTTCCGAAACGATGTCGAAAAATTTACGTATCCCGCTGGGTTTGAGCTTTTCCGCCCTTTCGTTTACGAATTTCCTCATGGCTGTACCGACAATCTCATCCCGTTCTCGTCTTTCGAATCTGCTACCGTGCCTTCGATCTTATACTTTTTGAGAATGAAGTGCGTCGCCGTGGACAGCACCTCGTCGAGCGTGGAAAGCCGCTCGGTAACAAAGCGCGCGACCTCGCGCAGAGACTTCCCTTCTATAAATACGGCAAGATCGAACCCGCCGCTCATAAGATAGCAGCTCTTGACCTCTTCGAAGCGGTATATCTCCTCTGCGATGGCGTCGAAGCCGTTGGTCTTTTGCGGGGTCACCTTGACCTCGATGAGCGCCTGCACCGTCTCATCGGAGAGGCGCTCTCCGTTTACGATGGCGGTATATTTTACGATAATGCCCGACTCTTCCATGCGGGAGATCGCTTCGCAGACCTCTTTTTCCGTTTTTTCGAGCATGAGCGCGATCTTGGCGGGGGTATAGCGGCAGTCCTCTTCCAAAATTTTCAGAATATCCGTTTCCAGCTTTTTCATACAAACTCCTTTTCGCCTTTTAAACAGTATATATTTTCGCGGAAAATATGTCAATTATATTTGCGTTTTTTAAAGGAAGTTAGTTCGATTATAATTTACTTTTTTGAAAATTTCAAGTATAATCAATAAAAACTTATGCAAAAACCGAAAGGAGGCGGAGGCTTTGACGAAAATTTGGGCAAAGACGATAAAAGACGGAAAAATCCAGAGGCAACTGGTATACGAAAACGAAGAAAAGCTCACCTATTCTCATTTTTTGGACTACCTTTTCGACATCTGCCACGAGATGGACATTGCCACGCCCGTCCTGCTGAAAACGCATATCTTCAACTTTGCAAAATTCAACCACGTGCGCTTTCTTCCGCGCGACTTCGTGGAGGGCGTCGACTTCGACTATCTGCTTTTGGAAAACATCGTCGTATGAGCTTTCCGCCCCCCGCAAACGTTCGGCGGTTTGCGCCATGCAAAATCGTTTGACAGAGAGCGCTTTTTCTGCTAATATATCATGCGGTAGGTTTTCGGAAAACACTACCTAAAAACAACCGAGGTAACTGAATAAT
>ERZ1643247.2527-NODE-2527-length-14283-cov-7.152446_pt1 | contig 14283 bp, 13 predicted proteins | sample MGYA00579264_ERZ1643247 | MGnify/ENA primary metagenome ERZ1643247 (study PRJEB29033, sample SAMEA4952262) | chicken gut metagenome | biome: Broiler Chicken; feature: Gastrointestinal Tract; material: Caecum | place: Ireland | collected 2018 | study: Broiler... | reverse complement strand
GTTTCTTATCAAAGAAGATTTTTCCCCATAGACACAGAAATTTTTACACCCTCAACAGAAATAATAATTTACCCCGGAGCCATCAACTCCGGGGCGGAATATTGTATCATCTCTTTGTAAAAATTGACGAAAAATCGTTGTGCAAAATGCCAGAAATAAAAATGTTTCTACACAACGTATTTGCGCGGCTTTTCAGAGCCGTCTCTGCCTATCTTGCTATCTCCGAAACCGCAGACCAGATCCAGAGCAATGCCTTCCTCCTCAAAATATCCTTCTTCAATTGCCACATACATTGGAGCATAAAAGATGGAGTGAGCGACTTCATTTAAGGTCACTTTCGTAAGTTCCGGTTCTTCTTCCTGAACCGAAGGGCTGCTGCCGTCCGGTGCGGCTTTGCCGGCGTCTTCAGATTTGCCTGAGCAGGCAGAAAGAAGACCGGCGGTCAGAACAGCGGAAAGAAGAGCTGCAAGTATACGCTTTTTCATAAAAATCCTCCGTAAATCTGCTTTCATTCCTTTTACTATATGAAAAAGTACAGGAAAATGTGAGCGGACACAGCGGGAGAGGAGAGAAAAGGAAAAGGGCAGCTGACAGAAAAACAGCCCGGGAATCCGTTCTGTACCGGTTATAACAGAACGATTCCCGGGCTGTTTTCGTTAACAGATCAGGATGACAGAAGTGTCAGATCAGTCATCATAGTCGTCTTCGAAAGGATCATCATAATCGTCGTCCTCAGCGCCGGCGCTTCTTGAGGCAATTGCCAGGATCAGAGAAACAACAGCCAGCACACCGCCTGCGGCAGCAGAAGCCAGCAGCAATACATCGTCGTTGCGCAGAAGGAATGCCGCGACAGCACTGCCCAGATAGAACAGCATGGGAAGCAGGAAGGCGAATACTGTATTTTTCCGCTGCATAATGAAATACAGCATAGCTGCAACAAGGAAGCAGAGAGCCAGAATGATATATGTGGTACCGGAAGAGCTGTTTCCGGAAGAGATCCCTTCCAGACCGTCTACAAATCCCTTATAAATAAAGAATGCAAAGCCGATAAGGGAAAGAACTCCCATTACAATGCGCATTGCACGGAACCGCGGAGCGGCTTCATCATAATCGTCGTAGCTGTCATCGTACTCATCGATCTCCGGTTCCGGTACTTTGCGCGCCTTTTTCTCTTCGCTGCGGCGTCTGCCGGAAGCGGATTTTAAGGATTCCTTTTCTTCCTCTGCAGCTCTGGCAGATTTTTTGCGCGCAGATTTATGTCTCGGATCAGTGGAGAGCATATCTTCATATCCTTCCTTCACTGCTTTTTCCCGTTTTGTGCGGACTTTTTCAGAAGGAATGTTTCCATAGCGCTTTTCATCCCCGTGACCGGAAACGGATGATCCATCCGGACGTTTTCTGGCCGGACGGATCTTGGGAGAAGCGCTGCCGTCCTTTCTGCCGGCGCGGTCTGTACCGTCTCCATCTGTACTCTTCTTGTAAGGAACGACTTTTGAATGGTCTGTGCCGGCCTTTTTTGTCCGGGATCCGGACGGAGCGTCCTTTTCTGCCCCGGACGGAGCTGCTTTTCTGCGTGCCGCCGGTTTCTTCCCGGGCTCTGTCTTTTCAGCTCCGGGTTTCCCTGCAGGCTTCTTTTTGCCGGCAGCCGCTTCCTCTGCAGGCATATCTTTCCGTGACGGTTTCCTTACAGGTTCTTCTTTCCCCGGCGCAGCCTTTCTGGCAGGTGCCGCTTTGGGTGCTTCCGTATCTGCCGCGCGCCCGGACTCAGGCTTCTTTCCGCCATCCTCAGATGACGCTACAGCCGCTTTTTTCGCAGCCATTTTCTTTGCACGCTGTTTGTCAAGATTCCATTGCTTTTTGCAGTCCCGGCAGACGGCATATTCGTTAAAGACCGGTTCACCGTTCTCGTCGGTGCCAACCTGTCTGTTTTTCAGTTCCACATCTTTCCCGCATATTGGACACTTCATATGTATACTCCTCTCTTTTGTGCTCCTCTTGTGTTGATTTGATAAAATCTACACCATCTTTATTATTATAACATTTAAGAAACCGGCGGACAATGGAAAAATAGAGGAAAATATGTTATACTTTTGGCGCAGAACAGACAATTTCACAAAGGATGTTTCTGTGATTGATATGCAAAAGGAGGAAAGAACATAATGCAGATTCTTGTTGATACACATTCTCATACAATAGCCAGCGGCCATGCCTACAGCACTCTGTCGGAAATGGCCCGTGCGGCTTCGGAAAAAGGACTGCAGGCCCTGGCGATTACGGAGCATGCGCCTCAGCTGGAAAAGACATGCGGTCTGTTTTATTTTATGAATTATGATGTGATTCCCAGACAGATGAATGGCGTGCGTCTGCTGATGGGGGCGGAGCTGAATATTATGGATTCGGACGGAACAGTGGATATTCCCGAGGATATCTGCAAAGGACTGGATATCGCTGTCGCAAGTATACATCCGCCATGCTATCAGAGCGAGGCGACAGTGGAGAATAATACCAGAGCCTATGTGGAAGTAATGAAAAAACCGTATGTCAATATTATCGGACATCCGGATGACAGCAGGATTCCAGTAGACTATGAGGTGCTGGTAAAAACGGCGAAGGAGACAGGAACACTGCTGGAACTGAACAATTCATCTCTCCGTCCCCAGAGCAGCAGGGTAAATGCAAGAGAAAATATGCTTGTCATGCTGGATCTCTGCCGCCAGTATGAAGTTCCTGTTACAACGGGAAGTGACGCTCATATAGATGTGGACGCGGGAAATTTTGAGCGGGTAAAAGAGCTGCTTGCGTACTGCAGTTTCCCGGAAGATCTGGTGGTAACGACGGATTTTGAAAAAATCAGACCGTTTCTGAACGTAGGCAAATCTCTGTAAAATCAGATGCCGGATAAGAAATACGGCGGAAAGAGTATAAAAAGGTAGACTTTAAGAATTTAGTGTGCTAAAATGTAACGGTAGCTTCCGACAGGCTGCCGTTATTATTTCTGACAATAGAAAGTCCGCCGGGCGGGCCTTCTGCTGTTCAGTTGAATCTGGATCTGAAAAAGGAGATTGGATGATTATGAGCAAGAAAATTAGAACAGAGGCAGTAGATTATCTGTTTCGTGCTATTCTAAGTCTGGAAAATAAAGAAGAGTGTTACACTTTTTTTGAAGATATCTGTACGATCAACGAGCTTCTTTCGCTTTCTCAGAGATTTGAAGTGGCCAAGATGCTGCGTGAGCAGAAAACCTATCTTGAGATCGCGGAGAAAACCGGTGCCTCCACCGCCACGATCAGCAGGGTAAACCGTTCCCTGAATTATGGAAATGACGGATATGACATGGTGTTTGAGCGGTTAAACAAAGAAGATTCAATAGATGAAGAAAAATAAAGAATGAGAAATAAAGAATGCGCTGTTTCCACGGACGGGAACAGCGCATTCTTTATTTCGTTTTATCCGGCTCTTCTTCTGCTTTCTTTTCCGCCAGGCCGTCTATGATCTTTTCGATCATTGTTTTCTTTAAATACACGTCAAAGCTGAGATTGCAGATAAATGCGAAGAGCTGCAGCTCCTCTTTGTTTTCCTCATCTGTGATGCCGGAAAAGGTTTCTCTGGATCTGTCATAAGCGGCTTTCACCGTTTCCTGAAGCGGTGCGATCCGGTTCTTTTCCATACGGCATACCTCTTCGTAAAGATCGGACAGCTCCACCTCTTCTTCTCCGGAGAAATATTTTCCCTTCAGAGGTTTTAACACTGTCTCAATATCCTTGATGGACAGAATGTTTTTAAAATAGTAAATAAAAATCAGAAGCAGTACATGCTCTTTGGAATACTTCTTCTTGACCGGCGGCGGCAGAAGATTATTTTTTGTATAATTGTTGATCATGGTCTTTGTAAGGATCTTGTCCTCGCCGTATCTTTTCGTGGACGCAAGCTGTGTGTCCATGAAGGTAGTGACCTGATCCATGTACAGATCTATATTCGGGATCTCTTCCGGACGGATATAGTCAATGCGGGAGAGGCTCTCCAGAATGCTGTTCAGTATATCATTTGTATCAATTGTCATAGTATCACCCCAACACATTTATTATATAGTAATTAAAACCAGATAGCAAGAAAAAATCCGGTTGACAATCAGGAACAGGTGTTCAATAATGATAATACTGAAGAAAAGGAGAGATCTATGAGCCTATATGATAATTTAAATGAACCGCAGAGAGAAGCGGTATTTCATACGGACGGGCCGCTGCTGATTCTGGCCGGCGCCGGTTCGGGAAAAACGAGAGTGCTGACGCATCGCATTGCGTATCTGATCGAGGAACGGGGAGTGAATCCCTGGAATATTCTGGCGATTACATTTACCAACAAAGCAGCCGGAGAGATGAGACAGAGGGTGGACGACCTGGTAGGATTCGGCTCGGAGAGCATCTGGGTGAGCACCTTCCATTCGGCCTGTGTCCGGATCCTGAGACGCTTTATTGACCGGCTGGGATATGACAACCGGTTTACCATTTATGATACGGATGATCAGAAGACACTTATGAAAGAAGTGTGCAGAAAAGTTGATATTGATACGAAAAAGTTTAAGGAACGGATGCTTTTGTCGGTGATTTCGTCTGCAAAAAATGAAATGATCCTTCCGGATGAATTTGAACTGAATGCGGGAGGAGATTTTTCACAGCAGAAGATAGCAAAGGCATACCGGGAGTATGAGGCGCAGCTGAAAGCCAATAATGCCCTTGATTTCGATGACCTTCTTGTGAAGACTGTGCAGCTTCTGGACACCCAGCCGGATATCAGGGAGAATTATCAGGAACGGTTCCGCTATATTATGGTGGATGAATATCAGGATACCAATACGGTTCAGTTCAGGCTTGTAAGCCTGCTTGCCGGGAAATACCGGAATCTCTGTGTAGTCGGTGATGACGACCAGTCCATTTACAAATTCCGGGGAGCGAATATCAGGAATATTCTGGATTTCGAAAAGGAGTTCCCGGATGCCCGTGTGATCAAACTGGAACAGAACTACCGGTCAACGGGGAATATATTAAGCGCGGCAAACCATGTGATCCGGAATAATAAGGGCAGAAAGGAAAAGACGCTCTGGACAGCAAAAGGAGAGGGAGAGAAGATCCGTCTCAGACAGTTTGATACAGCTTATGACGAGGCGGAATTCATTGCAGAGGATGTGAGAGCGGAAGTCCGTGAGGGGGCATCGTATAAGGATCATGCAGTGCTTTACCGGACAAATGCCCAGTCCCGTCTGCTGGAGGAAAAATTTGTGGCAATGAGTATTCCCTATAAAATTGTGGGAGGGATTAATTTCTATGCGCGCAGGGAGATCAAGGATATTCTGGCCTATCTGAAGACCATTGACAATGGAATGGACGACCTGGCAGTGAGGAGAATTATTAATGTGCCCAAGAGGGGAATCGGTCTTACGACCATTAACCGGATTCAGGAATCGGCGGCCCAGAGAGGCATCGGATTTTATGAAGCACTGCTGGCGCCGGATCTGATTCCGGGAGTGGGCCGGAGCGCTTCAAAGCTGGATTCATTTGCCGCGCTGATCGAATATTTCAAAGGACAGGCAGAGCGGGAAAGCCTGACGGATCTGCTGGGAGAAATTATTGAAAAGACGGTATATATAGAGAATCTGGACGCGGATGACCCGGAGGACGCCCAGGCCCGGATTGAAAATATCGACGAACTGGTGAGCAAAGCCGCGGCATATGAAGAGGACTGTCAGGACCGGGGAGAAAAAGCCACTCTCAGCGGTTTCCTGGAAGAGGTGGCGCTGGTAGCGGATATTGACAGCCTGGATGAGAACCAGGATTATGTAGTGCTGATGACCCTTCACAGTGCCAAGGGTCTGGAATTCCCTCATGTTTATCTTGCGGGAATGGAGGACGGCCTTTTTCCCAGTTATATGACCATCACAGCGGATGATACAGAAGAACTGGAGGAGGAGCGCAGGCTCTGCTACGTGGGAATTACCCGGGCAGAAGAGAAACTGACGCTGACCTGTGCCCGGCGGAGAATGATCCGCGGCGAGACCCAGTTCAATAAGATGTCGCGTTTTATCCGGGAGATTCCGCCAGAAATCCTGGATACCGGAGCGTTTAAAATGGAGAAGAATGAGGAGATCCCGGTTCAGAATACATACCGCAATGCAAGAGAAGCATTCCGCGCAAAACCTTTTGCGGCAGGATATGCCTGGGAACAGAAGCAGCAGACAGGAAAACAGTCCTTTTCCTCCCTGCAGAAGGGAAGCCAGCTCGCGGCAAAGACTTCGGAAGGACTCTCCTATGGCGTGGGAGACCGGGTGCGGCATGTGAAATTCGGAGAAGGCACGGTACTGGCCATAAAAGAAGGCGGCAGAGACTATGAAGTGACTGTGGAATTTGACGGGGCCGGAACAAGAAAAATGTTTGCCATGTTCGCAAAACTGGCTAAAATATAAACACATAAACGAAGTTTCCCATCAATTTACAATAAATTAGTAGTAAATTGAAATCGTTAGTGTTATAATAACAGAAAGTAAACCGCTGTCGGCAGGACAGGGAAAGGACGTGGATTATGAGCAAAGTAGAAGAGTTTATTGCTGAATCAAAATTAAGTGATTTGCTGAAAAAAAACGAAGATGAGAAACAGAAAAATACAGTGATCTGGGTACTGGCTATTATCGGCGCGATAGCAGCAGTTGCAGGAATCGCATACGCAGTATACCGTTTCTTCACACCGGATTATCTGGAAGATTTTGAAGATGATTTTGATGATGATTTCGATGATTACTTCAGCGAAGAAGATCAGGTATAACATATCAGCAGCAGAATAATAAAAGAACAGAATACAGGCGGGATGCACAACGCACCCTGCCTCTTTTATTGTAAAAACAGAAAATTCTGGAAACTTGAGGAAAAGGGGACGGACCCCTTTGGTGGGAAACGTCTGAAAATTTGGAGAAAAGTATGAAAAAAGGACAGATTTTTGAAGGTGTGATAGAGCGGGTGGACTTTCCGAATAAAGGGATTGTCTATATTCGTGAAGAGGACAGATATGTTACGGTAAAAAACGGGATCCCGGGTCAGAGAGTTCGTTTTATAATCAATAAATTCAAGAGGGGAAACGCGGAAGGCAGGCTGCTGGAAGTGCTGGAGAAGTCTCCTCTTGAAACGAGAAAGCCGGTCTGCAGCATTTTCCCGGCCTGCGGAGGATGCATGTATCAGACCATGCCCTATGAAGAGCAGATGAAGATGAAAGAAGGGCAGATCCGCAGACTGATGGATGAGGCGGTCAGAGGCGATTATATTTTTGAGGGCGTAAAGGCCAGCCCGAAGGAATTCGGATACCGCAATAAAATGGAATTTTCTTTTGGCGATGAATATAAGGACGGGCCTCTTTCTCTCGGACTGCACAAAAAGGGCAGCACCTACGATGTGCTGACAGCGGGGGACTGCCGGCTGGTGCATGAAGATATGAATAAGATTCTCCTCTGTGTGCTGGAGTATTTCCGTGAGAGAAATGTCAGTTATTATAAAAAAATGCAGCATACAGGTTACCTGCGCCACCTTCTTCTTAGAAGAGGAGATACAACGGGAGAGATTCTGGTCAATCTGGTGACCACAACCCAGGAAGAGCATGATCTCACTCCACTTGTAAGCAGACTGCTGGAACTGAAACTGGAAGGAAAGATTGTGGGCATTCTCCATATCCTGAATGATTCTCTCTCAGATGTTGTAAAAAGCGATGAGACAAGGATTCTGTATGGACAGGATTTCTTCTATGAAAAGCTTCTCGGACTGGAGTTCAAGATTACGCCATTTTCCTTTTTCCAGCCCAATACAAAGGGGGCGGAAGTGCTGTATGAGACAGTGCGGGAATACATTGGGGACATCCGGGATCTGACGGTATTTGATCTGTTCAGCGGCACCGGCACTATCAGCCAGGTGCTGGCTCCCGTAGCGAAAAAAGTGGTGGGTGTGGAAATTGTCGAAGAAGCGGTGGAAGCTGCACGGGAAAATGCCGCGCGCAACGGTATTTCCAACTGTAAATTCATAGCAGGCGACGTATTTCAGGTGTTGGATGAGATCGAAGAAAAGCCGGATGTTATCGTTCTGGATCCGCCAAGGGACGGCATACACCCGAAGGCGCTGCCGAAGATATTGAATTACGGCGTGGAGCGGATTGTATATATTTCCTGTAAAATGACGAGCCTGGCACGGGATCTGGAGATGATGCAGATCGCGGGATACAGGGTGGAGAAAATGACGGCGGTGGACCAGTTCTGTGAGACGGTGCACTGCGAGGTTATCTGTCTTATGAGCAGGCAGCCATAGGCGGACAGCATGCCGAAGGATGAGCCTCCGATATAACCAGATTGAACAAGAAGAAGAAATGGATTCCGGAACCGGAACAGAGGTGAAATAGATGAAAGAGGAATGTCTGATATGTAAAGCGCCCCTGGAATATCTGAATGAAGATATTGAAATGGAGTGCGAACTGTGCCATAAAAAAGAAAAAAGTAAAACCAGATGTGTAAACGGGCATTATGTATGCAATGAATGCCACATGCAGGGAATTGACAGCCTTGTCGGAATGTGTATGGAGGAAACGTCCCGGAATCCGGTTATAATTCTCAATCGGATGATGGCTCAGCCTTTCTGTCACATGCACGGACCGGAGCATCATGTCATGGTAGGAATGGCCCTCCTGACAGCTTACAAAAATTCCGGAGGGGGTCTGGATCTAAAAAAGGCGCTGATTGAGATGAGCAGCAGGGGCAGTTCGGTGCCGGGAGGAGCATGCGGTTTCTGGGGTGCCTGCGGCGCCGGGATCAGTACGGGAATGTTTATTTCTATTGTTACCGGTTCCACGCCTTTGGGGGAAGATAACTTTGGCCTTTCCCATAAAATGACAGCCCGCGCACTGGAGGCGATCGGGGAAATCGGAGGGCCCCGGTGCTGTAAGAGAGATTCCTATCTCTCGATTCTTCAGGCCGTTGATTTTGTCCGGGAAAACCTGGGAGTCCATATGGAACAGCCCAAGATCCGCTGCTCTTACAGCGGCAGGAACAATCAGTGTATTGGAAAGCGCTGCCCGTTTTGTGGCAGGAAAAAGAAAATCGCTTTTATCTGCGTCCATAATTCCTGCAGGAGCCAGATCGCGGAAGCCCTGGGCAGGAAATATTTATCCGACTTTTATGACTGCTATTCTGCAGGGACGGAGACCAGACCGCAGATCAATCAGGATGCGGTAAGGCTGATGAAGCGGGAATATGGGATTGATATGGAAAAGGATCAGTATTCAAAGCTTTTGGGGGAGATACCGGAAGCGGATATTTATGTTTCTATGGGCTGCAATGTGGCCTGTCCGGTTATTCCCGGTAAAAAGATAATCAATTGGGGACTGGAGGATCCGACAGGAAAGGATGACAGCGCCTTTCTGGATGTGATCCGTCAGATAGAGAAAAATGTACGGGCTCTCAGAGAGCTGGAGCTGTAGCGGCAGAGTACCTGTCAATACATCAGGGCTGTACCCGGATCTGTCCGGGGACAGCCCTCAATTAAAGCCGGGTTTTCCCTCTGTTATCTTATCCTGCATGTCTGCCCCGGGTTTCCTGTAAGTTGATTTCCTGAAATTAAAGTTAAATGCAGCTCTATTGTAATCTATGCGAAAATTTCCTACAATATTTCCAGATAAAACTTCACACAATGTTACAGGCAGGTGAATTAAATGAAAGAAATACACCTTGGACGGATTCTGGCGGAACAACGGCGCAGCCGCGGGATAACCCAGGATGAACTGGCAGAATTTCTGGGCGTTTCCAAAGCGGCAGTTTCAAAATGGGAGACAGAAAGTACCTATCCGGACATTCTTCTTCTGCCCAGGCTGGCATCCTATTTTGACATCAGTATCGATGAACTGATGGGATATGAACCGCAGATGGACAGCAGAGAAATCCGGGAAACATACCGGAGGCTGACCGGAGAATTTGCATCCCTTCCTTTCGGACAGGCGCTGGATCACTGCAGAGAGTATGCGAGAAAATATTTTTCCTGCTATCCCCTTCTGTTTCAGATCGCGTCCCTGATGATGAATCATTCCATGCTGGCCGGGAGTGCTCATGCCGCAGAACAGATCCTTGAGGAAGCGGCGGATCTGTGCCGCCGTGTAAAAACGGGAAGTGATGATCCGAATCTAGGGAGAAATGCGCTTCATCTGGAAGCATACTGTCAGCTTATGTTAAACCGGCCGGAGAAAGTGCTGGAAATTCTGGAGCCTGAAGCGCCTGTGACCGGGATGCCGGAATCTCTCCTGGCATCGGCGTGGAAAATGACAGGAAACAGAAAAGAAGCGAAAAAGATTCTGCAGGCGGCAATCTATAAAAATGTTATTACTCTTCTGAATCTTCTGCCGTCCTACATGGAATTATGTACCGACGATCCGGAGAGATTTGAAGAAAGCTGCCGGCGGTTTCAGGCTGTTACAGACGCGTTTCAGGCAGACAGGCTGCATCCCGGTATCGTTCTGACCGGTTCTATTACCATGGCGCAGGGCTGGATGCGCCTGGGCGAGAAAGAAAAGGCTCTGACAGTACTGAAAGCATATGCGGAGCTGGCCGGCGGGGATATTTACCCGCTGAGGCTTAAAGGCGACTGGTATTTTGACCTTCTGGATGACTGGGTTGAACAGGAACTTACCCTTGGCGACTATCCGCCCCGGAGTGAGACGGTCATCCGGCACAGTATGACGCAGGCGGTTGCAGAGAATCCGGTATTTCAATCCCTGGCAGATGAACCGCGGTTCCGCAATATCGTGGAACGGCTGAAACAGAATGAAACCGGATCGTGCAGATATCAGTGAGGAGGCAGAAGATGCAGACAGTTACACTGCAGAATTTATGCAAAACATATTCTGAGGGAAAGGAGGCTGTAAAGGGGATCACCCTTTCCCTTGAGCAGGGGGAAGTATTCGGATTTCTGGGACCGAACGGGGCGGGAAAAACGACCACGGTCAAGCTCCTGAACGGAATGCTTGCCCCGACGGCCGGAACATGCAGCGTGATGGGAGCGGACCCGGCACAGGAGCCGGAGAAAGTGCATGCCGTTTCCGGTGTCCTTACGGAACATGCCCGGATGTATGATAATATGACAGGTCTTCAGAATCTTGTTTTCTATGCGGCCATATTCGGCATTCCGGAACAGGAAGGAAAAAAGCGGGCCCTGTCGCTTCTGGAGAAAATGGAGCTGGAAGAAGCGGCTCATCAGAAGCTGGAGGCATATTCTACGGGAATGCGCCAGAGACTGTCTCTGGCCCGGGCCCTGATACACTGCCCGAAAGTGCTGTTCCTGGACGAGCCTACATCGGGTCTTGATCCGGAGAGTGCTCAGAACGTGAACCGGCTGATCTGGGAACTGGCAGATGCGCAGAAGACAACGGTGTTCCTGTGCACACATCAGCTCCGTTACGCGCAGGAAATCTGCACGAGGTACGGGCTGATTGATGAGGGAAAACTGCTGGCTGTGGGAACCCTGGGAGAACTCCGGGAAAAAGTGGGCTCCGGGGCCGAACTGCGGATCCGGGCCGGAAACATATCGGAGGACATGAGATTGCCGGGCAGCACGGCCGGCCGCTGCTGGCAGAAGGAAAGAAGGCAGGGAAAAGAGAATAAAACAGAAAAAACCGATTATCCGGGAAACATACTGCGCACAGAGATCCGGTCAGAAAAAGAAATTCCCGGAATTGTAAAAGAGATTGTCGGAGAGGGCGGAGACATTTATGAAGTGGAAGTAAAGCGTCCTGCCCTTGAAGATATTTATTTTACGCTTACGGGAAAAGAAAAGGAGGGAGGATTATGAATCAGGCTATGGCTGCCATAATAAAAAAGGATTTCAGGGGAATCGTATCAAACAGGAGATTCTTTACCGAACTGCTGATTGTTCCTTTCATTCTTACGATTGTTCTTCCGTCCATTTCTATGGCTGCAATTCATTTTGCGCCGGATGATCCGGACGTCCTGAAACTGCTGGAAATGCTGCCGGAAGGAATCGGAGAAAACAGTCTGGAAATGACGGTTTCCGGCCTGATATTCAACTATATTCTCCCGGTATTTTTTCTCATGATACCGATTATGACTGCCTCCATTATGGCGGCCAGTTCATTTGTAGGAGAAAAAGAAAAACATACGCTGGAGACTCTGCTCTACTGCCCGCTGAGTGTGAAGCAGATTTTTCAGGCAAAAGTGCTTGCGTCATTTCTGCTCAGCATGATGGTCTCGCTGATTTCATTTGCGGCCATGGTAATTGTGCTTGAACTGGAAGTATTTTTCCTTATGGGAAACCTGCTGGCGCCTGCAGTGAACTGGCTTGTTATTCTTCTCCTTCTTTCACCCGCTGTTTCGTTGATTGCAGTGACTTTGATTGTGAGAGGATCAGCCAGAGCCCGGAGCGTGGAGGAATCCCAGCAGAGCGCTGTCTTTCTCATTATTCCGGTAATCCTGCTGGCAGTGGGGCAGTTTACAGGAATCATGCTGCTGAATGTGTGGATCCTGCTGGGGCTGAGCGCGGTGTGCGTACTGTTTGCCTGGATTCTGCTGCAGAAAGCAGTGGGCAGATTTACGTATGAGACACTGCTGAGGTAAGGACGGGGAAATATTTATGGCAGGAAATATTTTCGCTGGAACGAACAGCTAAAAGAATACAATATAGCCGATAGGACAATGAACGGCATTTTGCCGCGGACACAGATGAGAAGTCTGTTCTGCGGCAACGGACGGTTCATTGTCTTTTTTTGTCCGGAAAAATAATTTTTTTTTTCAGGAATTTTAAAACTTTTTCTTTTTATGTTCTGTCTAAGAAGGGAAAGGAGGAGAAAAGAAAAGCGGATATTTATCTATTCATGATCTGCGGCCTGCAGGCTGTGAACAGTAATTCATTGCAGAACGGCAATTTTGTGCAGCCGGTTCTGCCGGATATAACAGCATTTCTGATAGAAAGAGAGGAAAAGAAAAATGAAAAAATTAAAGAATTTTATAAACCGTCATAAAAAAACAGTTGTTCCTGTTATAGCAGTAATCGTTTTGCTGCTCGCCGGAGGATGCCTTCTGGCAGCAGCGGACTTTACGGCTGCAAATGACAGCGGTTCAGGACAGACGGCTCAGGGAAAAGAAATACAGAATAAGAAAACAGCAGTTGACACGGGGCGGACAGAGGAAAAGACATCAGCCGGAGAACAGGCGGAAAAAGCAGAGACAGATTCGAAGACGGAAGAAAAGAAAACTGCTGATTCATCTGCCGCAGAAACAGAGGATACCTCTGACAAAAATGATCAGAAAGCATCAGAACAGAAAAACAGTGAAAGTGCTGATACTGTCAAAACTTCCGGTTCAACGGCGAAAAATAGTTCTGCAACGAAAAGCAGTTCCGCAACGAAAAACAGTTCTGCAACGAAAAGTACAGGCGGATCCCGGAATACAGAAAAATCCGGAAGCACCACCCAGTCCAAAACAACGCATACTCATAAATGGGCAAATCATACGGCAAAAAAGAAGGTCTGGGTATCTAAGATGGTAACTGTGGATGACTATGAGACAAAGACCATTTCCGGGGTCCGCTTTTATACACTGAGCAGTGAAAATACTTATATTGCAAATGGGCCTACTTACTGGTTTGAAAACGGTTTTACCCAGGCGGATCTGAAGGCGATTATATCCACAGGACTGAAAAATGCGGATTCCAATGGCTTATACAATGGTGTTTACTATGGGAATTATCAGAATGTAACAAAAACCGAACAGGTAAAAGTGGGATCCCATCAGGAGGATCAGGGGCATTATGAGACACAGACCTATGTAGATTACCAGTATTGTACGGTCTGCGGCCAGAAAAAATAATTCTGCTGTCAGCCGGCGCCGGACTGTGGTATGATAGTTCAGGATAGAAAGATATTGTGTAAGGAGGAACAAGATGTCTGATGCAATCGTAACGCTCCGAAAAGGCGCCGGCCGTACTCTGAAACAGGGCGGCCCTTGGATTTATGATAATGAAATAGAAAGTATTGTGGGAAGTTTTGAAGACGGCGATATCGTTATCGTCCATGACTTTGACGGCTATCCCATGGGCCGGGGATTTATTAACCGGAACTCAAAACTGACAGTGCGTATGATGACGAGAAACCGTGACACGGAAATTAATGAGGATTTTATCCGTATGCGTGTACAGAATGCATGGGAATACCGGAAAAAAGTGATGGATGATATTTCCAGCTGCCGGGTGATCTTCGGAGAAG
>ERZ1643247.2526-NODE-2526-length-14288-cov-6.370337_pt1 | contig 14288 bp, 11 predicted proteins | sample MGYA00579264_ERZ1643247 | MGnify/ENA primary metagenome ERZ1643247 (study PRJEB29033, sample SAMEA4952262) | chicken gut metagenome | biome: Broiler Chicken; feature: Gastrointestinal Tract; material: Caecum | place: Ireland | collected 2018 | study: Broiler... | reverse complement strand
TTCACGGCAGCGTGTGCAGCTTGCACCAGCACAGGTTTGAGATAAACTCCCGCACGTGAAATACGAACAGACTTCTTCTTGCCAGCGGATTCGTTATTGCCTGGAGTGAGGCCAGCCCAGCAGCAAAGGCGTTTGGAGGAACCAAACTGTGCCATATCTACACCGATTTCTGAGATGACAGTGATTGCGGAGCTGCGGTCAATGCCAGGGATGGTGCGAAGGAGCGAAATAGCCCCGTCGTACTTCTCAACCATGGTATTGATACAAGAATCTACCCGCTCAATTAATGCGTCGATGTAGTGAAGGTGATCCCGGACGATTCCAATGCGGGTTTTCTGTTCAGCTGTCATTTCATATCCCTCAATCGCTTGGAACACATCATCTGCTTTTTTCTTGAGGGAATGGTGCAACAGGGAGATGCAATGCTTGGCATCAAAATTCTCATCGGATGTAAGGTAGTCCGTAATAGCGGTTGCGGACTTGCCAAACATATCAGACACGACGGAATCAAGCGCCACATTGCAGACGGTGAAGGCATTCTGGAAACGGTTCTTCTCACTGCTTTTCATCGAAGTGAGTTTGTAGCGGTAACGGGTCAACTCTCGCAAAATACGGATATCCTTAGCTGGAATGAAGCTGCTTTTTACCAAGCCGATGCGGAACAAGTCTCCAATCCACTTGGAATCTTTGGTGTCATCCTTATTTCCTTTCACAGCCTTGACCCATTTAGGGTTGGCAATGGTAACACGGATGCCCCGCTTTTCCAGGATGTTGAACACAGGCACCCAATACTTTCCGGTAGACTCCATGCAGACATCCAGACAGTTATTCTCATGGAGCCAGTTGGCAAAGTGGTTCAAGTCAGAATTAAACGTAGAGAAGCGTTTCTTCTGATAACTGGGCTGCAGGCTATCCTGCGGAGTCTTAATGATGGTAGCCACCAGAAATGACTTATGCACATCGACCCCGCAGCAGGTTGGAAATACGATTTTCAAACTACACCCTCCTCATAACAAAATTGTGAGGAGAAAGCAGTGACTGAACCGCCAAGCAATTAACAGGTGTTAATACAATCCTTAGTGTCCGGGCTCGAAGCGCCACTTATTTGTGCTTGAAAAGGTGGCTCTAACACTGATTTTTATACTGTCTTAAGCTCTGGAAGCAGTCTACGACTCCTCCTACCGTGCGTTGTAGTGTGCTTCCTCCTCAAATTTAATTCTACAAGAAAGGCGACCGTTTGTCTGCTCTCTTTCATCCCTATTTGTGCCGAGAGCGGAGCGGTCGGCATGGTGATTCTTATGAAAAAGCTGTTGGTGATTGGAAGCCTAAATATGGATTTTGTAACCAGCCTGCCCCATCCCTTGGCAGTGGGGGAAACCTTTCTTGCCAGGGATTTGAGGCTGGTGCCCGGCGGCAAAGGGGCAAACCAGGCATACGCCATGGGAAAACTGGGCGGGCAGGTGTCTATGCTGGGGGCAGTTGGGGCAGACCTCCAAGGGGAGCAGCTTCTTGAGAGCCTGCGTTCTGTGGGCGTAGAGGCCGGTTCGGTCGCTGCGGCAAGGGATGTCCCTACCGGCATGGCTGTTATCACGGTGCTGCCCAATGGGGACAACAGCATCCTGGTTTTCCAGGGGGCAAACGCCCAGGTGACGCCCCGCTATGTGGAGGCCCACCGAAAGCTTTTGGAGGAATGCGATATCTTGGTGCTCCAGTTGGAAGTCCCCCTGGAGACAGTGGCCTATGCTGCTCAAAAAGCGTATTCGATGGGTAAAAAGGTGATTTTAGACCCTGCTCCAGCAAGAGAGGATTTGCCGGAGGAATTGTTCCGAAGCCTGTACCTTATCAAACCCAACGAGACAGAGCTCTCTATTTTGACAGGCCATCCCTACAACCCGGCTGCCCTGCGGGAGGACGCCCTTTCCCTGCAGAAACGGGGCGCCAAAAATGTGCTGGTAACTTTGGGCGCCGCCGGTTCCTACCTTTTGTGCGAGGATGGGACGGAAGTCCGTATGGCGGCGGATTCGTCCGTTCAGGCAGTGGATACGACTGCTGCGGGGGATAGCTATGTGGCGGCGCTGGCGGTAGCCCTTTCCCAGGGGGAAGGGCTGGAAGCTGCCGCCCGGTTTGCCTCCCGTGTTTCAGACATTGTAGTGACGCGGCCGGGAGCTCAGACGTCCATTCCTTCTCTGGAGGAGCTGCGCCGTTTAGAAAAAGCTTTTTAGGCCTGTATAAAAGTGAACAGCCCAATAGAAAAACGAGCCGTTTTCCACACTGCTGGAAAACGGCTCGCTGCATGTTAAAGCATCTCAAGTACGGTATTTGGCCTTGTAGTTGTTCCCCCATTCCTGCATGGCCTCCAAGATAGGCCACATGGACTGACCCAGCTCGCTGAGGGAATATTCAACCCGCGGGGGTACCTCAGGATAGACGGTGCGGATTACGATCCCGTCCTCTTCCATAGAGCGCAGGCTGTCGGTTAAGACCTTTTGGCTGATGCCGTCCAGATCTTTCCGCAGCTCATTAAAGCGCCACGGCCGGGCGCTGAGGTTGCGCAAGATTAAAAGTTTCCATTTGCTTCCAATGATCTGTACAGTGGTGGCCACCGGGCACTCCGGCAGTTCATCTTTTGTAAGCATTCCAGCGCCTCCCTGCCGCAAGAGTGTAAATTTGACTCTTATATTCCAATTATACTCCAACATGCGGATTTGTTCAAGGGGGAAGGCGCTCCATTGCTAAGGGCGGAAAAACACCCTTCTCTGTGCCCGCAAGGGAAATCTGCGAGGCGGGAGACGCCGGAAGGAAATACCCTTGGATCAAATACAGAGAGCCATAACCTTGGCTGGCCAAACCGGGCCGGCGCCTGGCCAAGAATGGCCACAGCAAAAAGCAGTTTTCAGAATGAACTGAGCGGGAATAGATATAACGTTTTATCTAAATTTGGAGCTTTATAGCGATATTTTGCGATAAATCGCCCATTTCTACAAATATAGTGCAGCATAATCTATATTAAATACAATTGAATCTATTAATAAAATGTGATAAATTTAGATGCATAGAAATAACGTTATTGTTAAACTTGAGGAGGTGAAGTGCAACACAAAAGACGCTGCAGAACCATCTATCGCCCACGGTTAATAATGAATGTAGGGAGGAACATGTAAAATGTTACGAAAGATCTGCGCTCTTACACTGGCATTGACCTTATTGTTTACTGCTTTCGGTTGTTCTTCCGTTCAGGGAAGCTCCGAAGCCTCTAAAAGCTCAAAAACCTCTGAAAGTTCCGGCACATCGGAAGCTACTAACGAAAGCACTTCGGAAACTACTGAAAACGGGGGAGGCGTGCTGCGTATTGTCACAGCGGGAAAAGGTTCGGGAATTGGCTTCCCAGCAGGATTTACGGGTTATTATGAACGGATCTATTCTGATCCTGCGCTGGAATCCCTGGCCCGCATTGGAGAGGACAAAACTAGTGTGGAACCATGGTTGGCGGAAGACATTACCGTAGATGCGGAAAATTTGACGATGGTCGTCACTTTGCGGGAAGGCATCCAGTTTAGCGATGGCACGCCTTTCAATGCAGAGGCTGTGATAGCGAACTGGAATTACTACATTGAAAACGGCTCGAACCGTTTTAACAATGTGGAGAAATTTGAAGCCACCGGCGAGTATGAAGTCACGGCCTATCTAAGCGAGTACGACAACAGCACGGTTTTGAATACCTGCGTAGAAGGCGGTTGGATGATTTCCCCCACATTTTACGAGGAAAACGGGGATGACGTGGTTTATACCACCCCTGTGGGAACCGGCCCCTTTGTCTGCGTAAGCAGCAACCTGGACAGCGAAATTATCTATGAAAAGAATGAGAACTATTGGCAGGAGGGAAAGCCCTACCTGGACGGCATTGAGATCACCCTTTGCTCCGATTCCACCACTGCCATGACGATTTTCAAGAGTGGCGATGCGGACATTATCCTGTTCCACAGCACCACCCAGGCGCAAGAACTTGAGGAACTGGGATATCAGCAGCTGGGAAGTGCCGACGCCTATTTCCCCTCCACTGCGGGTTTCACTTTCTCCAGCAATGTGGAAGACAGCCCTGTTAGCGATGTGAATGTGCGCAAAGCTATTTGCTACGCCATCGATTCAGAAGCGATTACCAAGGCACAGGGTGGCGAGCTGTTTGAGTTTACCAACCAGCTGGCAGTACCGGGCTCGGAAAGCTACAACGAGGAAGTGGAAGGATATCCCTATGACCCGGAAAAGGCCAAGGAACTCTTGGCGGAGGCCGGCTATGCGGATGGCTTCACCATTACCGCTACAGGTTCTGGCGCGGACCAGGAAGCTTTCTTCACTTTGATCCAGGCGTATTTACAGGAAGTGGGGATTACCCTGGAAATTGAAATCGTAGATTCTGCCGTTTACAATGCCAAGCGGATGGTGGCTGGCGACGATAACTATGAAGGGCTTATTTTCCTGCAGGGCGCTGCTGTGAAGGAGAGGTATTTTGATGTGTTTGGTGAGAACCCCACCCATTATGCCCGCAGCATGGCCCAGTATGACGATGTGAACAGCCTTACAGATGTTATCAAGTACTCTACCGATGACGAAGAAGTGGAACAGGCCCTGATGGACTTCCAATCTAAGATTATTGACGAATATTGCCTGATCCATCCCATGTACATTTCCGGCTACCTTATGTATGCTACAGACAGCGTGGTGGACAGCGGCCTGATGGAGACTCACAAGGGATGGTGGACCCCGGCCGACTGCAAGCTGCAATAATGCGCGGTTCTGAAAGAATAAGGTGAAGCTATGTATAAATATATCGGAAAACGTATTCTTCAGATGGTCATAGCGCTTTTCCTCATTTCAATATTTGTTTTTGCACTGCTGCATATGATCCCCGGCGACCCGGTTTACGCAATGTTGGGGGACGAGATCTCCATTGAGCGGCACGACCAAGTCTATAGCGAAATGGGGTTGGATAAACCGCTGCTGCAGCAGTATGTTGAATGGATTGGGAATTTTTTGCAAGGCAATATGGGGTACTCCTTCAGCTATCGCAAAGATGTTTCTGAACTGGTAGCCATGCGTTTGCCAACTACCATGTATCTGGGTATTATTTCTTCCGTTTTTTCAGTGGCGATCGGCGTGCTTTTCGGCACGCTGACCGCCGTAAAACGGGGCACGTGGATCGATAACATCATCACGGTGGTCTCCAATATTGGGTTGGCCACGCCGGTTTTCTGGTTTGGCATCCTTCTGGTATTTATCTTTTCCCTTACCCTGGATATCCTGCCTTCCAACGGGTTTGTGTTCCCGTGGGAGGATCTGGGCCTCAGTATCCAGCAGACCATCATGCCGGTTGTTTGTATGTCTATTGGAGGCGTGGCCTCTTACACAAGGCAAACCCGTTCCAGCATGCTGGAAGTAATCCGGCAGGATTATATCCGCACGGCCCGTTCCAAAGGTCTGCCAGAGGGCAGGATCATTTGGAAACACGCCCTGAAAAACGCCATGATCCCCATCTTGACCTTGATCGCCGTTACCCTGCGGAACACCATTGCCGGGGCAGCGATTATTGAAAACGTGTTCAATATAAACGGCATGGGGAATTTGATGGTTCAGTGCATTACCAAGCGGGATTTTCAATTGGTGCAGGCGTGTATCCTGTTACTTTCTGCCGTCACCTGCGTATGCAATTTGCTTATTGACATTGCCTACGCCTATGTGGATCCTCGTATCCGGTTGAAATAGGGGGTGAAGGTATGGAAAAAGTGCGGAAGTTTCTATCTGTCCTTTTTGGCCGGAAAATCGTTTTATTATCTGCGATCGTGGTGTTGTTCTTTCTGCTGTGCGCCCTTGCCTCTCCATTGATCGCCCCTTATGACCCCAATGAAATCGACCTGACCAGCATGCTGGAAGGCCCCTCGGCAGAACATATCTTTGGCACAGACCAGCATGGCCGGGACCTGTTCAGCCGGATTGTCTACGGTTCACGTATGGCGTTCCTTGTAGGCGTGCTGGCCGTCCTGGTAGCTGCGGTAGTTGGGTGCCTTGTTGGTTTGGTGGCCGGCTATTTTGGCGGCGCAATAGACAGCGTGCTTATGCGCATTATCGAGGCAGAGATGTCGATCCCCGGCATTATGCTGGCCTTAGCCCTGGTGGCTACCTTTGGCAACAGCACAGGGATGCTTATCTTTATTCTGGGGTTTTCCGCCATCCCGCCCTATGCCAGGATGATGCGGGCGCAGGTGCTCTCCGTAAGGGAACTGGATTATGTGGCCTCCAGCCGTATTATCGGCAACAGCGATTTTAAAACCATGCTGCGTCATGTGTTCCCTAATTGCCTGTCTCCCATTATCGTGCTTATGTCGCAAAGCATTGGGGGCACTATCCTTTCAGAGGCCTCCCTCAGCTATCTAGGCGCAGGGATTATGCCGCCCACCGCTTCTTGGGGGAAGATGGTCAGCGAGGGGTATCAGTATCTTACAACCTCGCCGCTGTTTGCCCTTTTGCCGGGCGTTGCCGTCATCCTGCTAGTGCTTTCCTTCAATATTTTGGGAGACGGCCTGCGGGATGCCCTAGACCCGCATATGCGCGGGAATCAGTGAGGAGGTGCCACATGGCTGCACATTTATTGGAAGTAAAACATTTACAAACAGTATTCCACACGCCTGGGGCCCTGGTGAAAGCGGTAGACGATATGTCCTTCACGGTTGATGAAGGGGAAATCGTCAGTATTGTGGGAGAGTCCGGCAGCGGGAAATCCGTTTCCATGCTGAGTATCTTGCAGTTAATCCAGATGCCGCCTGGGGAAATCCTGGGCGGGGAGGCCCTGTTTGAAGAAAAGGACCTGCTGTCCCTTTCTCCCAATGGGGAGGAAATCCGGAAGGTGCGCGGAGGAAAGATTTCCATGATCTTCCAGGAGCCGATGACCTCTCTTAACCCGGTGCTTACGGTAGGGGAGCAGATCATGGAATCGATTATGCTTCATTTGAAGTATGATAAGCAGCAAGCAAGGCGCCGGGCGCTGGAGCTACTGGCTATGGTGGGTATTCCAGATGGCGAAGAACGCCTGGGATATTATCCGGTTCAGTTCAGCGGGGGCATGCGCCAGCGGGTAATGATCGCCATGGCTATGGCCAGCGACCCGAAAATACTTATTGCCGATGAGGCTACTACCGCCCTGGATGTGACAACCCAGGAACAGATTTTAGACCTGCTGCGGGATATTGTCCGCAAAACAAAAACGGCCTTAATCATTATCACCCACAACCTGAGTGTGGTGGCCCGCTATGCGGACAGAATTTATGTGATGTATGCGGGAAATGTGGTAGAACGCGCTTCCACGGAAGAACTGTTCCAAAACCCTTCCCATCCCTATACGCAGGGGTTGCTAAACGCCATCCCCCGGCTGGACGGCGATAAAAATGAAAAGCTGGTTGCCATTGACGGTATGCCGCTGAATCCGGCGAAAAAGGATGGGCACTGCCCGTTCCACGCCCGATGCCGCTATGCGCAGAAGGTGTGCCTGGAACAGGGGATTCCCCCTATGCGGGAATTAAGTCCTACCCATGGCACCGCATGCTGGCTGGAGATCCCTTATGCCGGGAAACCAAAAGAAAAAGAGGGCAGCGCCCTGCTGAATAAAAAGCTGGGGCAGGAGATCCTTTCTGTAGAGCATATCAAAAAGTTCTACCCGGTTTACAAAGGGGTGCTTCGTAAGAAAGTCGCCGATGTCAAAGCCCTGGACGATGTCTCATTTACGGTAAAGGCAGGGGAGACCGTGGGCCTTGTAGGCGAATCGGGATGTGGAAAAACTACTTTAGCCAAGTCCATCCTGCGCATGCACGAGATTACAGAAGGGAAGATTGTGTTTGACGGGCAGGATATCACCCACCTTCGGGAGCGTGCCCTACGGCCGCTGCGCAAAGATATCCAGTTTATTTTCCAGGATCCCTACGGCTCTTTGGATCCCCGCCAGACAGCGGGCAGTATTGTGGGGGAAGTGCTAAAAACAAACCGGCTGGTCCATTCCAAGAAGGAATATCAGGACAAGATTGCAGAGCTATTCCAAGCAGTTGGCGTAGACCCCGCCCTGCAAGACCGGATGCCCCACGAGTTTTCAGGAGGCCAGCGCCAGCGTATCGGCATTGCCCGCGCCCTGGCTTCCAACCCCAAGCTGATTATCTGTGATGAACCTATCTCTGCTTTGGATGTGTCCATCCAGGCCCAAATCATCAATTTGCTCATCAAGCTACAAAAAGAGTATGGGCTGACATATTTATTCATCGCCCATGACCTTTCGGTGGTTAGGCATATCAGCGACAGGATTGTGGTGATGTATTTGGGGAAGGTGATGGAGGTTTCCCCTTGGGAGGAACTTTATGCCAACCCCCTGCATCCTTATACACAGGCGCTTCTGTCCGCCATCCCCATCCCCGACCCGGAAGTGGAACGCAAGCGTGCCCATGTCCCTCTAAAAGGGGAGGTCCCAAGCTTGCTCAACCGTCCCAGCGGCTGTGTGTTCCACAACCGATGCCCTTATCAAACGGAACGTTGCCGGCGAGAGGTGCCCTCCCTGGATGAGAGAAGTCCGGGCCATTTGGCCGCCTGTTTTCACACCCAGTAAAAGCGCCTGAACCGGCGCGGTTATATACTGAAGATCACACTGGAGGAAAACAGCCTATGATTACGCCAAGCACCTCTTCTACTCCGGCGAAGGATCCCCTTTGGACCCGGCCGTTTATCATCATTTTGGCAATCAGCGTTTTTACTTGTACGGCTTCCCAGATGGTGACGCCGCTGATTTCAAAATTTGCTTTAAGCCTGGGCGCCCCGTTGACGCTGGCCTCTACCATAGCCAGTTTTATGTCATTAACGGCATTGTTTTGCCGTCCTGTTTCCGGGATCGTATCAGACCGTATGAACCGGAAAAAGATTATGATACTTTCCACAGCGGTAGTTACGGCGAGCATTGCCTGCTATGCCTGTTCCACCAACATCACCATGTTGTTCACGGCAAGGATAATCCATGGAATTGCCTTTTCCTTTATGGGCGTTTCCAATATGGCTTTGGGCAGCGACTTTGTTCCCACTTCTCGTATGGGGGAGGGTTTGGGCTACCTTGGTTTGGGCAATATCTTGGCTTATGCCATTGGCCCCAGCTTGGGGCTTGCAATCAGCGAGAGCCACGGCTACCCGGCAGTGTTCACACTGGCGGCAGTGCTTGCCCTTATCAGCGTGATTGCTATGTTTGCTATTCCTAACAAGCCCACAGCCCCACGGAAAGAAATCCTTCGGGAAGAGCGCAAACCGGCAAAAAAATTTGCTTTGGAAAACTTTTTTGCCAAAGATATTCTCCTCTATGTGGTGGTCTTAATCCTTTTCACCAGCGGAAACGGTTTGATGAATACCTACTTGGCCATTATGGGGGATGAGCGTGGAATCCCCAACGTTGGGCTTTATTTCACGGCTTATTCTTTGGTTGTTCTGCTGGTACGGCCAGTGGCGGGAAAAATCAACGACCGCTTCGGCCTCTCCGCCATTATGATCCCCTCCTTTTTCTTGGGGGCGGCAGGGATGCTCTGTGTGGCTACGGCCAAAACCGTTTTCCCCATTGTGGCGGCGGGCGCCTTAAAAGCCCTGAGCCAGGGAGCGGCCCAACCTGCAATCCAGGCGTACAGCATCCGCTATTTGGGAAAGGAGAGGGCCGGCGTGGCCACCAGCACTTGCTACATTGGGCAAGACCTGGGGAATTCTATAGCGCCTATTGCGGGCAGCTTTGTAGTCACCCATTTTAGCTATGGAATTATGTACGCAGGATATGCGGTGTTGCTCTTTGTGGGAGGCATGAGCTGCTATTTTTTGCAGAGGCATATAGAGAAGAAAAAAGCTGGCAGATTTTCTAAAAAATAATGGAAACGCAAACCTCTTTTCGATTATAATGGGAATAGAAACCGGATATGTAAAAGAGGAAAGGCGTGAAGATACACATGGTGAAATTGACAGACATTGCCGAAAGGGCCCATGTTTCTGTGGGGACTGTTTCCCATGTTTTAACGGGGAAAGGGGACCAGCGGAGGATTTCCAAAGCAACACAGGAGAAGGTCCTGCGCATTGCGGCGGAGCTGAACTACCAGCCCAATGTATTTGCGAAACGCCTGCGGGACAGGCACTCGGTTCCGGTGTTTATGCTCTTTTATAAGCCCGGCCTTTCCAGTTCGCTTTTGGGAGAGGTGATCCGTGGGATCCAGAAGGTGCAGATTGAGACTTCCCACAGCTTTGAAGTGATGGTGCAGCCTTATGTCTCGGAGGAATTTGAGTGGGCCAAAAAGACTTTGAGCAGCACCAGTGTCAATGGCGTTATTATGTGCAACACCACCATTGAAGAATCTCAAGAATTGGAAAAGATGGATTTCCGGGTTCCCGTTGTGTTTTTTAACCGTTATTCTTCCAAGTACAGCAGTGTGTACTCAGACTTTTCTGCGGTTGGCTTCCAGGTGGCCTCGCTTTTTCAAAAAGCAGGGTACCGCAATGTGGCCTTGGTGGGGACAGGGCAAAATATCTCCACGCATATGAAGCGAGAGCAGGGATTCCTTTCCGCCTGCCAACGGTTGGGGATGAAAGCCCGCCCCTGGATTGCCGAGCAAAGTCAAAACAGCGCTTTATATGGATACTTGATGACACAGCAGATTATCGATTCCGGCGAAATGCCGGACGGGATCTTCTACAGTGCTGATGAGTTTGCTGTGGGGGGAATCCGGGCGTGCACGGAGCGGCATATCCCCCTTCCGGAAACAATGGGAATTATCAGCTATGGAGCGTCCTATTTCAACGATTACGCTACGCCTTCCATCAGCTCTATCAGTTTCCCTGTGACCAAAATGGTGCAGGACTGCGTTAACCTATTGCTGGACAAGTATTACAACAATGGAACAGAGTGCAAATCCATACGGTTTGAGGCGGCGTTCTCTTTTAAAGAGAGCTTCCAGCCCCCTGAAGAAAAAAAGGAGAAATAAATGGCATATTGTAAATTAAATATTTTTTCCAACGTGTTGGAAATGGCAACCCAAGTAGATGTAATCCTTCCGGAAAAGTATCTGTACGGCGGGCTACAAGCGCCGGTGCGCAAGGATGGCCGCCATCCTGTGCTGTACCTCCTTCACGGAGGCGGCGACGACCATTCCCGCTGGGAGAGGTTTACTTCCTTGGAACGGTACGTAACAGAGTATGGTTTAGCGGTAGTTATGCCCAATGCCCTTGTCAGCCGCTACACCAATATGGCATATGGCTGGCGGTTCCGGGACTACATTGCGGAAGAGCTTCCGGAGATTATGCATTCCATGTTCTATCTTTCCGATAAACAGGAGGACACCTATATTGCCGGGCTCTCCATGGGAGGTACCGGGGCTTTGACTATCGGTTTATCCCAGCCGGAAAAGTATGCGGCGATTGGGGTCCTTTCTGCGGGGAATTGGGTGGCTGAAAAAATGTACACTCCCGACCAGATGCCCCCTGAAATTATCAAAAAGAGGATCCGCACCAATTACATCTGTTATGGGGTGGAAGATACTTCTGCTCTGTTGGGAAACCCAGAGTATGATGCTTTTGAGATGGCCCGCCGTGCTGTGGAAAAAGGAGGGACCCTGCCGCGGGTTTTCCATGCCATCGGCACGGAAGACCACAAGTATGAAAATGCCCAAATCACACGCCGATTTTTCGAGGGGTTGCCCGGAAATCCCTTTGGGTACGAGTACTTTGAAGGCCCCGGCAAACATGAATGGGGATTTTGGGACCACTGGATTCGGGAATTTTTGCAGTGGGCAAACATCCATGTGGACCGGTAAAGGGAGGAAAGGAAAATGGCGCTGATTGAAGTCAACTTTTGTTCGAGCACATTAAACCGCAACACACAGCTTACGGTCGTTATGCCGGAGAAGATGAACGGGGTAGGGGTCAAGCCGGGTTACTACCGGGAAAACCACCTTTTGCCCGTGCTTTACCTGCTCCGTGGCGGAGGCGGCGACCATTCCGATTGGATCCGCTATTCGGCCGTAGAACGGTATGCTTCCGAGCTCGGCTTGGCATTGGTATGCCCCAGTGTGGAGCACAGTGCCTATTGCAACATGGCCCATGGGCCCCGTTTTGCAGATTTCCTCCATCAGGAGGTGTGGGAGTTTACCCACGAAACGTTCCGGCTTTCAAGAAAGCGGGAAGATAACTTTGTGGCGGGGCTTTCCATGGGAGGCCACGGTGCCTTTAAATGGGGGCTTTCCCAGCCGGAAAAGTTTGCGGCGATAGGGGCGCTGTCGGCAGGCAATAAGATTGTGGAGCCCCCTTTAACCACCGAGCAGGTCTCCCAGTTCGGGGTGGATTTCCGGGCAAAGCGCCGGGAGCTGGTTTATGGGAAACAAGATCTGTCCGACTTGATCGGGAATCCTGAACACGACTTTTTTGAAATGGCCCGTCGCGTCCTGCAGGAGGGCAAGCCCCGGCCGCGGATCTATCATGCTTTGGGGACAGAGGATCACAACTACCAAGGGGTGCAATTAACCCGGCAGTTCTTTGAGAGCCTTCCCGGAAACCCCTTCGGATATGAATATCACGAAGGCCCTGGCACCCATAGCTGGGACTTTTGGGATACCTGGATCCAAAAGTTTTTGCAGTGGCTGGTCACGGAAGGGCTTTTACAAACTTACGCATGAGAAGTCCTGGGGGCTTTTGGGGTGATGGATAGGCCCCTTGATAGGAGAACGGAAAAGCTGCATTTTGGGGAAAACAAAATGCAGCTTTTTCTTTTTGGCAAGCGCGGTCAGCCCGGCAACAGGCAAATAGCGGTACAGGTTGGTTGGAGCCGGAGGGCTGCCCGGCTATTCCGGCGGCGCCAAAGAACCTTTTGATGCGCATCCCATGCCCCTTTTGAATAGGAGAAGCTCCAGATAGTTGTTCATTTTGTTGTACAAGGTTCCAAGCTTAGGGCTTGCGCCCAGGCATCTGAAAACGAACATAAAGTTGAGAAGCGGTCTGCCCTTTGAGGGGAGGCCGCTTTTTTTGCGCACTCCCAAGCTGCCGGAGGCAAGGGCCAGAAAGCGAGATCCCTTCCCGCTGGTGAAAACAATTCGAAAGCAAAGGCTCCAGGTGTATACCATAGTGGCTTCATCAATAGGGGCGCCCTTGCAGTATTCTTCCGGGGCCATGAAGCGGGTAGACCCCCACATGCGCCCTATCGGGTTGCAAAAAGGCGCTTGATGATAGGCGTCCACATCGCAGAGAAGGGGGCGCCCCGTCTCGGTTTCGTAGAGGACACATCCATCGTAAAAATCTACCGACACATAGCCTTTTTCCGCTACATAGCGATGGAAGTCCAGCGCTGCCTGAAAAACGGACAGCTTCTGCTTCAAAGGCATGGCTAGAAAGTCGTTCCGGGTAGGATACTGTTTCCCCATACACAGGGCGTCAGTCCATGGGAAAAGGAGGGCATACCCTCCGGCCGCGGGGCCATCCCACAGCATGGGCAGCAAAATGGGGTGGGCCAGGTCTCGGTAGACTTGGGCGGATTTTTTCAGCAGCCGGACCGCTTCTCCCGGCTCCCCATCAAAACAGATGGGTCTCGCTCCGGCAAATTTTAAAAAATAGCGCCTTCCATCTTTTTCCAATCCAAAGCACAAGTTGCCGGAATCCTGCTGGTCGAACGCACGGAAAACCCTGCCCCATTGGCGGAGAAAAGAAAAGTCAAAGGCCTCTTTTACCGTGCAGGGTACTCCATCCAGGAATTGTGTAACAGCCATGGCGGCCTCCTTTACGAATAGACGAAAATAAACCGGTCTGCCCGGTAAACCGTACGGGCCTGTCATCGGCATCAAAAGCGGGAAAATGATTTTCCAATAGGTAGCCAGTACGCCGCTGCCGTCAATCATGGCCGCTTCTTCCAGCTCTTTGGGAATGACAGAGCGGATGTAGGAGGTATTGGCTTGCGCCCATCTACCAAGAGCTGCACAGGGAACTGCTGAAACGGGACGTCCTCCACGGGGACGAGACCACGCTGCAGGTGCTGAAGGAGCCGGGGAAATCCGCCCAAAGCAAAAGCTATATGTGGCTGTACCGGACCGGCGGGGACGCAGAACACCCTATTGTGCTGTATGACTACAGGCCGGACAGGAAAGCCAAGAACGCGGAGGAATTCCTGGAGGGCTTCTCAGGGTATCTCCACGCGGACGGGTACCAGGGTTACCACAAGCTGCGGCCGGACATCCGTGTAGTGGGGTGCTGGGCGCACGCCAGGC
>ERZ1643247.2524-NODE-2524-length-14290-cov-5.854865_pt1 | contig 14290 bp, 8 predicted proteins | sample MGYA00579264_ERZ1643247 | MGnify/ENA primary metagenome ERZ1643247 (study PRJEB29033, sample SAMEA4952262) | chicken gut metagenome | biome: Broiler Chicken; feature: Gastrointestinal Tract; material: Caecum | place: Ireland | collected 2018 | study: Broiler... | reverse complement strand
TGGGGAATATGGCTTGTGAACCTCTGCATGTGTTCCCCGCGTAGGCGGGGGTGATCCCTTTTAAGGATTCAATGCAGGATTTTACAATCCGTGTTCCCCGCGTAGGCGGGGGTGATCCCCCAGTTTTCACTGCCATCAAACACAATCTTCTGTGTTCCCCGCGTAGGCGGGGGTGATCCCGTGCAGGCGATATTGGAGAAACACGGTGTCGAGTATTCCCCGCGCGAGCGGGGGTGATCCCGGCAGGCAGAAATAGAAAAAATGGCTCAGAGGGTATTCCCCGCGCGAGCGGGGGTGATCCCAGTCGAGGCGACTGCTTTCGCCCGTGAGGCGCGTATTCCCCGCGCGAGCGGGGGTGATCCCTGCAGATAATGAGATTACAGTGCATGATTTTCGTATTCCCCGCGCGAGCGGGGGTGATCCCAGGTCAATGTTCAGAATACTTTTCCCATCATGGTATTCCCCGCGCGAGCAGGGGTGATCCCGGCGGCTGCGTATAGCTCCAGGCATCGCAAAAGTATTCCCCGCGTAGGCGGGGGTGATCCTGATACCAGTGCGTCGATTTCATTCTGGTTCCAGTGTTCCCCGCGTAGGCGGGGTGATCCTAACTTGCAGCCATATATCACCTGTTACATGTGGTATTCCCCGCGCAAGCGGGGGAATCTTACAGCAAAGACTCAGTAGACAAAAAGTGTAGTTGTTATTTGATAAATATTTTTTCATCCAAATTAGCACTCATCACTTGACTCGGCTAACAAACTGTGTTATAAAATATGCAGAGGTTGTTATAGAAGACGTATAACAGCTTCTGCATATATGTTTTTATGCGAACATTTTTCAATCATTATTCCAAAGTAAGGAGGAATGAGCATGAATATTAATAAATTTACCCAGAAGTCTCTGGAAGCAGTGAATCAGTGTGAGAAGCTTGCCTATCAGTATGGCAATCCGGAGATTGACCAGGAGCATTTCCTGTACAGTCTCCTTACCATAGAAGACAGCCTGATTCTCAAGCTTATTGAGAAAATGGAAGTGAATAAAGAGGCGTTTTTGTCTCAGACCCAGCAGCTGATCGAGAAGAAGCCGAAGGTGTCCGGCGGTCAGGTTTATATCAGCAAGAGTTTAAATGAAGTGCTGGTCAGTGCGGAGGACGAGTCTAAGGCCATGGGCGATGAGTATGTGTCTGTGGAGCATCTTTTCCTGTCGCTGCTGAAGCACCCGAATAAGGAAATTAAGAAGCTGTTTCAGGCGTACGGCGTGACCAGGGAGCGTTTTCTGCAGGCGCTGTCTACTGTGAGAGGTAATCAGAAGGTTGTAAGCGATAATCCGGAGGCAACCTATGAGACGCTGGAGAAATACGGTTATGATCTGGTGGAGAGAGCGAGACAGCAGAAGCTTGATCCGGTCATCGGCCGAGACAGTGAGATAAGAAATGTAGTGCGGATTCTTTCCAGAAAGACCAAGAATAACCCGGTACTGATCGGTGAGCCTGGCGTTGGAAAGACTGCCGTTGTGGAGGGGCTGGCGCAGCGTATCGTCAAGGGCGATGTGCCGGAATCCCTGAAGGATAAAAAGGTGTTTTCCCTCGATATGGGTTCCCTGGTGGCAGGCGCCAAATACCGGGGCGAGTTTGAGGAGCGTCTGAAAGCGGTACTGGAGGAGATTAAGGCCAGCGACGGACAGATTCTGCTGTTCATTGATGAGCTGCATACCATCGTGGGCGCCGGTAAGACGGAAGGCGCCATGGATGCCGGTAACCTGCTGAAGCCGATGCTGGCAAGGGGCGAGCTGCATTGTATCGGTGCCACAACTCTCAACGAGTATCGTCAGTACATTGAAAAGGACGCTGCTCTGGAGCGTCGTTTCCAGCCGGTCATGGTGGATGAGCCGACGGTGGAGGATACCATTTCCATCCTGAGAGGTTTGAAGGATCGTTACGAAGTGTACCACGGAGTCAAGATCACGGACTCTGCGCTGGTGAGCGCAGCGGTGCTGTCCAACCGGTACATTTCTGACCGGTTCCTGCCGGATAAGGCCATCGACCTGGTGGATGAGGCCTGTGCCATGATTAAGACAGAGCTTGATTCTCTGCCGACGGAGCTGGATGAGGTGCAGAGAAAGATCATGCAGCTGGAGATTGAGGAGGCGGCTCTTAAGAAAGAGACCGACCGGCTCAGTCAGGAGCGTCTAGCGGATCTGCAGAAGGAACTGGCGCAGATGCGGGAGGATTTCCAGATTCAGAAGGCAACCTGGGATCAGGAGAAGTCCGCCGTGGAGCGTGTCTCTAAGATTAAGGAAGAGATTGAAGCGCTGAATAACGAGATTCAGATTGCTCAGCGCAATTATGATCTGAATAAAGCCGCCGAGCTGCAGTACGGTAAGCTGCCGGAGCTGCAGAAACAGCTGGCGGAAGAGGAAGAGAAGGCCAAGAGGGACGATGCTTCTTTGGTGCATGAGAGTGTCACCGATGAGGAGATTGCCAAGATCATCAGCCGGTGGACGGGTATCCCGGTCGCTAAGCTGACCGAGAGTGAGAGGAACAAGACCCTGAACCTGGATAAGGAGCTTCACAAGAGAGTGGTCGGCCAGGACGAGGGCGTGGAGAAAGTGACGGAGGCCATCATTCGTTCCAAGGCCGGTATCAAAGATCCGACCAAGCCGATCGGTTCCTTCATGTTCCTGGGCCCGACTGGCGTCGGAAAGACAGAGCTTGCCAAAGCGCTGGCGGAGAGTCTGTTTGACAATGAGCAGAACATGGTTCGTATTGATATGAGTGAATATATGGAGAAGTATTCTGTGTCCCGTCTGATCGGAGCGCCTCCGGGATATGTGGGATATGAGGAAGGCGGTCAGCTCACCGAGGCGGTCAGAAGAAAACCGTACTCCGTTGTTTTGTTTGATGAGATTGAGAAAGCCCATCCGGATGTGTTCAATGTGCTGCTGCAGGTGCTTGACGATGGACGAATCACTGATTCGCAGGGCAGAACCGTGGACTTTAAGAATACGATTCTCATTATGACGTCCAACATCGGTTCCCAGTATCTGCTGGACGGCATCGGCGAGGACGGCAGCATCCGTCCGGAGGCGGAAGATATGGTCATGAACGACCTGCGTGCTCATTTCCGTCCGGAGTTCCTGAACCGTCTGGATGAGATTATCATGTTTAAGCCTCTGACCAAGGACAATATCGGCGGCATCATCGAACTGATGCTTTCGGATGTTAATAAACGTCTTGCAGACCGGGAGCTGAGCATTGAACTCAGCGATGCGGCAAAGGATTTCGTCATCGAGCATGGTTACGAGCCGGCTTACGGCGCCCGTCCGCTGAAACGTTTCCTGACCAAGCATGTGGATACGCTGGCAGCCAGATTGATTCTGGAAGGAAATGTACGGGAAGGCGACGTTATTCTCATTGATGAGCAGGGCGGAAAGCTTATGGCTTCCGTAAAAGGACAATAGAATAATAAAAAGACGGTATTCCCCGGTTGTGATCAGCAGCCGGGGAATATTTTATGGAAAAATGTTCCGCACGGATTGCGCTGCGACGGAGTGGCAGATGTTGCCGGGGCGACTTGCCGCAGGCGATAATTCCGCTTGCAAAAACAGGTTGCCATTCCCCGGACGAATGGATATAATGAAACCGCAAAGTTACATTTGAAGAAATGTACAGACGTACAGGAAAGGCAGGATAAAGATATGGCAAATATTGCATCCGATAAGAAAGAGTTAAACTGGGCGGTTTTGGGAACCGGCGTCATCGCCAATCAGATGGCGTCTGCTCTGGCAGACATGGGACGGCAACTTTACGGCGTGGCGAACCGTACCTATGAGAAGGCCGTTACATTTGCGGAGAAATACGGAGTACAGAAGGTGTTTCCGACCTACGAGGCGGTTTTTGATGATCCGGAAGTGGATGTGGTCTACATTACCACGCCGCACAACACCCATTATCCGTATATGAAGGCGGCGCTGGAGCATGGAAAGCATCTGTTTGTGGAGAAGTCCATCACCTTAAACAGCCGGGAGCTGTCTGAAATGCGCGCGCTGGCGGAAGAGAAGGGGCTGGTGCTGGCGGAGGCCATGACCATCTGGCATATGCCATTATATAAGAAACTGTGGCAGATCGTGGACAGCGGCAGATTGGGAAAGGTACAGATGATCACCATGAATTTCGGCAGTTTCAAAGAATACGATATGAATAATCGTTTCTTCAATATGAATCTGGCGGGCGGAGCGCTGCTGGATATCGGCGTCTATGCTTTGAGTATCGTCCGCAGTTTTATGGAGAGCTGTCCGGACAGTATCGTCAGCCAGATGAAGCCGTCGCCGACAGGCTCCGATGAGCAGGCGACCATGCTTCTTATGAATAAGGAAGGTCAGATGGCGACGGTGGCGCTTTCCATGCATTCCAAACAGCCGAAGCGCGCCATGATCAGCTGTGAGAAAGGGTATATCGAGATCATGGAATATCCCCGCGCCGATCGTGCGGTCATCGTGGATGCGGAGACCGGCGAGAGAGAGGAGATTGCGGAAGGCAGCACGGCAAATGCGCTCCAGTATGAGATGGTGGATATGGAAGCGGCCATTCTGGAAGGAAAAACCGATGTGATGCGTCTGTCCGACTCCTGCGATGTGATGGATATGATGACCGGGCTCCGGAAGGAGTGGGGCATGAAATATCCGGGCGAGGAGTGGTAGAGCAGTACGAGAGTCTGCTTCCTCTCCACAGAAAGGTAAGCGACCTGCTCAGCGAGCTGGGAGATTACATGGAGAACATGTAAAAGGGATTATGCGGAGAACATGTAAAGGAAAAAAATAAAGTGAAAACGCCTCACAGACCGGGGATGCATTGGTGAATGCGAAGGTCTGCGAGGCGTTTTTCTCTGATGGACAGAGGAATCACTTAGCCGCATGGATTCCATAGGATTCTGTCTGTCAAGAGAGCTTTTGTACTACATTACTCATACTGCTGCGGCAGGTTATTTTTTTGCGTTAATATCATCCATATACCGGTTTACAGCGCTGATTAAAGCCATTACGGAAGCGTTGATGATATCGTTGTCGATGCCGACACCCCAGTAGGTCTTGTCGTTGGAGCCGTCGATGGCCACGTAAGCGCAGGCCTTGGAACTGGAACCGGTCTCCAGAGCATGTTCCTCGTAGGTAGAGATGGTGTAATCAATCTCAGAGTGACGTTTCAAAGCGTTGCTGACAGCGTCCAGACGACCGTTTCCGGTGCCGTGGTATACTTTGTGAACGCCGTATTTGTTGATGGTGAGCTCTGTCCAGATGCCGGTTTCTTCCCGCTTGAAATGTACGTCAAGCAGTTCGATCGGTGCGTTGATATTGACGTATTTTTCTTTGAAGACGTCCAGTACCTCCTCCGGCTGAAGCTCTTTGTGAGCGTGGTCGGAAACATCTTTGACAGTATAGCCCACTTCCTCGCGCATCTGCGGTGGAATCCGGATGCCGTAGGTCTTATCCAGAAGGAATCCGATGCCGCCCTTGCCAGACTGGCTGTTGATACGGATAACGTCTGCCTCGTACTCGCGGCCCAGATCTTTCGGATCGATGGCCAGATACGGAACGGTCCATTTGTCGCAGTCGTGGGTTTCTCTCCATGCCATACCTTTGGCGATGGCATCCTGGTGGGAGCCGGAGAATGCGGCAAATACAAGCTGTCCGGCGTATGGCTGTCTCTCATAGACATGCATTCTTGTGACTTTCTCGTATTCTTCCACGATGGCCGGCAGATTGCTGAAGTCAAGATTCGGATCCACGCCGTGGGAGAACATATTCAATGCCAGTGTGACGATATCCACATTTCCTGTTCGCTCTCCGTTACCGAACAGTGTGCCTTCCACCCGGTCTGCGCCGGCAAGAACCGCCAGCTCCGCATCGGCAACGCCGGTACCACGGTCGTTATGCGGATGCACGGATAACACCACGCTGTCTCTGTATTTTAAATTATCGCTCATATACTCGATCTGGCTTGCATACACGTGCGGCATGGAGTGGGAGACGGTTGCCGGCAGATTGATGATAGTCGGCCAGTCTTTGGTCGGTTTCCACACGTCCAGAACGGCGTTGCAGATATCCAGGGCGAAGTCCATCTCGGTGCCGGTGAAACTCTCCGGTGAATATTCAAAGCGGTAGTTGCCGCCGTCCTCCTCGGTCAGTCGTTTCAGCAGCTCTGCGCCGTCCACAGCAATCTGGATGATGTCTTCTTTGGATTTTTTGAACACCTGCTCCCGCTGAGCCACGGAGGTGGAGTTATATAAATGTACCACCGCCTGTTTAACGCCTTTGATGGCTTCAAAGGTCTTCTTGATGATGTGTTCGCGGGCCTGTGTCAGAACCTGGATGGTCACGTCATCCGGAATCAGGTTCTGCTCGATCAATGTCCGGCAGAATTCATATTCGGTCTCGGAAGCGGCCGGGAAGCCCACCTCGATCTCCTTGAATCCGATCTTAACCAGTAACTTGAAGAATTCAATCTTTTCTTCCAGGCTCATCGGGATAATCAAAGCCTGATTGCCGTCCCGCAGGTCAACGGAACACCAGACCGGCGGTTTTTCGATATGATCTTTTGCTGCCCACTTACAGGTGTGAGCCGGTGATGGGAAATACATTGGTTTGTACTTATCTGCATGCTGCATAATTCATAATCCTCCTTCATAAAATGTGCGCCAGGCGCGATATTGAAAATGTGTTGCAATTTATCCGTGATAAGGACCGGCGTGAGAGGGTGTTTGATGAAATTAAAAAACCGCCTCTTTCTGATAAAGAAAGAGACGGAGAAAACTCACGCGGTACCACTCTTATTCATACAAAATGTATGCGCTCATCACAGATACGGACTTAAATAAGCCTTATATCCTCCTGCTGTAACGGTCAGGCTCCGGCTATGCCTACTGCATCCTGTACATTTGCTGCTGCAATGTTATGATTCTGCGTCCTTTTATTATCTGTATGTTATCTCTATGCATCTCCGGTATGGTTTATACCGGGGATAATAAAAGGATGACGCAGCAGATGCGGTTCAGCACGCTGCTCAGAGGCGAGTTCAAATCTGTCATGCAGCCGCTTCGCACCACCCAGCGGTTCTCTGAATACATTCGAAATTCTACTATTCCTCTTCGTTGCATTTGACTTTTTTACTTTAGCACGAAAAAGGCATGGTGTCAATACATAAATTATGCTAATCCGTTGCCCGCAGACGCTCCACAAGGCTGTCCTTTTCCAGGTTCCGGAAACAGAGGTACGGAAGCAGGACGGCGAAGATCAGCAGCACCGGTGTGCAGATGATAAGCGGCAGCAAGGTGAACTGGAAGGTGGTGTAGCCGCCGGCTGTGAGGGCGCGGACGATGACTCCCACGGTGAAGATACTCAGGATGTAGGATATCACCAGTGTGATTCCCGCGTAATATAAGCCCTCAAAGATGAGCATTTTCCGGAGCTGCCGTTTGGTCATGCCGATGCTCTGGATCATGGCAAATTCACGGCGGCGGGAGATGATGGCGGTTACCATGCTGTTGACGAAGTTCAGTATGCCGACCAGGGCGATGACAACGCTGATGGAATAGCCGATGACGGAAGAGGAACGGCGTTCGTCTTCGTACTGCTGTGCCATGGTCTGGCGGGAGGTAATGGACATGCCGGAAGCGTAGCTCTGCTGGTATTCGGTCAGCATGTCGGAAGCCTCGTCGATGCCTGCGTCCTCCACGTTGAAATAATATTTGCGCAGGTTGTTGTCCGGCCACATCTCAGTGAACACGTCCGCCTGCATGACGAGCTGCACGGAGAATACCGGCGTGTAGCCGGAAACCATCGGCTGCAGCGGGGAAAGCACCGCCATGACGGTAAAGTTCCGTCCGTTGATGTTCACTTCCTCGCCGACAGAATAGGTCGGCAGTCCGGTCTGAGGGCCAGCGGCAGGGCCGATGGCGAGGATGTAATCGCCGGTGGCGAATTTCTCAGGGTCATAGCTGCCGTCCAGGATATAATTTTCACTGGCGGCGGCGTCAAGAATCAGGCCGTCAGCGCCGTAAATGGTGTGCGGCACTGCATTTCCTGCGAGGGCGGAGTCAAAGACTTCCTTCCACATCGGAAAACTCGGGTCAAAGGAAGCGTAATCGTCCAGAACATCCTGGGTATAAAATGTGGAGAAATTGTTCCGGGCTTCTTCGCTCAGCGGCATGGAAATATCCTGGGAATACAGGCGGCCTTCCGCCTCCAGGGTGTCAAGGCTTCGGATGTCGGAAAGCAGGCTCTCGCTGATGGTATTGCTGGCCGGGTCGTAACCGGAAACGTTGCTGTTGGTGGCGTCGTCGATCTGGAAGTCGGCGACAGTTAAATCCATCAGATATTTATCCATGTCAAAGCTTGCGTTGCTGGCGTAGAAGTAGCTCATCAGTACCAGTCCGAGGGTGAGGGAGCAGATGACCATGACGGTTCGTTTTTTATTGCGCCACAGGTTGCTCCAGGCCATGCCGGCGATGGAGGCGCCTTTTTTGGATTTCTTCTGTTTCTTTTTCACGGAAGTGTCCGCGTCGGTATAGCGCAGCGCTTCCATCGGGGAGACCTTTCCTGCGCGGCGGGCCGGAAGCAGGGAAGAGCACAGTACGGTCACGTAGGCAAATACGGCGGAACCGATGAAGATGATCGGATTGGTGGACACGATGGTGTTCGGATTATCTCCGCCGATCATCACCGGCACGAGCACGATGCCCAGCAGGTAGCCGATGACCAGTCCCACCGGAATACCGATTAGTGACAGCCGGTTCGCCTGTCCCCGGATGATTTTCTTGATCTGTTTTCTGGTGGTTCCGAGGGTTTTCAGTCTGCCGTAGAACTGGATATCCGAGGCAACCGAAATCTGGAACACGTTATAGATGATCAGGTATCCTGCTAGGAAAACCAGCAGCATGCCGGCGTAGGTGGACAGGTTTTCCATGAAAATGCTTTGCTGTACGCCTGCGTCGTAGGCCAGGTTGGTGGAAAACTCCACGTCGGTGATGCCGGTGTCGGAAAGCACCTGTGTCATCTGCCCCTCGATATCATCAGTGTCTGCAAATGTAACGCCCATCATGCGGGTGCCGAGCACCTGTCCGTCCGACGGGCCGGCGGCGTAATCGCAGGCGTTTAAGGCAAATTCTTTGCTGACCCAGGCCATGCTGGCGTAGGAAGATTCATTTCCTTCCCAGATACCGCACAGAGTAAATGTACTGGAGGTCATCTCCGGGGAAGTGATGTCTTTCTGCCATTCCAGGGTGATGGTGGCGCCGAGCTCCGGCGTAACGCCCAAACGCTGCAGAGTCAGAGTGTCCAGGGCAATTTCGTTTTCGGCCTCCGGCATCCGGCCGGTCTCCGGCCAGGCAAAACTGTCTCTTGCATACTGGTCGCTGGCGTAGCGGATCTCCACTTGCCGTCCGGCCAGGGAAGTATTCTGTGCGTTTCCCAGGATGATGGAATATCCGGAATGTACTACCAGCGGATGAGCGGCGATCTTCTCAATCTCCTCATCGGTGATGCTCTTTGTGGACGTGTGGGCGGTGGTTCCCGACTGGCGGAGATACATTTCCGTCATATTGCGTCCGAGACTCTGCGCCAGTGTAAACAGAGTGGTGAACATCATGGTCGTGAGGATGATGGCGAGGACAGCCACCAGATTGCGGCGTTTATTGTTCCGGAAGCTGCGGCGGGAGAGGGTCTTAATCATGGAACCCTGCTGGCTGCCTTTGCCGCGGGAAGCTGCCTGCTCCGCATCGCTGCGCTTCCGGATGATGGATTCTGTTTGTTTATTCATCGTGCATCACCGCCTTTACTCATGGATACGTCCATCTTCGATGCGGATGGTACGGTCGGCCTGGGCGGCGATTTCCGGGTTGTGGGTGATCATCACGATGGTCTGATGGAACTTCTCGCTGGTGAGCCGCAGAAGCTCGATGACCTCATCGCTTGTCTTGCTGTCAAGATTACCGGTCGGCTCATCGGCAAGAATGATGGCCGGCTTGCTGGCAAGAGCTCTTGCGATAGCCACCCGCTGCTGCTGGCCGCCGGAAAGATTGTTCGGCATATTATAAAGCTTCTTATCAAGGCCAAGCAGGGAGATGATCTCATCAACGAAAGCATCGTCCGGCTGCCTGCCGTCCAGCTGAATCGGCATCACGATATTTTCATAGACATTGAGGATAGGGACCAGATTGTAATTCTGGAAGATAAAACCGATCTTCTGGCGGCGGAACACCGTCAGCTCATCATCGCTCATGGAATCCAGGGTGACGGAATCCACCTGCACGCTGCCGGAAGTAGGCCGGTCCAGACCGCCCAGCATATTTAAAAGCGTGGACTTGCCGCTGCCGGAAGTACCGATAATGGCCACAAACTCGCCCTCCTCGATGGAGATGCTCACGTCATTCAACGCTTTTACAAGACTTTCTTTTTCACCATATTGTTTCACTAAATGGGATGTACTTAAAATACTCATGTTGTCTCTCCTTTGCCTGTTTATGATGTTTTGATTATATCGCTATACAAAAAACAGACAATAGAAGCTGCGTAAACTAATATGCAGGAGGGAAAAATTAAACGAATAGCATTAGATATTTGTAAAAGTCATAAAAACCCAAACCTCGACGGTTGATTTGTTCATTTATAATTGATATAATCAAAAAGAAAATAAATTTTATAAGATATAACTGATAAAAACTACAAAAACAAAAGTTTTTTAATTATAACAGAGAGAAGGTGGATGCATTGATTAAAAGAGAATCTTATATGGAACGAATCCGCCCGTTTATGGGAAATGAATTGATCAAGGTGTTGACGGGAATACGGAGAAGCGGAAAATCCGTCATGTTGGAATTGATTCAGGAAGAACTGATGGAAAATGGCGTTGAAAAAGAAAACATGATATCCATCAATTTTGAGAATATGGCAAATGCCGGATTTTGTACGGCAAAGTCATTGCATGATGAAATTTTGCGTCGAATCAATAAGAAAGAAGGCAAAATATATTTGTTTTTTGATGAGATACAGGAAGTAGAGGAATGGGAAAAATGTATTAATTCTTTTCGGGTGGAGATTGACTGCGATATTTATATTACAGGTTCCAACGCGAAATTACTTTCCGGAGAACTTGCCACTTATCTGGCGGGGAGATATGTGGAATTTATCATCTATCCATTCTCTTTTAAAGAATTCATTGATTTGTATCATACCATAGAGCCTGGTTCAGATGAGAGGGAATGTTTTCGTAAATATCTTATTGCAGGAGGGATGCCTTATCTGAGTAATCTTCATTATGACGAGGAAGCGGGAAGACAATATTTGCAGGATTTATTTTATTCCGTGGAACTAAAGGATGTCGTACAGCGAAATAATATTCGGGATGTGGATATGCTGGAACGGATTATCGCCTATGTGACGTTAAATGTTGGAACAACGTTTTCGGCCTCATCGATTTCCAAATATTTGAAGAATGAAGGAAGAAAAGTATCACCGGAAACGGTATTAAATTATCTGAAAGCCTGTGTGGACGCCTTTCTTTTTTATCAGGTAAGACGTCGGGATTTGCAGGGAAAGAAGATACTTACCGTAAATGAAAAATATTATGTGGCAGATCATGGAATACGGGAGGCTGTTTTTGGAGGAAACATGCAAGATATTAATTTGATTCTGGAAAATATTGTTTTCTTAGAATTATTGCGCCGGGGATATTCTGTCACTGTCGGAAAAATGGGGGATAAAGAAATCGATTTTGTCTGTGAAAAACAGGGAAACCGACTTTATATACAGGTGGCGTATCTTCTGGCCTCAGAGGAAACGATACAAAGAGAATTTGAAGTTTACGCCGGCATTCCTGACAATTTCCCCAAATATGTGGTGACGATGGATGAGTTTGATATGAGCAGAAATGGAATCAAACATCGCAATATCCGTGAATTTCTGCTGGAAGAAAAATGGGAATAAAAATAAATATCGACATTTTTCTTCCAGAGATTCATGAATACCTTTGTCGGCAGAGGAATGACTTACGGCACCGGTATAATAATTTTCAGCACAAAGATGCCGTCTTCACATTTGACGGTGCACTGTCCGTCGTATTTTTCTGCCGTGCTTTTGATGTTGGACAGTCCGAAGCCGTGGAGGAAGGAGTCCTCCTTGGTGGTTCTGCCTGAGGTGTCCGCGCCCGGCAGGGCGTTGTTTTCCACGGCGATGACCATCATATCGTGGATGCGGCGGGCTTTTACGGTGATGACACGCCGGGGGATGGCGAGCTTTTCGCTGGCCTCGATGGCGTTGTCCAGGGCGTTGCCGAAGATCGTGCTGATGTCCAGTGGGTCCAGGAAGGCGCCGTCCTCAAAGTGGATGACAGCTGTGAAGTCGATCTGTTTTTCCCGGGTGGTCTTTGCCTTGTCCCGGATGATGACATCCAGATAGGCGTTGCCGGTGCGGTAGTAGTTCTCGTAAGAGGCGATCTGCTGCTGCAGGTGCTCGATGGAGGCGCGGACGCCCGGGCCCTGGAAGCCTCCATGGGAGACATAAGATGCCGTCTGGCCCGAATCGGCCAGGCTGCCGCCAGCCGATGCATTGCCCGTGACGCCCGAGCGGCCGCCGGCCGGTACATTTTCTGCGCCGGGTACAGCGGCGCCCGCGTCCGGCACCGCATTTTCCAGCACGAGAAGGTGATTCTTCATATCGTGGTAGATGCGGCGGATGCGGGTCTCATCTTCCATTTTCTCTTCGTAGTAGGCCTGGCGCATCTCCAGCTCCTGGGCGTGCCAGGCAGTCTGCATAGCGCTGCACATGTAGGAGGCCAGGTAGATGCAGCCAAAGCTTGAGAAAATGGACGCAGCGCAGATGGGATACACGATGATCATGCGCTCAGGCATGAAATAGATGATGGTAAATATCGAGACCACGGAAGCAAGCATCAGGGTATCCACGATAAGCCACATGCGGTTGGTCAGGGTGTACGTGGTGTTTTTCAGGTATTTCCGCAGAAACAGCCAGGCGCCGGTCCAGAACAGCAGTCTCGCCAGAAGTGTGGCGGTGTGGATGCCGGTGCTGAGCAGCAAGACGCCGTGGGGCCATTCCGATATGTTGTCTCCGATGTTGTCACCGGAGAGCCCGAAAAAAATGTTTGAGCCGATATCCTGCATCATATAGTTGACGGCGATGACCGCCGGATAAAAAATCAGAACGGCGGTAAGTTTTTCAACCCAGCGTCCGCGGTGAAAAATGATCAGATAAATGCAGAATCCGATGAGGGTGCCCAGCAGGTTGGCAAGGTCGTTGGAATAGACGATGACCACCGCCAGAAAACTGCAGAAGAAGACCGCCAGGACACGCACGATCCAGTTTTTCCGCACAGGAAGAAATGTATGCAGAATCCAGAAAAACACGAAAACATAAAGCCATTCCAAAATGAAGGAAAGAATATCAAGAAACTGTATCATAGCATATCCCCCCAGTAATCGGTCAGCTGCTCCATGAAGCTTTTGCGCCTCGGCTGGCTGATGGGGATTTTCTCACCAGTGATCAAGGTGATCTCCAGCTTTTTCACCCCTTTTACATAGGCGAGATTCACGATATAGCTGGTATGACAGCGGGCAAAGTTCTTTGCCTGCAGCTCCCGTTCCATTTCTTTCATACTGCGGTAGCAGAGGATGCTTTCCTGCTCGGTGTGAAAGAGAAGGTTGCGGTTGAAGGTCTCTATGTAGCGGAGATTTTTCAGGATTACCTTATATTTGCCCGTGTCATTGGAGATGACAAGAGCCGGTTCCTGCTCCATGTGCCGGCGGCGGATAAACTTGTCAAGCTCCGCCTTGAGACGGCCGTACTGCAGCGGCTTTATAATGTAATTGGTGGCCTGGTATTTGTAGCCTTCCAGTCCGTACTGGGCGAGAGTGGTAAGGAAAATGATGCCGACGCTCTCATCCTTCTCGCGGATCCGCTCCGCGGCCCGAAGGCCGTCCACCAGTTTCATCTGTATGTCAAGAAAAATCAAATCAAAGGACGGGTCATATTTTTCTATCAGGTCAAGTCCATCGTAGAAGACAGAGGTTTTGATCTCCTCACCCGTCTCCAGAATATACTGCGAAAGAAGCTCTTTCAGATGATCCACAAAGACTCTTTCGTCGTCGCAGATGGCGATGTGCAGCATATGGGTGTCCTCTCTTTCTGTCTAGTCTCGACGTTTATTGTAACGGCCTGCGGGCGATTTTTCAAGGGGGAGACTGTCCGAAAACTCGGATAATCCGATTTGAAAAAATATAGGTTGATA